>OMDA01000196.1_pt1 | contig 32916 bp, 24 predicted proteins | sample 1645141 | NCBI WGS metagenome assembly OMDA01 (sample SAMEA103958151, study PRJEB25191) | human gut metagenome | reverse complement strand
TCCTGAGGGCACTTACACCGCGGTGCAATTCTGCACAACGGACAAACCAAACGACTTCGCATACAACAAGACCAAACAGTACAGCACGGCACAAATCCCCCCAACCCTGCAAGAACCCTGCTTCTTTGCCGACGACGGCGACCCGACGGCCTACAACCCGAACGACAGCCGTGACGGCTACTGGGGCGAGAAAGACTCTATCCGCGATGCCGAAAGCGGCAAAAATACCACCGTTGTGGATATTGCAAGCGACAAGTTTGAGCAAGAGCCGGGCACAAAGTACATCACAAGCACCCTGTACGATTACTACACCGACTACGAGCTGAACGGCCTGAACCGCGACACTTACTCGTGGGTGACCACATCTTCCCAGCGCGGGTACGTCACTTTTGAGCAGTTCAACCGCGTATTAAGCAGTGCTTACACTGCAAACGGCAATGTAAAATACCCGCTTTATACCGGGCATTTTCAACCGTCAATATGGGACAACCGCTTTGCATACGTTGCCGAAGGTATGGGGCTATACGGCTGGGGCGCTGAGGGTAGTTCCAACTACAATATCTTTATGGCCGTGAACAACTCGGCCTTGGATGATAATGGTAAGGAAAGCTCCGATTACAGCCGCACCTTCCAGGGCCTTGTGGAAAGCAAGACCTCTGACGACACGGCAGACGGACTGCCGCTGTTAAGAACCAAGAATTCCGAAACAAAAGCGCTGGCTGACCCGCACTTTAACAAGGACTTCCTGCAAGGCAAAAACGCCTTTAACACCGTGCTAGGCAAGGTGTACGAGAATGTTTCCTTCCCACTCAAGCAAAAACCCGTTTTTGCGACAAATCCGGAGAATCCGGATCCTAAGGAACCGGAGGGCAAAGCCCAATATTGGTACTATGACAGCAGCAAAAGCTCTCTGTATTTGAAGCAGAACCAAACCGACGGCAAGTATTATCTGGAATCTCCCAAAGGTGGTGACGGCAACCCCACCACGGACAGCAAATCACAAAACATTTCGTCACCAAACAGTGCCAATGGCACCCACGGCTTTTTCCCGTTTAACCAAACAGTTAGCACAGTCGGGGCATCCCAATACAACTACGGCTTTGGCGCCAAGCTGCAATTTGACTTTACGCTTACAGAGGACGGCAATGTTGTTGTAGGAAAAGACACCAGCGGCAGCGACATCAAAGTTCCTATCAAGTTCTTCTTCTCCGGCGACGATGACGTGTGGGTCTACATTGACGGCGAGTTGATGCTGGATGTCGGCGGCGCGCACGGTAAAGCGTCCGGTCTGCTGGAATTTGGCGCAAACAACAAGGTAACCCCCTACGTCAGCTCCAACAAGAACACCGACCAAAATGATACCATGGTCTACAAGGGGTATGAGCCCGGCGAAACAACCAAAACCGTCAACTACAACGGCCAACCGATCACGTTCAATAAGAAGGGCCCCACCAAAACCCTGAAGGACCAATCCACCCACACCCTGACCATGTACTACATGGAGCGCGGCATGTGGGAGTCTAACATGGCGCTGGCGTTCAACTTCCCCGACCATAACGAATTGCAGGTCGAAAAGCAGGTCGATGTTTCGGACGTGAACCCGCTGTTCCAAGCAAGTTTTAAAAACCAGAAAATTTTCACCTTCAACATCCAAAATCTGGCCACCCACTACGAAACAAAAGGTACTGATAAACCGAAAATCCAGACCTACGAACTTCCGAACGACGTATACAGTTCGGTCACGGGACTATTAAGCTATGAGTCGTCCCTGCCGGAGAATGTAGACAAAGACAAAGGCAGCTGTGGTCATCGGATAAAAGTGACCCATCCAGCCTATACCGCGACCAGCGCCGCGGCACACTGACATGGGACAGCGCCATAAATATAAGTCCGTACAGCTACCTGACCTTTGATGTCTATGTGCAGGGCAACCCGACCGATACCTGCGCCCTGAGCAACCTGTATGTGGAGCTTTGGGACACAAGCGGCAAGCAAATGGGCTGCCTTGGCACCAAGGGGCTGCAAAGCAGCGATGTCTACGGCGCGGCGACCGCGCTGCACCCGGGAACGTGGTACACCGTACGGCTGATGTTGAACTCCCTGAAACAAGTCGAGGGTTTCGACAAAACGCAGCTAAAAAGCATAACGGTGGGCGATAACTATGCGCGCAGCATTTACCTGCGCAACTTTACATTCCGCAGTGCGCCGACCCTGCCGAAACAAACAGGCTTTACCACCGCGCAGTACAACGTCCCCGACTATGGCTCTGCCGAAAGCGGTAAGCTGGAAAACGCGGCCTATGCGGTGTTTTCCTCCAATCTTGGCAACGGCGACGTTGTGGATGAAAACGGACGGTTCCTGCTACAGGACGGTGAGACCGTTACCTTTAATGACCAGTTCCGCCGCGGCAGCTACATAGCCCTGCAAGAGCAGATCGACACCGAACTGTACGATACAACTTGGACGGTATACGAAAACGACGTACCTGTTACAAATGTAAGCGGCAAGGCTGACGTTGTTACGACGGGCAGTGTTAGCACGTTGCAAAACATCAGCGGCACCGCCCCGAACGATGGCCGAACGGAAAAGGCGGTTGTTGCAACCCTTGACGGACACAACACCCAGAACGCGTACACAGAGGCCCAAAAGCCGAACGCTGACATGCTGGTTTTTCGCTCTTACCGCAATTCGGCCGATGATAACGAGCTGACCAAGCTGAAAGTGGTTTTCAACAACAAGGTCAAGACCGGCAAGCTGATTATACGCAAGGTCCCCGCCAAGGGCGAGACACTGGAAGGCAAGGAGTTTGCCTTTACCGTCCGATTCGGCGATGTTGGCGGCCAAAGCCTCGGCAACATAATCCCGCCGAAAGAGTACACCTGCACGGTGGAAAACCACAATGGCGAGTACTACGGCGAGATCGTAATCGACAAAATCCCTGTCGGCACACGGTTTGTTGTGTCGGAAAAAGAACAGACGGGCACAAGCCTGAAATCGGTGTCCATCGAGGGTGGCAAAGACTGCACTGTTGCCGCGGACGGCGTAAAGGTGTACGGCGCCATTGCGGAGGGCGAAGCGAACGCTGCAACGGCAACGTTTGAAAATACCGCCCGCAAACTGATTGGCATAACGGTCAAAAAAGAGTGGAAAAAGCAGGACGGTAAGGCGGACATTCCGCAAGCCGACCTGCCCGACGCCATTTACCTGCAACTGCAGCGCACCGAAACACCGGATGATCCAATCAGCTGGAAGACGGTTTCGGGGTATGACCGCGTAGAGCTGAAAAAACCCGACGGTTACGAAGGCTGGACCAAACAATTTACCGGGTTGGACAAGTACGATGCGAGCAAGTCGGAGAGTGCGCGTGTCGCTTACACCTACCGCGTGCTGGAAAGCGCGTCTGCAGATGGGAAATTTTACGGCGGCGCGGATGGCGATGTGATTGAGATCAACGGCAAGAAGTACAAGGTTCTCAATACCACCCGCGTCACAGGCGATTCGACCAACAAAACGCTGACCCTGACCAACCAACTGCAAGATGCCAAATATAACTTGGTCATCACAAAGCTGGATGCACAGGATAATAGCATAAAGCTGGACGGTGTGGCGTTCAAGCTGGAAAAGCTGAACGATAGCGGCGAGGCTGAAACAACCTATAACGGCGTGACGGGCAGCGATAGCACGAACCAAGGCAAATGCAGCTTTGCGTCCCTGACCCCCGGCAAGTACCGCCTGACCGAGACCAAGACCGCCAAGGGCTACACCCTGCTGGCCGAGCCCATCGAATTTACGCTGACAGCGGGCGGGGAATGCCTACGCGACGACGCGCCGTTTGGCGAGAGAACCACAGGTGCCGACGGCGTGTACAACATTGCCCTGACCATTTATAACCGCAAGGGCTTTACCCTGCCGCACACGGGCGCGGACGCACCCAGCCTGTGGCTGCTGATAGGTTTGCCCGCACTGGTGGCTGTGCTGCTGGTGCTGGTGTTCCGATACAATAAGAAAGGGGGCAAACATTCCTGAGCCCCCTAAAAAGCCCTCTACACAAAACAATATAGAAAGAAAGAGGTATGCAACAAGATGAAACTGAAACGTTTATTTACCGCAATCCTCAGCGCCGCCCTGGCCCTGAGCCTTTGCGCCATGCCCGCCATGGCGGCGGAAGGCGGCACAACGGCGGGGACGCCGCTGGCAGACGGTATGCCTGTTTGGGATACAACCAAAAAAGGCAGCATTACGATTCATAAGTTTGAGTATAACCCTTCATCGGGAGCACCGTCCCAACAGGGTACCGGTGCCGAGGGTGAAAACGCGCCCTTAGGCGCAACACCGCTGGACGGTGTCACCTTCCATATATACAAAGTTCGCGATGAAAACTGGCTGAAGGCGTACTATAGTGGCAATGAAACAGTTGCTGGTCAAGACCTTAGCAGTCATTTGGATGCCCAAGATTATGTAGACTCTGTTGACCCAACTACCAATAAAGTAACATTCAAAAGTGATATTGATCGCACAGGGTTTGTTGATTGCGGCATTTTTAAAACGAAAGGTGGCGGTATTGCAGAGGTAAAAAACCTTGAGTTTGGCTTATATCTGGTTGTTGAAACGAGTGCCCCCGATAAGGTCACTGCCCCTGCTGCCCCGTTCTTGGTTTCTGTCCCTATGACGCGCATCGCTAATTCTACGGACACTAATGCGCTGACGGACTGGATTTATGATGTCCACGTTTACCCGAAAAACAGCACCACCTACGGTCAAGTCACGATTGAGAAAAAGGGCTATACCGGCGGTGGCACCGGAGTTGCGTTGGAGGGTGTTCAGTTCAAGCTACAGAAACAGAATGGCGCAGATTGGACAGATATTACTGCAAACGATAGCAATGGCAGCACCTACAATTTGACAACGGACATAAACGGTAAAATTACAATTGCAGGGCTTTCGCAAGGCGAATACCGCATTTTTGAGGATGCATACAGCAATACTTCTGCTAACAAGGGCTATATCTTGGATGCGGAATACCACACCTTTACCGTGCAGAAGGATGGTAAGATTCAGGTAGACGGAAACGTGTCTGCTAATGCAACCATTCAAGTTGCCAACCACCGCCCCGATATGAAGAAGGAAGTCAAAAAAGGCGACAGTTGGGCGCAGGATGCCCCGTACGGTGTCGGCGATACCGTTCCTTACAAAATCACGATTGAAGTCCCGCAGAACATTGATAAACTTTCCACCTTTACCGTCACCGACACGCCGACAGGTTTGACGGATAATGTAAACAGCATTGAAGTTAAAGACGGCACAACAGACCTGACGAGTGGCACGGATTATACGGTTGCACCCGAAGGCACAGATGGATTCAAAATTGCATTCAAACTCGATTCCGCCACAGTAAAGGCTTGTGCCGGACACACGGTGACCATTACCTACAACGCTGTTGTAAAGGATACCGCTGTAGTCGGCGGCAACGGCAACTCGAATAACGCAAAACTTACATACACCAATAAAATCAATAGCGACAATACTCCCGGAACTACCACGAACACCATTGAGGACAGCGCTGTTATGTACAGCTTTGGCATCAAGGTGGTAAAAACTGCGGAAGACGGAAATACTCCACTGCCCGACGTTGTGTTTGACCTGTACCGTGAAGCCAAGCTGGGAGAAACGTCTATTGTAGATGCTAAAACTGTCAAAAAAGCAGGTCTTGACAGCACTAAAAGCTGGATTCTTGTAAAGTCTGGCTTGACAACTAACGCAAGCGGCATCATTGATACGTCTGACTCTACCAACGCCACCAACTACACCCACGGTCTTGCCAATGGTGATTACTATCTGGTCGAAACCAAGACGGCTAAGGACTATAACCTGATGACAAAGCCTGTTCAGGTTAAGCTGGATGTTACCGCCACAACTACTTGGCAAAAGACCAACGTATATGACGCCAGTGGCAATCTGGTTAAGCATGGCACGGTTACGAAAACCACGTTCACCCATACCAGCAACAATGGCGATGCCACAAAAACGGAACTTGCTGTTGCCAAAGTCATCAACCGCAAGGGCTTTACGCTGCCTGTCACCGGCGGTTTCGGTACGCTGCTGTTCAGCGGTATCGGTGTGCTGCTGGTTCTGGCGGGCGTCGGCGTTCTGTTCAGCCTGAAAAAGAAATCCAACCGTGCGTAATGCACACCATCCAAACACCCACAGCAAAATAAACGGGTAATCCATAGGGGAAGGGCCGGAAACGGTTCTTCCCCTATGGGCGGTTGTGGCAGTGCGTCAACCCTTTACAGAAAGGCTCTTTGCAATGGAAACCACCGTCAAATTAAAACTTGGCTTTGCTGCGCTGATGATCGTCTCCGGCATCGGCGTGGCCATGTACCCCGTTGTCAGCAACGCGGTGGCACAGCGCCACGCAAGCTCGGTCATTGAAAGCTACAACGACAACGTGCAGTCGATGGACGCCGAGAAAATCGACGCCGCCAAGGAGGCTGCGCGCCGCTACAACCAACAGCTGAACAATGCCATCGACCGCGACGCGGCGGGCGAAGCGGACGACATCGGCACAAGCTATGTGGACATGCTGGACGTGGGCGAGAGCCTTGGCTACATTACCATACCCAAAATTGACGTAAACCTGCCCATTTATGAGGGCACAAGCGACGATGTGCTGGTAAAGGGCGTCGGACATCTGGAAGGCTCCAGCTATCCGCTGGGCGGCGCGGGCACCCACAGTGTGCTGACGGGGCACCGCGGTCTGGCCGAGGCGGTACTGTTTACCGACCTGGACAAGCTGGGCGAGGGCGACCGTTTTTACCTCCACATCATGGACGAGGTGCTGGCGTATCAGGTAGACCAGGTCAAGGTCGTGGAGCCGGAAAACACCGAGGATTTGGAAATCATCCCCGGCGGGGACTACTGCACGCTGGTCACCTGCACCCCCTATGCCATCAACACCCACCGTATGCTTGTGCGCGGCGCCCGTGTGCCGTATACCGGAGAGGACGAGCAGCCCGACACGCCGCAGACCGTGCAGTACCAACAGCTGAATACCGGCAACGTGGTAAAGCGCATTGTGGACGCCTGGCCGTGGATCAGCGTGACGGGCAGTGTGGTTATCGGCGGCGAGGCGCTGCTGTTGCTGCTGCTGTTGCACCGCTGCAAAAAGCGCGAGGAGGAAGACTGATGAAACGCCTGTTTCTGCAAATTTTTGCATGGCTGGCAATTTTGCTGGGCGTTGGGCTGATGCTGCAGCCCACGGTCAGCCGATATCTGACGGAGCAGAAAAGCACAAAAACCGTGCAAAAATTTGTGCAGGCCGCCGAAGCTGCCGCCCCCGCCGCGCCTGAAACCTCCGCCGCCGAACCCGCGCGCGCCTACCCCGAACTGTACGACGCGTTTCTGGCCTACAACCAACAGCTTTTTGCCCAAGGCCAAAGCGGCCTGAAAGACCCCTTTGCCTACGAGACCCCCGCCTTTGACCTGACGGGCTACGGCTTGCCCGACGACGTTATCGCCGCGCTGTGGATACCGCGTCTGGACTTGGAATTGCCTGTTTATCTGGGGGCCAACGCGGCCAACATGGCCCGCGGCGGTGCGCTGCTGGGGCAGACCTCCATGCCGCTGGGCGGCGAAAACACCAACACCGTCATTGCCGCCCACCGCGGCTACTACGGCGCGGAAATGCTGCGCAACGTGCAGCAGATACAAATCGGCGACAAAATTACTATGACAACGCCGTGGGACACGCTGGTTTACCGCGTGTGCGAGCTGAAAATTATACAGCCGGACGACATAAACGCCGTGCTGATACAGCCCGGCCGCGACCTGCTTACCCTGACGACCTGCCACCCCTACACCCAAAACACCCAGCGCTACCTGGTGATAGCCGAGCGCGACCCCGACGCAGAGGCCGCCACCCATGCGGCAGACCTGGCCGAGTGTGACGAAACCTGGGACGCCGCACCGCGCCAAGTGACGGTGGAGGCCGACGGTACCTCCGCGCTGGAGGAAGTCACCCCCGAAAGTATCACTCCCCTGCCCCACGAGGGCGGCGGCGAAAACGCGGGCGGCGCGTACTCCAACTGGGTGATTTGGCTGGAAAACAACGCCCTGTGGGCGGGATGCCTGCTGATTGCCGCCGTGATCGGCTGTATGCTGATTTGGCGCAGGCATAGAAAGGATTGACCCATGCAGAATATCAACGAAAAGGCGCTGGCCGTTACAGCCGAGGTAAGCAAGGCGGTGCTGGGCAAGCCGGAAGTCGTGCTGAAAATCATGATGGCGATACTGGCCCGCGGCCATGTGCTGATTGAGGATATCCCCGGCGTGGGCAAAACTACGCTGGCACAGGCGTTTGCCCGCGCTATGGACCTGACCCAAAACCGCGTGCAGTTTACCCCCGACGTTTTGCCGTCCGACATTGTGGGGTTCTCGCTGTACCAAAAGGAAACCGGCAAATTTGTGTACCACCCCGGCGCGGTGATGTGCAACCTGTTTTTGGCCGATGAAATCAACCGTACCAGCGCCCGCACCCAGTCCGCCTTGCTGGAAGTCATGGAGGAAAGCGCCGTCACGGTGGACGGCGTGACGCGCGTTCTGCCGCAGCCGTTTACCGTTTTTGCAACGGAAAACCCCGTCGGCTCGGTGGGTACGCAGATGCTGCCGGAATCCCAGCTGGACCGCTTTATGGTCTGCGTGGTCATGGGCTACCCCGATGCGGAGGCGGAAATGGAGATTTTGTCCCGCCAGCCGCGCCGCGCCCTGCTTGACCGTGTGCAGCCGGTGATGGACAAAAACGACCTGCTGGCTATGCAGCAGCAGGTAGACGAAGTATATATGAGCGATGAAATCAGACGGTATATCGTGGAGCTCTCCCGCGCGACGCGGCGGGACAGCCGCCTGATGCTGGGGCTTTCGCCCCGTGCGTCGCTGGCAGTGGCCGGTATGGCGCGCGCGGCGGCTTTTCTGGGCGGGCGCAATTATGTGGCCCCGCAGGATATTACCGCGATTTTTGCCGATGCGGCCCGCCACCGTCTGTGCCTGACCGAACAGGCCCGCACCGGCGGCGATACAGTGCAGAATATCCTTGACGATGTTCTGCACACTGTGCCGCGCCCCCGCCCGGAGAAACCGTTCCATGGCAGGTAAGGTGGGCTGCGCGCTGCTGCTGGCCGTGCTGTTTGCCGCGGCAGCGGTCAGCCGCACGTCGTTTGCGGTCTTTTTGGCGTCACTGGCGGTGCTGCTGGTCGGCTTTTTGGCGTGGTATGTCCGCACACTGCGCAGGGATGTGACGGTAACGCTGCAGCTGCCTGCCCGCCCCGTGCACCCCGACGAGGATTTTGCCGTACTGGTGAAACTGCACAACAACGGGCGGCGGCCCGTGCCGGAGCTGCGTGTCGTTTTGCAGGCTGTGGACGCCGAAAGCGGAACGGCCATTGGACTGCCCTGCGGCGCGATGCTGGCCCCGCATCAGTGTGCCGATTTGCGCGTGACCCTGCGCGCAGCAAAAAGCGGTCTGTGGCGGTTCCGTGTGCGGGAAGCCACCGTACGCGACCTGTTGGGGCTGTTTACCGCGCACTGCGCCGTACCGCCCCAAAGCAGAGAACTGTGTGTGCTGCCCCCCGCCGAGGGCGAGGACGACGGCGCAGGCACAAAACCGCAGAACTGCGCCGAAAAAGTGACTGCGGCGGGCTGCGATTTGACCGACGGCGTTTATGATCTGCGCCCCTACCGTGCAGGCGATTCACCGAAGCTGATCCACTGGAAACTGACCGCCCGCGTGGGCGAGTTGACCGTGCGCGAGCCGTTGGGTGCAACCTACCGCGCTGACCCTGCGGGCAGCGTTTTGGCAGAGGGGGCCGACGCGCCGCAGCAGTTGTTGCACTTTGGGCAGGCCGCCGTAAAGCGACTGCGCAGATTGACCCGCCGCAAGGACACCGACCCCGCTACGGGGCTGGTATTTGTGGACCGTGTGCTGCTGCCCCGCACCAAGGCCGCTGCCCACCCCATGGCGGAAACGGCGGCGGATCTGCTGATTTCGGAACTGCTGGCCTTGGGCTTGCTGACGGCACTGAACGGTGCGTTTGCACTGGCATTGCCGATTTGGGTGTGGCTTGGCGTGGCGGCACTGTGTGCGGCGTGGCCGGCACTGCACCGCGTCCCGCTTTCCAAGGCGGGCCGTTACGGCGCGGCGCTGGCGCTGGCCGTGGGGTATCTGGTGTTGCTGTTTGCCGTGCAGCAGCCGTTTTTGGCCGGTGCGGCACAGTGCGCGGATGCCGTCAGGCTGTGCCTGAATACACGCTTCAACGCAAATTTTGTGGTGTCCACCTCGCCGGTTTCGGCGCAGATGGGCCTGTTTGCGCTGCTGACGGCAGTGCCGTTTACAATGTTTTTGGCCGCGCTGACAGCCCGCCACACCGACGCGCTGTTGCTGGGGGCGGTGCTTCTGCCGATCGTGGTGTTCACGCTGTTGGCGGGGACGGGCCGTGCCGTTTTGGGCTGGCTGCTGCTTTTGCCGGGCTGGTTGGGAAGCTGTGCGGCGGCGCGGTCGCTGGTGCGCAAACGGCTGTGGCGCGGCAAGGGTTCCGCTGTCTATGCCGCCAACCTGCAGACCCACCGCATAAACCAAAGGCTGGCCGGTGTCGGCATGGCTGCCATTTGCGCGGTGCTGTTTTTGCCTGCCCTGGCACTGCGCCCCGTGCTGATGCTGCCCTTGAACGCGCTGCAGCCTGTGACCGACAAAGTCTGCGCGGCCGGGCTGAGCGCGGCGATCGAGTGGCTGCCGAAAATCAGCGGCGGGGCACTGAATTTCCATGTCAGCGCTGCTGCGGGCGGCGTGGAGGACGGCAGCCTGACACGGGGCGACGGCCTGGCGCTGACGGGGCTGGAGGATATAATGGTCACGACCGACGCCAAGCCGGAGGAGACCGTCTACCTGCGCGGGTTTATCGGCGTGGACTATGACGGCACAAGCTGGCAGGCGGGGAATGCCGCTGCCTTCGACAGTGCCGCAGCAAACTGGAAAACCGACGGCGACGGGCGGCTTGCCATTGCGAACCTGCCGTTTTTGCGCGCGGCATACAGCGGTGCACAGCCGCAGCAAATGACCGTACAGCGTCTGCATGCAAACGATGCCTACACGTTTGCGCCGTACAACGCATATTTTAACGACTACTACACGCCGGACGGCGACGGAGCCATAGCGGGGCAGACCGTGCAGGACGATATGTTCTACTATTTTCCGCGCAAACAGGCAGAGGAGCTGCTGGCGGCCCGTGACGATGATGACGCGGGGGTGCTGGACCGTCTGGAAAGCGCCTACGCCGGATATGTTCGTGCGCGCTGCCTGGATGTGCCCGACGGTGCCGGGTACGATGCCATAGACAAGGAACTGGCTGCGCTGGTGAAGGAGCGCAAACTCAGGGATGATGACATCGATGGCCGACGCGCACTGGTGCGCAGCTGGCTGAACGAGCACTGCCGTTACAGCGCGGACGCCGAGACACCCGACGACACCGACCCGCTGCTGTATTTCCTGAGCGAGAGCCACGCGGGCAGCAGCACACAGTTTGCCTCGGCAGCGGTGCTGCTGTGCCGCATGGTGGGGCTGCCCGCCCGATATGTGGTAGGCTACGCCGCACCGCAAAGTCTGTTTACCGCTGCGGGCGACGGCAGCTGCCGTGCCGTTTTGCAGGACGATAACGCCCACGCCTGGGCAGAGATTTACCTTTCCGGGCAGGGCTGGACGCCGCTGGAGGTCACCCCCGGTATGACAGCCGAACTGACCGAGGGCGAGCTTGCCGCCGATGCCGCACAGGCAGGGCAAAATGCCGCAGACAGTGATACACCCCTGCCCGCGCGGCAGGAGATCGACTCCCCTGCCGAAACGCCGCAAAGCGTCCCGCTTTTGTGGGTGTTGCCTACGGTTTTGCTGCTGCTCGTCTTGACCTTGGCACTTCTGCGCCGTGCAAGGCGCACACCTTTGCAGACCGTACAGGCAGAATTTTGTGCGCTCCATCGCAAGATGCGGCGCTGCGGGCTGGCGGCGGAGGTGTCCTCTGACGAAGCGGCATTTGCGGAATTTCTGCAAACGCATTGCCCGCAGACGGACCGCGAAACCGTGCAGCACCTGCTGGATGCCGTACAGGCGGCACAGTTTGCGCCCGATCCATGCACCGCCGAAACCGCGCAGGAGGTACGCGCCCTGTGCCGCAAATTACGCAAAAAACTGTGCAAACGAACGGTGTGAGGGCTGTGCAAGGGGAAGCTTTACGCAAGAAATAATTGACGATTCGGCAAAAAACGATTATGACAAAAGTAAATACATATCGGAGATGAAAAACCATGTCACCTTTGCCGAAGAACGACAAGCCGATCAATATCACGCAAATCGCGCAGGCGCTTGGCGTATCCAAGACAACCGTGTCCCGTGCCATATCCGGCAACGGGCGCATCAGCGCAGCAACCCGCCAACGCGTGCTGGACTATGTAAAAGAGCATAACTATACCCCCAGTATGATGGCGCGCGGGCTGGTGAAGCGCTGCTCCTACAATATTTCGCTGGTGATTTCCACGCAATTTTCCGACTTTGAGCTGCCCTTTTTGCGCAAGGTGATGCGCTCTGTCTATCAGGTTGCCGGGGATTCCGACTACGATGTCCTGCTGACGCTGGTGGGCGAAAACGAAACCCGTCCTGTGGAACGACTGCTGGATAACCGCAAAATCGATGGTCTGATCTTGACCCGCACACTGGAGCGTGACCCCTTGATCCCACTGCTGAAGGCGCGCAAGGTGCCGTTTGTCGCCATCGGTCAGCCGGAGGACGATCAGGTACTTTCCGTTGACCACGACCAGATGGGCGGCTGCCGTGAGATGACCAGTCTGCTGCTGATGAAGGGCATGAAGCATATCGCGCTGCTGGGCGGCAGTATGCTGTACACCGTCAACCAATCCCGATTGGAGGGCTTCCGGCAGGCTTATGTCAAGATGGGGCAAAAAATTGACGAGAACCTGCTGTTTTTGGAGCTGGAAAGCGACGATTTGCGCATGGAGGCTGTGCAGCAGGCTGTAGAGCGCGGGGCGGATTGCATCCTGTGCATGGACGAACGGCTGGCACAGCTGACGCTGAATATGCTCAAGCAGCTGAACCTGCGCGTGCCGCAGGATATCCGGCTGGCGTCGCTGTATGATAATGAGAATCTGGTCAATACCGCGCCGCCCATCTCCGCCGTGCAGTTTAATGCGGATATCCTTGGCTTAAAGGCAACGCAGCAGCTGCTGTGCGCCTTGCAGGGGCAGCCTGTTGAAACCCGCATGGAGTTGGGTTACCAGATAAGCCTGCGGGAATCGACGCAGACGTGAAATCCGAGCGCACACCGAGGGGTGTGCGCTTTTTTGTCTGACCCATCAAACCGTGTACATTTTCAGGAAAATGTACAAAATGGGGCAAAATAAAACAAAAAGTCCCGAATTGCAGATACAAGCAATTCGGGACTTGATAGGATTTATAGAAGAACCTTAACTGTCAGGTCTTTCCATTGCTTCGGCCAAAGCACGCAGCCACGCGAATTTCGATAAGAACGAGCCTTATCGTAATCCACATTTAATTGTAAAAATCTACGTGACTTAAGCGCGTGGATTTTTAATTGCTGCCTGCTTATTGGGTCGTCATCATAGGTATGTACCCAAAAGCGCGTACTGTTTGCATCCTCAAGTATCCTATTGACGGCCCCATCCCCTTTCTTCGCTTTTGTTTTTCCCGGCATGATTTTTTCCGCCGAAATCGAATGGTAATTGTACGTTCCGCGCACATTGCATTGAACAGTGCATGACTCTTGAAATAGATTTAGTTCCCAGATGAATTTCTGTCCATCGATGGAGAAGATTCTCGGCACAAATTTGTCCAGAAATTCCCGGCTGATTTCATCGTTTGGGAACGACTCTTGCCAGCTGAGTGCTTCCTCTACCTTTTCACTATTGGCAGCTCCGTTTTTTTGTCCCTGCTGGTATTCTTCTAAAATATCCTGCCGGTGATCCTGCCAAACGTTTTTGTAGATTTCTCGCGCCATCAATTCGAGCTTCCATGCTTGCACATTGGGGGCGCTGCATTTGGGGGCTACATTCCTCAGCGACCGCTGATAACAGATATATCGAACAATGCCTTTCTCTGCGCGGAACGCCCGCATTCTGGCTCCGCAGCCACAAAACAGGCGGCAAGCCCATTTGTCAGCGTGTTCGCTCTTTCCATACAAGTAAGCCTGCGTTATATTGCCGTCTTTGTACGACTGCCATGCATGTCTGCGGCGCTGACATTTATCCCATAGTTCCTCTGAAATGATTGGCTCAAAACTGCCTTTCACCAGAATGTAATCCTGTTCGCTGTTCTTGATGCTTTTATGGCTGAGGAAATCATCAATATGCGATTTGTTGTATGTCAAATACCCTTTATAAATCGTATTCTTGGTGATTGAGAGAACCTGACGCGCGCTCCATTGTGGCATTCCGGATTTATTCGGTGCGCCTTCTTGCGTTAGTGTCTGGGCTATCTCGGTGCCATTTATGCCATCAGCATACCAAGCAAAAATTTTTCTGACAGTCTCTGCCTGACTTTCCTGCACCACAAGCGTATGAGCCTTTTTATCACGCTTATATCCAAACGGTGTCGGTCCCGCAACATAGGTGCCTTTTTTCTGTGACGTCTGAATGCCCGCCTTGGTGCGTTCACTCATTTTACGGCTTTCATCTTGCGCAAGGCTTGCCATAATGGTCAGGCGAACTTCTCCATCGCCACGCATCGTCCAGATGTCATCATTGACGAAGTACACTTCAACGCCGTACGGTTTCAGCTCACGGGTCGTAACCAAAGTATCCACCGTGTTTCGGGCAAAACGGGAAACCTCGCGGGTCACGATTAAGTCAAACTTCTTTTTCCGGGCATCTCGCAGCATCTTCATAAAAGAAGGCCGGGTTTTCATGCCAGTACCTGAGATTCCTTCATCGGCGTATTGCCCAACCACCGTCCAATTCGGATGATGTTCTGCAAGCTCCAGATACCAGTTCATTTGATTTTTCAGTGCTGATATTTGCGCCTCAAGTTCCGTGGACACACGCCCATAGAACACGACTCTGCGCGGGCAGTTTTGCTGGTCTGCTTTATCATATTGCATCGGTTTTCCCTCCTTTCCCATCAGTATAATACTGCATTCAGTATTTTCAAAATGTACAAGTCAATGACTCAATCATGGTATAGAAAAGCCGTGGAAGAAGGTTCCTTCCACGGCATGATCTTTATACTACTTTTTCAATAAGGCACTGATGTTTCTTCGTTTTCTTGTCATAGTTGATAGCTACCAAGAGAAGATTTCCTGTATAGCCACGCAGCGAATCCGGATATTTCTTTTCCTTAATCTGCTGCATCGCAGTCTCCGCCGTTTGGTTCCACTTCAACTCCACAACAAGCGCCGGATAGTCATTTCGGCACTCCGGTTTTGGAACGAAAACGAAGTCTGCGAAGCCCCTGCCTGTGGGCAGCTCTCGAACCGGCTTAAAGTAATATTGCATAGCGCTCAGGTATGCAATCGCCAAGACGCTGCTCAAGGAGTTTTCATTGTTGTACTGGATGGCAGAAACATAGTCATCATGGATTTTCTCAACCTGAGTGGCTACTGCATCGCCATCCATATCCAATGTCGCATCCAGCAACTTCTCAGACTCCTGCTGGAACAGCAACATCTCATTCCAATGCTTGCTTTCCACCGCAAGTGTCAATTCCTGCCTGATTTCCTCATTCGGAACGAACGCTGTTTTTCTGTTCTGGTCATATCCCAAGTAGCCAAGATGGATCATATATGTCAAAACATCATCTTTGCTTTGGATATTAACGGTATCGTTCTTGAAGGTAGCCGTGTTTACTTTAACTTCCCCACCGGAAAGCATTTCAATGATTGCCGTTTTCAGCCCATCATAGTTCATGTTGATAAGAGGAACGATTGCTTCATAGGAAGCCGTTTCCGACCAGTAGCTCTTAAACTCTCCCTTCAGCATAACGCTGACAACAGCTCTGGGATTATAAACTTGGTAATCCCGCAGCAAGTAACCATCGTACCACTTTTTTACCTTGTCAAAGTCTTTGTGGTACTCCTCGCAAAGATTCTTAACTTCTTCTTCCGTAAAGCCAATGAAAGGTGCCAACGTGCTGGCACTGACCATGGTAAACTCATCGAAGTTATTCAAGGCCGACTGCGTTTTTTCTTTTTTGATTGGCAGAATGCCGGTGAGGTATGCAAGCTGAATGTATTTTGTCGGCTCTGTACCTTTGAATAAGCCTCTCAGGAAATAGATATATTCTTCTTGAACAGCCTTATTGGTTGCTTCATCTCGGATCAGAATATCCCATTCATCAATAATCACAATAAATTTCTGACCGGTCGAGTTTCTGATGCGCGACAAAGCGTCCGCCAATGTCAACACTTCGTTAGGAAGAACTTCAGGGTAGTACTCTTTTAGTTCCTCAAAAACTGATTGCGTAATGTAGGATATAATACTTTTGATGTCTGCACAGCTGGACAAAAACCATTGTACATCTATATGGATCACATCATACTTGTTGAGATGCTTTTTGAAGTCGCTACTCTTGCCGATTGTAAGCCCATCGAACATCTTTTCTGAATCGCAGCCTTTGCTGTAATAGGCTGCCAGCATATTAGCCGTATAGGACTTACCAAATCTCCGGGGGCGGCTATTGCAGATGTATGCTTCTGGTGTATCAAGAACGCTGTTGGTATATTCCAGCAGACCCGTTTTATCCACATAAATTTTTGAATTCAGTGCAACTTGAAACGCACTATTGTCCGGATTCACGAATCTTCCCATTTCGCCAAAGCCTCCTTCAGAAGTCATTTATTTCTAAACATTCAAATGACATTAGTATAGTCATATAGTACCATTTATCGATACAAATAGCAAGTTGGAAATTTCCCTATAATAGTACAAAAGGTACAAAAGCGCCGCAGCAGGGATCTCTTTCATAGCATGATCTATCATCGCAGACACCTCATCTGCTATGACGATGATTAAATTTTGCCACATGGAATCCTGCTTTCTGCATATAATCTTCAAAAATATATGCAGATAAAACTCGAAAGGCGCAATAAGCCACAAATTTCGATAATTTCCCTTCGATGAACCTGTCAGATGTCATCTGTTTGAACCATTCGGAATTCCCGAATAGTTGCCATCACGGTCTATTCCTCATCTAAATTATAATATTACCATTTACTGATTCAAATAGCAAATCTAGCGTCATTCCATAACGACACAATAATGCCGTGGAAGTATTTCCTCCACGGCACGATCTGTCGTTATAGCTGTGCGTTTCTCTCCCTCTGCAAATTCCAGACAGGCAACCCTTCCCGGCGCTTTGCCTCGCATCGCTTTGCAGCCATGCGATATGTTTTCTCGTATCTTGGCACGCTCGTGGAATCCAGTCATGGCGCTGCTTCCCCAATGCGGTACAGCAGAGGACGCTATTCACTTTTTCGGAGGTTTGGAACCTCCTAATACATAAGAGAACAGCGAATCGGATTTTTTCCACAACTTTTTCAATTTTCTTTTTTTACCAGAAATATATCCACACGCATATCTTTCCACAAACCGGGGTGGATCTTAATCCCACGCGATTTCTGATACTCATAGGCTGTCACAAAGTCAACCGCAAAACTCAAAAGTGGTATCTTTTCATCCAGCACGCTCACCTGATTTTCTTGACAGCTTTCCAGCCATTCCACCAACTTACGCTTTCTTTTGGTTCGGCTCATGTTCAAAAAGAAATCCTGTGGACGACATATTGTCGCGCAATCGGGTCCAGCACTTTCTTTATCCTGCTTACCGATTTGCTCTTGCTCAATATCATAGGGAACGCCACTTTTATAGGTAACCATCGCTATCGGCTGCTTTTCCGATTGGATAGGCATGATCTGCTGCACATTCATCAACTGCAACATCCAAATGTAGCGGTTATTGCTTTTTACAATCTGGTTGGCATACCTGTCCAGAAAGCCCGGCTCTATTTTACCATCCGGAAAAGAGGCATCATCGCTGAGTGCAGCCTCGATGCTGTGCATATCTAACCTTGCTTTAGGACGCTGTTCCTGTATGGAACTTTGCAGTAAGCCTTCGACATTTATAATCTCATTGTTGATTTCCGTACTTCTGCTTAAGAAATCATCCATAGTTATGCTTCGGCTTGCCCGCTGGCTGACAAGATCGTCCAATTCCTCATTCAGCGCAGAGAGCTTGTTCTCCAGCTGGTTTCCATCATTCGGTGTGCCGGTTGTGTTCAGATTTGCATCCAACATCCGCAAAAGACCCAGTATATCCTCGGCATTTTCTTTCCAAACTGTACGGAACACTTCCCTTGCCATCAATTCCAGCTTCCATTCAGATGCGTATGGTGCCGGACAAGGAATGCCGTTCAGTGCTCTGGCGACATCTTTCTTTTTGAACATTTTCGACCGTGCACAGATAAGCCGCATATTTTTCCCACCGTTGGCCGTTTTATCGTAGCCTTCGATTTGGAATCGCATCCCACAATCGCAAAACAGAATTTTCGTCCATTTGTTCTGCGGAAAGGACACACCAAATTTATGGGCACGACCATCTTTTCCTTTGACAAATGCAGCTCGCTTACTGCGGATCTGATTGCAGGTTTCCCATAGCTCCTCTGAGACGATTGGCTCAAAGTTTCCCTTTACAAGAACAAAGTTCTCCTCGCTGTGATTGATGCGGTTATGGCTGAGGAAGTCATCAATATGGGATTTATTATAGGTCATATAGCCCTTGTAAGTGGCCTTGCGGAGTACCCGTGATACCTTGCTCGCCGTCCAGCTCAGGCCACCACCGCCATCCTTGCGGTTTTCTTCTATAAGCATTTTGGCAACAGTCGTTTCTCCGTGCCCCTCGGCGTACAGATTAAAGATTCTTCGCACCGTTGCCGCCTGTTCCTCATTGATTACATAAGTTCCATCCACACGGTCATAACCGATAATATTACCGCTGCCATAGAGTACACCTTTCTCACGGCTCATCTTCTGTCCGGCTTTTACGCGCTCACTGGTCTTGCGGCTTTCATCTTGGGCAATGCTCGCCATAATGGTCAAGCGAACTTCTCCATCACCGTCCATTGTCCAGATGCCATCATTTACAAAATAGACTTCCACGCCGTATTGCTTCAGTTCTCGCGTAGCATTCAACGCATCCACCGTGTTACGCGCAAACCTCGACAATTCACGGGTGACAATCAAGTCAAAGCGGTGTTCCTTTGCGTGCTCTATCATCCGCATAAATGATGGACGTTTCTTCATTTGGGTACCGGTTATGCCTTCGTCTATGTACTGCGCTACAACGGTCCAGTTGGGATTGCGTAATGCAAAGTCTGTATACCATTCCATCTGATTTCCCAGCGCAGATAGCTGTTCCTCATGTTCTGTTGAAACGCGGCCATAAAACACCACCCTGCGCGGTCGATTCTTGTAATTTCCAATATAGTCTGTCATTTCGAACGCCTCCTTGTTCTTTCATTGTACAAGGGGCAAATTCATAAGGGAAATGTACAAAAAGCACTGGTACACTTGCCATCCTTGTATGAGCGTTGCTGCTCTATACTATAAGAGTACGTTCTCATAATTTTTTTCCACAATTACTATTTTTAGTTCATTGCACTTGACATACATCAAGTAGCCATGCCACGCAGATAGCATTTTTTCAGAACATATCAACAAAAATGACCCTGCACGATTCTGTGCAGGATCAAAATATATATTCGTTTTATTTTCGTACATAACTGGTTGATGGGCCGGCTCCGACTTTTTCAAATAACTATTTCGAAAAATCAGCCGGGCTATCAAACTGGAATTCGTTATTCTCCTATGGAGGCACCGCCATCGTCTTTAAGGCCGCAAATCGAAACTATACCATTATTTTTATAACTTACAACGAGAGTAGTGTCATTCCCAAGTTTCCAACATGCAGTGCTGTTTTCACTGGTATCAGGCTTCCCCCATACCTCTCTAAGCTGGTCAATATGGTACCCTGGCAAAAGGCTATTAACATCGGCTTCACTCATTTCTGCGATTGCCGTCAGAGTGGGAAGATTGTCGTTGCTTTTGCGATTGTAGTATCCATAAAACCATGCCGATACACATATTGCGAGAACCAAAATGATTACAGCCATAACAGATAGCTTCTTTTTCATACAATCACACTCCTTTGTCAAATGCCGATTTGGTAAACCATCTATACAATACTTATTTGTCTTAAATGTCGCATTAAACAGATTACGCAAAAAGGAAGTCATTTCTTCCCAATAACCGTAAACATTCGCTTCTTGCATCGGCGTATCGTATTCATCCAGTAAAATAATTACTTTTTTTCCATATGCATGCTCCAAATATCTGCACAAATAATTAAGACTGTCACACGCGGTAACATCATCCATTTCTGCCATCTCTGTCAGAATGTGCCGGTATGCCATTTTTTCGGATTCCATAAGTTTTTCATTTTCGAGCAGATATTCAAAATCCTGATACAGACTTACAATCCGGGATTTGACCTGTTTTTTTGCATCAGATACATTATCCGCTTTTACCGATGCAAAACTGAGATATAAAACAGGATATGTGCCCTGAATCTGCCGATACCCGGAATCTTTCCAGATATCAATTCCTTTAAACAAATCTCCCCTGTCTGCATATTTATTGGAAAAAAAGCAGTTGAGCATACTCATATTAAGGGTTTTGCCAAAACGTCTTGGACGTGTGATCAGCGTAACATCATCCCTGTAGTTCCACCACTGCCGTATGAAATCTGTCTTATCAATGTAAAAGCACTGACTTTCTCTTAATGCTGCAAAATCCTATTTGCCAATTCCAACCTGTTTTTGCATAGTTCTACCCACTTTCCACGGTTTTGTGCTTTTCATTATTTTTATTTATCATAGCAGATAACGTTTTAAAATGCCACCTTCTCCAGATGTTTTCATTTCTAAATGCGTCTGTAAGTATGGAGGACAAAACTTAACAGATCCCAAAGCAATTCTAAAAAAATATAAAAAATTTTCCTTTACAGTTATTCAATTTTAATACTATAATACAAGGGATTATAAAATAGTAAAGAGGCCTGCCATCATGCAGAACATAAAAACGATTGCCGGAACTTTCACGATAGGCACTTATGAAATTCCAAAACAATATGTATGTGCAAAAACACCCACAATTACACAAAAAAATGATATCTGTGAGATCGTAACCTACGATCAGCAGATTACCGTAAATGGACATAACTATGCTCCGGTACTGCATCAAAACTGTATGCAGCCGGAGCAGATTACATTATATCCACTTGTAATCCGGCAGGAACACGCGACACTGACCGTGTCCGACCGTTATCATACCGGACATTGGAAATCCGGGGATGACACACAGATTTCCGACTGGCGTCCAAAGCTTATGCACCGGGGATGTGTGCCATGTACCAATTGCGGAAGGTGTTAGCATTTTTTATATTTTATTCCAGCCAAAGTGTAACCGCAGATTTATTTTCACTTGGTCTGTAATATATTTTACGGTCTTTTATGCTAACTCTATGACATATTATTTAAAAAACCTTGGGAGTGCCAGCTCCCAAGGTTCTAAAGTTCATTACGGAGAAATGTAGTAGCCAGCTACAGATGCCAATACAGAAATAAGAAAAGTGATTATGATTCCAAGTGGGTCAATAAAAACCTGAAGTGCCAGCTTCAGGTTTTTATTTTACAACAATTTCTTATTTTTTTGCCTTCTTTGATTTTGTTTCCTGTCATTAACAGAAAACCGGTTACCATCCACAGGTTTCCCTGTAAACAGTAACCGGTAAAAAAATTTCTCACCTATTTTTTTCGGTTTTATTTCCATACTTCTTCCGCGATTTCCTTCACAAGTGCAAGTTTTGCCCACTGCTGCTCTTCGGTCAGCTTGTTTCCGATCTCACAGGATGCAAATCCACACTGCGGACTCAGGCACAGACGCTCCAGCGGAATATACTTTGCTGCTTCATGAATTCGTGCGATCACCTTATCCTTATCTTCCAGTTCCGGCTTTTTGGTTGTGATCAGACCAAGTACAACTTTCTTGTCCGGAGACACTTTTGCAAGCGGTGCAAAACCACCGGATCTTTCATCGTCATACTCCAAAAGCAGTGCATCCACATGCTCCTGCGCAAACACGTAATCTGCCACGGAGTCGTATGGGCCGCTGGTAAAGAATGTAGAGTGATAATTTCCACGGCAGATGTGGGAAGTGATCACCATATCCTCCGGTCTGTTTTCGAGTGCAAGGTTATTCACCTTTAAGAGCCGAGCCTTTACCTCTTCAATATCAACCCCGAGTGACTGGTATCTCTGCTTTGCGACATCTCCGACAATTGCGCCCCAGGTGCAGTCATCCAGCTGCAGATTGCGGCATCCGGCTGCATAAAACTGTTTGATTACATCCTGATATGCCTTTCCGATATCCTCGATCAGTTCCTCATCGGTTGCATAAAACTTTCTTGTCTGCTCAATGTTCTGCGGAACGATCATCTGCTGATACATCTGTGCCGGTGCCGGAATCGTATATTTTGCAACGGTCTGCTCATCTTCGAACTGCTTTAAAAACTTAAAGTATTCTACAAACGGATGTACTTTTGCTTTTACCTTTCCTACGAGATAAGTTGCTTCAAGATCTGCCATCTCTCCGTTAAACTGTACACCGCCGCCATCTTTCTCGTGGGCAATGCCTTCAAATCCCCACATAAAATCCAGATGCCAGAATTTTCTGCGGAACTCTCCATCGGTGATCGCATGGAAGCCTGCTGCTTTCTGCTTTGCAACGATTTCTGTCACGCACTCATCGGTGACGCGGTCAAGTTCTTCCTTTGTGATGGTTCCTTCCTCAAAAGCCTTCTTTGCAGCTTTTAATTTTTCCGGTCTTAAAAAACTTCCTACAAAATCATAACGAAATGGTGTCTTTAATGTGCTCATTTATCCGATAACCTCCTGTTTCTTTTCTGGTTTTTGTCTGTTTGTTTTGCTGAGGTTATCCTACCATCTCAGAGTTTATTTGTATAATACCTTTCTTTGGCGGTTTGTCATAGTTTAAAGCTATACCTGTGTTTATTGTGTCAGGCACCAATTATCCGTCCATTTTCGCACAAGAGCGGATATATCCGGCATAATGGGATAGAACGGCGGCAACAGCTTCCGGGTCGCCCTCGCTTGCCTTAACGATTGTTTCATAGGGAAGTAGCTGGCTCATAGGACAAGCCCTCCAACTTTGCCCGTAGCTGCCGCAAAATCATCTGAATCCGCCGCCCGGTTGTGTTGCCTGCCCGTCCATATCTCTGCCCAATCTCTCTATGCGTCCATCGTTGGAAGTAGTATAGGAAAATGATTTCCTGTTCCATCTGTGATAGTGCGGACAGAGCTGTGGCAAGCTCTGGACTTTCCAAAAGCACCATCTGACCGCAGACGAAAAAAGGATAGCTGTTCATGGCAGCTTGCTCCGCAAAATACTTATCTATGGTACTGAATGGATAGTACTTTTCTTCTATCAGATATTCAAGTGAGAGTTCCCGCTTGCGGCGGCTGCGTATGCTTCGGGCTGCGTCTATGGCAGCATGCCGAATGACGGTCTTGCAAAAAACATCGTGTGTATGCCGGATATGCTCTTGATACTTTTCGTGTTCGGTCATGGAAAATCCCCCTTCTAAATAATGGCAGAGAGCGTCAGCATTTTGTGCTGTCGCCCTCTTGATTACCGAACAGCAAAGACGGGCGGGGCTGTCAACGGCGGCGCTTTTGCGCCGTTCATCTTGACCGTTGACAGGCTCGGCTGGGTTTGCTACAAATTCTATCTCTTTATGATTTGTCGGAAAAACTCCTTACCCAAACAAAAACTACAATCGCGGTTGCAATGAGTAATTCCGCAAGAATTACAGAAGCATTCCATATTTCAAAATAGAAATGCCCAATGAAATAGACCGCAAAAAAAATCAAATAAATTCCAATCGAATACATAATATTTTTGGAAATTTGAGTGCGTTTCTGTTCCCTAACTAACATCTGTTTCTGTTGTTGTTCCAGAATTTCTGTTTTAACCGATAATTCATCTATCTCTGATGGTTTTAACAGATAATCCACGGTAACATCGAATACTTTGCTTAGTTCAACAATCTTTTCTACTTCGGGTATGACCTGCCCACTTTCCCATTTTGAAATAGATTGTCTTGAAACATTAAGCTGCTCAGCCAGTTGTTCCTGTGTTAATTCTCTACTTTTGCGTAGTGTTATAAGTTTTTCTGCGAACTCCATATGTGTTCCTCCTTTTGATTTTGTGTATAAATCTTATCAAAATACTCATTTGCACTCTAGCAAGTAAGCTATACAATTACATGACAAACGGTAGAGTTTAAGTGCTTTCTTGTATATCTTGATTGTCATTCTACTTTATATGCCTATTTTAGCATAGAAAAAACGTTTTCTCTATTACTCCATTATTTTACGGAATAGTGGGCTGTCTTTCTTTATTTTAGTTGTGTTACTTTATCACACATGAGCATTATTTTAAGAGATTATACAGAGAAGGATTTTGAGGCATACAGCAGATTGAAAATGGATGCCGAGACCATGTACTATCTGCAGGACATACAGTTGTATTCCGTTGAGGAAGCCAGACGGGATTTCGCGGAAGTCCTGTCTGACATGAAATCCCCGGAGCGAAAATTCTATTTCTGTCACATGGAGCTGAAAGACACGCACGAACAGGTTGGCAGCATCGGGTATACGGTTGAAGCCGACACTCCGGTAGGAAAGCTTGTCCATCTGGGCTATTTTACATATCCGAGGCATTGGGGGAATGGCTACACCTCGGAGGCATTGAAGAAGGTTCTGGAATATGCCTTCACACAAGACAATGTGTACAGAGTTACAACCGGGTGTCTGGCAGAGAATAAGGGCTCCGAGAGGGTTATGCAGAAAAACGGGTTAATAAAAGAAGCCGAGCATATTGATTATGAATGGCACGATGGTAAAATGAAAACCCGCTTAGAATATCGATTATCGAAACATGAATGGGATCAATTACAAAAAACACTTTAATTTCCCCTTGCAAACCACACGTATTATGTTATAATACATTTAACAATTAAGTTAAATGTTAAGCGTAGGAGGGATAAGTTTGGGAATGCAGGATACGCTTCGCGCGCTTGCCGATCCAACAAGACGCGAAATCCTTAATCTGCTCAAGAAATCACGGCTGTCTGCGGGCGAGATCGGCGACCATTTTTCGATTTCCGGTGCGGCGGTTTCCCGGCACCTGTCCGTTTTGAAGGAGGCAGACCTGATCCGCGACGAGCGGGAAGGAAAATTCATCTATTATGAGCTCAACACCACCGTGCTTGAGGAGATCATGCTATGGATCACTGAATTAAAAGGAGGAAATGACCATGATCAGACAACATAAAAAAATGATATTACTCACATCGATTGCGACGCTGCTCCCGATCCTTATCGGATTGCTTTTGTGGAAGCAGCTTCCGGATTCCGTTGCAACCCATTGGAGCACAGGCAACGAACCGGACGGCTACTCATCCAAGGCTTTTGCAGTGTTCGGGCTTCCGGTGATCATGCTGATCCTGCATCTGGTATGCGTGATCGCAATGAACATTGATCCCAAGGCAAATAGCATCAACAAAAGAATATTCTTTATTGTCCTGTGGATCTGCCCGGTATTTTCCATCATTGTATGCAGCACGGTTTATGGGTATAATTTAGGGTATCAGTTTGATATTGGTTTTCTTTGTGGGCTGCTCATCGGAGTTTTATACTTGATATTAGGCAACTTCCTGCCGACGGTAAAGCCGAATTACACCATTGGCTTCCGCATTTCGTGGGCGCTGAATGATGCCGATAACTGGTATCACACGCACCGGTTCGGTGGAAAATGCATGGTGATCGGAGGGCTCCTTCTGATCGTCACCACGCCGTTCCAGAATATCTGGGTGCTTATGGCGCTCGCCATCCTCCCGTGCATTTTGCCGGTGATCTACTCCTACATGTACTACCGCAAGGGGCAGTCACGGTAATACTTTTTATTGTGTCAGACACCAATGGTTCAAATACATTTTAGGAGAATTGCTCGTTTATCACAAGATATTAGTAAATTTATAAGTTGCTATTAAATTTCATAGTATGAAAAGCCACGACCTGTACTCTGATTTGAGTACAAGCCGTGGCTCCTGTTCTTGCTGTCTTTTTTCATAACCAGCCGATTTTCCCTCAGACATCTTTGCCTGAATATCAATGAGAAGGTGAAAGTCTCTTTATGAATTTTCTGATTTTTCTAATGGAAAATACAGGCAGATCCGATAAGACTCCTCCCCACATTCTTCTTCGCATCTGCCCTGCATTTGCTCCATCATGATTTCAATATTATGAACCCCAATTCCCGTTCCTCTATGATCCTGTTCTTTATTTGCCGCTGCATTCATAATGGAAAAGAAAAACTCGTCCTGACAAATTCCCATATCCAACAGGATTTCTTTTGTCTTGTCTGCATACTTCAAAAGATTGGATAACAAATTATTCATAATGCGTCCGATATAATCATAACAAACACTTATCTTTACTTCCTCCCACTGTTTCCATCCCAGTGTAACCGTATAGCCATTTGTCTGCAATACATTGCACAATTCCGAACAGTAATCCTCCATTACAAAAGCTATGGATTCCGACTTTTCCATCTGTGGCTGCTGCCCTGATTTGATAAGAAAAAACTCAAATAGCTGATCTGAAAGATTTTTAATCTGAATCGCTTTTCCCACTGTTTTCTTTACATAAAGTTTCACCTTATCGTGTTCGGGTTCTCTTTTTATAATTTCAAGATATGCCATTAATGCAGTCAATGGCGTCCGCAAATCATGTGCCATCCCCAGAACCAGTTTATTCTGTGCCTTTTTCATATTTCGTTCTTTTTCTTCCTTCTCCAAAAGAACTGTTTTCATATGCTCCAGACCGCGTGCCAGATCTGTCAGCTCATCCTCTCCTTTTATAGTAAAATCCACCGACCATAATCCATCTTCCAGTTTCGCTACTTCCCCACTCAATTGCCTGATGTACCGTACATATCCGCTTACACCAAACGCAAACACTCCAATCCAGACCAGCACACCACAAAGTGCCGCAGCCACATCTACCAGGATATAATACTTTCGCTCACGATTCACATATATAAATACATCTGCATTCCCATCTGTAAACGATACTTCTTGAAAATATTGCCATGTATAGTGTAATTGCTCTGATTTTGTACGATCCAAGGCAACTGGAAGTGCGTAATAATTATCGTAAAGCAGCATGCGCTTTCTTGAAATCGTAAAATACCCAATATGGTTTTCTTTTGCCCACTCCCGGATACGCTCCGTGTCGGAAGCCGCCAGATGATGTCTGGATACATATTCCTGAAACATTGCTATGGTTTCCTTAGAAACATTTCTTCGATACATAGAACTTTCAAAATACCGGTTTAATGCTCCATTTCCCATAAAAAATATAAGCAAAAACAACAGCAGTGCAAGAAAAAATCCCAACAGCAGAATTCCGATCATTTTTTCCATCAGATGTTTTCTTTTTCGTTTATTCAATGCGGTATCCTTTCCCCCACACCGTTTGTATAATTTGCGGTTTCTGCGGATTCTTTTCAATTTTCAGTCTCAATTTCCGAATATGAACCATAACGGTATTTGCAGAATTATTGAAAAACGGCTCCTGCCAGACGCTCTCATATATGTTTTGTACGGAAAAAATTTTTCCCCTGTATTTCAGCATTAATGACAAAATTTCATATTCTGTTTCCGTCAGGTAAATCTCCTCATCCCCTGAAAATACTTTATTTCCTGTAGTATTGATCTTCAGATCTCCTTTTTTTATCCACACATTTTGTCCATTTTCTTTCATGTTTCCACAAGTATAAACCTGTTTTCGACGCAACAATGCCTTAATCCTTGCCAGCAATTCTGCATAAGAAAATGGTTTCACCAGATAATCATCTGCCCCGGCTGTAAATCCGATAATTTTATCATTCTCACTGCTTTTTGCGGTCAAAAATAAAATCGGCACATAGGAAACCTTGCGTATTTGTTCACAGGTTTTGATACCAGAAATCCCAGGCATCATAATGTCCAAAATAACAAGATCCGTATCCTCTGAAATCTGGTGCAGCCCATCCATTCCATTATCCGCTTCAATTACATGAAAACCCTCGTTTTCCAGCAATATCTTTACGCTTTCCCGGATATCTTCATCATCTTCAATAATCAAAATTGTTATTTCATCCATATTTTCTCCCATTTATCAAGCATTATTTAATTTATATAGTATTGTACCATATTTTTATAACATAATATCACTCTGTAAAAATGTTAAGATTTGTTAAGAAATATTAAGACTTATTTTAAAACATATATGCTATGATTAAGCTATCCGTTTAGGAAAACAAAAGAAAAGAGACCGTATAATGAAACAGAAAAAAAAGAAACGCAAAAGAAAAATTTTTCTACCATTATTTTTAATATTTTTCATCATCATCGGATTTTATTCCCATCAATCCTACGAAACAGCCATGCACGAACAACTCCCAGATTCTCTTATCGAGTTTGAGCAAAAATATCCGGAAGCAACCGATTTTGTAGAAAATTATCACAAATACAAAAACAAATCCTTTGACCTTGATGTGTCACACGAAGTAAGAAAAGACAACATTCCTCTATTCATCCAGTGGGATAAGCGATGGGGGTACAAAACATATGGCAGCAATTTCCTTGGTGTCAACGGTTGTGGTCCAACTTCACTTTCTATGGTTATCTGCGGATTAACTGGAAAAGCAACGTGGAATCCTTATAAAGTGGCACAATTTTCGCAAAAACAGGGTTATTATATCAGTGGACAGGGCACTTCGTGGGATCTGATGACTGCAGGTGCAAAAAAGCTGGGCCTTACATCCACAGAGGGAACCATAAATAACGATTATATCCGGCAAAATCTTACCTCATCCACCCCGATGATCTGCTCCATGCTGCCCGGAGATTTTACTTATAGTGGACATTTCATTGTTCTCACCGGCATCGATTCCAAAGGACGCGTTGTCGTCAATGATCCCAACAGCCCCAAAAACAGCGAAAAACACTGGGATATGGATCGACTTTTGCCACAAATCCGGCATATCTGGAAATTTGAGGTGGAAAAAGCTGCATAATTCTTTGTTCTATGCCTGTCTCGCCCGTTGTTTATTGTGTCAGGCACCAATGTGGTCAACTTAAGCCCCAAAGCCTTGATTTTTCAAGGCTATAGGGCTTTATTTTTTTTAAAAAATTTCTGATTTTTTTTCTGAAAAAGACTTGACAAAAACCTCCAAAAGTGAGGTCGCTTTGCGACCTATTAATCAAGGGAAATGTCGTTGCAGCGACAAACTTAATCACACTTAGGAGGTATGTCTTATGAATCGAACCGACATATGCAAAAATATCATTCAATCCATTAAGGAGTATATCACAACCCCAGAAAAACTGGAACCTCATTGTGCGAAAAATCATTTTATTCGCAAACGAAAGCTTTCTCTTTTTCAAGTAATTATGTATCTGCTTTACACTTCAAAGGCCTCCATGTTTCAAAATCTTTCCCGTATTCGGGAAGATCTTGGAAGCCTTGATTTCCCTGACATTTCAAAACAGGCTCTGTCAAAGGCTCGCCAATTTATTAACCCTGCTTTATTTAAAGAGCTCTACTATTTATCAGTTGATTTATTTTATAAGCAACTCCCATCTCGTAAACTTTGGAATGGATATCATTTATTTGCCATTGATGGTTCTAAAATAGAATTGCCTAATTCGAAATCGAATTTCGAGTTCTTTGGTGAAATGTTTGGATATCCTGATCCAAGCCGCCGTTTTACTATGGGACTTGGTTCCATTGTTTATGATGTTCTTGATGATTATATTGTCCATGCTTCTTTTCAACGATATCTTGCATCTGAACGTTCCGCTGCCTTAGAGCATTTGCATAATTTAGAAGATTTAAATATCTATCAAAACAGCGTTGTAATCTTTGATCGTGGCTATTATTCTGAAGATATGTTTCGTTACTGTGTCGAGCATCAGCACCTTTGTCTTATGCGCTTAAAACAGAATTATAACATTGCTAAGAAATGCTCTGGAGACATAATCACGGTTCTTCCCGGCAACGAAAAAGACGGAACTGAGGATATCAGGATAAGAGTCATCGAAGTTATTCTCAATGATGGAACGAAAGAGTATCTTGCCACCAATCTTTTTGATTCACATATTTCTCAACAGATGTTCCGCGAACTTTACTTCTATCGCTGGCCAGTCGAAACAAAATATAAGGAATTGAAAAGCCGCCTTGCTATTGAAGAATTTTCCGGTGCAACGACCACTTCAGTGCTTCAAGAATTTTATATCAACGTACTTCTTTCAAACCTGTCATCTCTTATTAAAAATCAAGTTGATGAAGAAATTCAGATTACCGCTAAAAGTACGAATAAATATCGATACCAAGCAAACCGAGCATTTATTATCGGACGTGTCAAAACAATAGTTCCCAAAATCCTGTGTAATCTTTTCGATTTATCTGCACTTGATATACTATATAAGGAATCTCTCCGATGCAGATCTCAGATTATACCTGGAAGAACATTCCGACGAAAGAAGAATAAAGCAATAGGCAGAACACATTTTAACAATAAAAAAGTTGCATTCTAATATCAATATCTGTTAATAGGGCTTTTTCTGTGAAGCTCTATTAAAGTGCGTCTTCTTTTCAAATCTACCTTCCTCTTTTCTCAATTTCGCACCGTTAGTCATTAACCTGAGCAGGCACTTGTCTTAAGTTGACATTAGGTTGACCACATTGGTGTCAGGCACCAATTGTTTTCTGATTTTTGCTTCATAGAAAATATTTCCGAATTCAGGTACATCACTACCTCATTTTCCGGCATCAAGCAACTTCATAATGCTCTGCGCCCGTTTCTTAAATACTTCGTTTTCCGATCCCTGGGCTATACCCGCAATGCGCACTATCTCATCCTCATACGGCATACAAAATTTAACCGCATCTGTTAAAAGCCGGTCAGACTCTAATGTGCTGTCTAATGCATGATCAAAGTCATACAACGGTGCCATGCACACATACTCTCCGGTATCCGTATTTCTAATCCAGCCAAAATTACCTGCATGCCGGTCTCCATTTCCGATTATCGCATCTATAATAAGCATTTGCGCTCCGGCTTTTCCAAACAGATCTATAATCGTCTGCTCATCAAAATCATCCGGATCAATTCTTCCCGACTGATCTGCCTGCTCAAGCATCACCTTTGGGGAGGTTATATTAGAAATTGCGATTCCTCCGTCTGTCTCATCTGCTCTTTCTACAGAAATTCCGCATTCCCTGCAAAGCTTAATACATTGCAGTTCCACGGAAATATCGCCATATTTGTAGAGTTTTCCGTCCTGTTTCCATTCCTTTGACAGTGCACCACCCACGTAGAGTGTCGGTGCCGCCTGTCCCGTAAATTCTTCGTTTCCGTCCCAGAATGGTTTGTAATACGGACTGATCTCCTCAAAATATATCGGATCATCCTCAGCTTTTGTCCAGTAACAGTCGATGAAACTCAACGCTCTGGTCTCACGGTTAATGCGCATACGCGCTCCCTGTCCGAATGTGATGCCCTTTAATTTCCGTGCTATCGTGTTGGTACCTGAGGAATAGCGGTATTTCATCCATTTTGTGAAGGTGTGATTGTCTGCACCTTTTTGCTGCATCAGCCCCGGAAGAAGATTATAATTTAATGTTTTTTCTTTCTCTATGTCGTAAACAGGTGTGTTTTTACACATTAGCATCATGGGATCACCCCTTTTATATAAATTCGATCGGTAATGCTACAAGATTTTCTCTTAAATATGTCTTTTTATCAATCAGACATAAAATAACTCCGAGACCTCTTTTTTTATCACTTACCTTATCCAATACCTGATTCGTTGCTCCCATACTTGCCTTGGGATTGCCGGACATTTTAATCTCGACCGGATATAAGACTCCATCCTCCTCTATCACAAGATCAATTTCGTTTTCACCGGAAGCATTTCTGTCTTTCCCTCTGTAATAAAAAATGTTAAATCTGTAATCTTTGCCCTCGTTGGAATAGGATTTTAGAATTTCAGACACTACAAATGTCTCAAACATATTCCCTGCAACCGCTGAACATTTCAATGTATCGGCAGTAAGCCATCTGGTAAGATAACATGCCAGTCCGGTATCCCGGAAATAAAGTTTTGGTGTCTTTATTGCCCTTTTAAGTGCGCTCGCACTATACGGCTGGAGCAGATATACAATTCCGGTTCTTTCCAAAATAGATATCCAGTTCTTAATTGTCGGCTCACTTACCCCGACGTCTCCTGCTATGTTGGAATAATTGAGAAGTTCACCTGTTCTTGCAGCAACTGCCGTCAGAAATTTGGTAAATATAATACCATCTGCCGCCACCAGTTCATTGATATCCCTCTCCAGATAAGTTGCAACGTAAGAAGAATAATATTCTTGCCAGTCCCTGTCTATATCATAAAGCTCGGGATAAGATCCTTTGTGGATAATTTCCCATATATTGTCATATTTTACAATCTCTTTTTCACGTTCTTTGATATATGCATCGGTTGGGATAAAATGCCGGTTAAATTTTACACCATAAATCTCCCGCATGGATAATCCGGTAAGCTCTGAGATTGACACTCTTCCTGCCAACGATTCACTCATGCCTTTCATAAGTTCAAGTTTCTGAG
>OMDA01000191.1_pt1 | contig 33238 bp, 30 predicted proteins | sample 1645141 | NCBI WGS metagenome assembly OMDA01 (sample SAMEA103958151, study PRJEB25191) | human gut metagenome | reverse complement strand
ACGTTCCCTGAACTTGAGGGTGTGAAAATGACTCTCGTCAACCCGGAACTCGACATCCTGACCGACTCTCCGACAGTGAGCCGCTCGGAGGGATGCCTCAGCCTCCCCGGACTCAGCGAAAACGTGGTGCGCCACGAGAAGGTGCGCCTCAACTGGCTCGACACCGACTTCGTGGAGCACGAGCAGGTGTTTGAGGGATTCCTCGCGCGAATCATCCAGCACGAATACGACCACCTCGACGGAATCCTCTACGTTGACCGCATCTCGCCGATACGCAAACAGCTGATAAAGACAAAACTGAACAACATCGCCCGCGGACGAGTGCGCTGCGACTACAAAATCAAAGAAACAAGAAAACACTAAGAAACATCAACCAAAATCAGAAAAAATTATGGCTGACGACAAGAAAGTGATATTCTCAATGGTGGGAGTGAGCAAAATCTACCCTCCACAGAAACAAGTGCTCAAAGACATATACCTGTCGTTCTTCTACGGCGCGAAAATCGGAATCATCGGTCTGAACGGTGCCGGAAAGTCGACGGTATTAAACGCTGTTGCAGGTACATGGCCGGTTGATGAGGGATCCATCCTCATTGATGGTGTGGATGTGACCGGACTTCCGGAGTTCAAGCGTGCGGCTTTTCTTGGCCGTGTGTTCCAGGATCCGATGACAGGAACTACAGCAACCATGCAGATCGATGAAAATCTGGCGCTTGCTGCGCGCAGAGGTCAGAGACGTGGTTTAAGCTGGGGAATTACAAAAAAAGAAAAAGAACGCTATCATGAACTTTTAAAAGAACTGGACCTTGGACTGGAAGATCGTATGACATCAAAAGTAGGATTGCTTTCCGGAGGACAGCGTCAGGCTGTGACACTTCTTATGGCTTCTTTGCAGAAACCAAAGCTTTTACTTCTGGATGAGCACACGGCAGCACTTGATCCAAAGACGGCAGCAAAAGTACTGACACTTACTGACAAGATTATTAAAGAAAATAATTTGACAGCAATGATGGTTACACATAACATGCGTGATGCGATTGCGCATGGAAATCGTCTGATTATGATGCATGAAGGAAAAGTGATTCTTAACATTGCAGGAGAGGAAAAGAAGAAACTTACCGTTGCGGATCTTTTACAGCAGTTCGAGCGTGTAAGTGGTGAAGAATTTACAAGCGATAAGGAACTTCTTTCCTAAAAATGACATTGGCATATCTGTGAATAGAAGAAAAAAATCCGAACATACTATTCGGGAACTTGAAAAGTTCTTTACGGATTTTTAAAGGAGGTATGTCAAATGACAAAATTGGATTGTAATGTGGTAAGCTGTTCATACAATGATGATAATTGTTGTAGCAGACAGGATATCCTTGTAGAAGGAACACAGGCAAAAACATCTTCTGAGACTTGCTGCGGAAGTTTTGCACCAAAGGGATGCGGTTGCGGAAGCAATTGTCATAAGGATGGCGCAAAAAAGGAGACAGCGGTTGCATGCGAAGCAACGGAATGTAAGTTCAACAGTCAGAAGCAGTGTTCCGCAAATCATATCGGCATTGCCGGAGGCCATGCTGATTCCTGCCGTGAGACGGAGTGCGGAAGCTTTGTTTGTCAGTGTTAACTGAATAATGGATAAAAAAGAGACAGTTTCAAAGAAATTTGAAATTGTCCCTTTTTTTATGCTATACTAATAAGAACCGGATGAAAAATCGAACGGTTGATATAAAAATGAGGAGAAGAATTTGAATTATGGATTACAACATTAATTTTCCACATTTGCACATTTATCTGGATCATGTGGGAAAGAACATTATGATTGGAAATTTTTCCATTGCATATTATGGAATTGTGATTGCCATTGGAATGCTGGCAGGACTTGGCATTGCATGCTGGATGGCAAAGCGTACCGGACAAAGTTCCGATACATACTTTGATCTGGCACTGGTGGCTATCGTATGCTCTGTGATTGGAGCCCGCATTTATTATGTGGTGTTCCGGTGGGATTTGTATAAGGACAACCTGCTCAATATTTTTAACCTGCGTCAGGGTGGTCTGGCAATTTATGGTGGCGTTATCGCAGCCATTATTACCACGTTTATTTTTGCACGTGTCAAAAAGCTTTCGCTGGGCCTGCTTTTTGACACTGCAGGATTGGGATTGGTGCTTGGACAGATTATTGGACGCTGGGGCAATTTCTTTAACAGAGAAGCGTTTGGCGGATATACGGACGGGCTTTTTGCCATGCAGCTGCCGTTGTCAGCGGTGCGTAATTCGGATGTGACTCAGGAACTCCTGGACCATGTGGTAAAAGTGGATGGAATTTCCTATATTCAGGTATACCCAACCTTTTTATTTGAATCGCTGTGGAATCTTGTATTGCTGATCTGCCTGATTCTGTTTACGAAACACAAAAAGTTTGATGGCGAAGTGTTTTTACTGTACCTGGCAGGATATGGTATTGGGCGTTTCTGGATAGAATCTCTTCGAACCGATCAGTTGCTGCTTCCCGGCATTGGATATCCGGTGTCAATGGCACTTGCAGCCATACTTGTGGTGATTTCCATTGCATGGATTATTATCTGGCATGTGAAGCATGGACGAAAACAGGCACAGGTGGAGCAGAGTGGGGAAAAGTAGTCTCTTTTGTGCATAAAATTGAATAAAACTGCATAGCAGATATGGAAAAGTATCTGTAACATCCCTTTTTTAGAAAATGAAAGGAAGGTGGGTGTTGCAGGTGCTTTTTATTTTTTGCATTTGTGTGGCGGATTTCGGAACAATTGCTCTGAAAGTTTGAAAAACCCTTGAAAAAACCTTGATTCGCACCTATTTTTGGAGTATTATGGTTACATAGTGGTGGAAAGTGGAGAGAATAAACAATAGAGTGGTGCAAAGTGGTAGAGAATACGTGAAAATGATATGACATCTGCACCATACAGAAACGACTGGTTTCTGGTAGAAATGAAGCAGAAGGGCAGGTGAGTGTGTCATGTTCATGGGTGAATATAATCATTCCGTTGATGCAAAGGGCAGAATGATCGTTCCGTCAAAGTTCAGAGAACAACTTGGAAATGAATTTGTAGTGACCAAGGGACTGGACGGATGTTTATTCGCATATTCCCATGAAGAATGGCAGCGCATTGAAGACAGCCTGAGAGAGAAACCACTTACCTCCAAGGATGCAAGAAAGTTCATGAGATTCTTTTTTGCAGGTGCAGCAAACTGTGAACTGGACAAGCAGGGAAGAATTCTTCTTCCGGCAAATCTGAGAGAGTACGCAGGAATTGATAAAGAAGTCGTATCCGTCGGCGTATTCAGCCGTGTGGAGATCTGGAGCAAAGACAGATATCTGGAGAACAGCGACTTTGATGATATGGATGAAATTGCAGAACATATGGCAGAATTAGGAATTGGAATCTAGGGAGGCGACATGGAATTCAAACATTATTCGGTTTTACTGAATGAAACAATTGAACAATTGCATATCAAACCGGATGGAATCTATGTAGACGGAACTCTCGGTGGTGGAGGACATTCCCTTGAAATCTGCAAGAGACTTACGACAGGTCGTCTGATCGGAATTGATCAGGATGCAGATGCCATTGAAGCGGCGTCCGAACGACTGAAGGAATATCAGGACAAAGTCACCATTGTTCGAAGCAATTATGCACAGATGACAAGCGTATTGCAGGATCTGGGTATTGAGAAAGTGGATGGAATCGTATTAGACCTTGGCGTATCCTCATTTCAGCTGGATACACCGGAGCGCGGATTTACCTACCGAAGTGAAGATGCCCCGCTTGATATGCGCATGGATAAGCGACAGAAACTTACCGCAAGAGATATTGTCAATGAGTACAGCGAAATGGAACTTTTCCGTATTATTCATGATTATGGAGAGGACCGGTTCGCAAAGAACATAGCCAAGCATATTGTAAATGCAAGAAAAGAGAAACCGATCGAGACAACAGGGGAACTCAACGCAATCATTAAAGCGGCGATACCTATGAAGGTGCAGGTGACGGGAGGACATCCCTCCAAACGTACCTATCAGGCAATCCGCATTGAATTAAATCATGAGCTGGATGTGTTGCGGGACAATCTGGATTCGATGATCGATGTATTAAATGATGAAGGAAGACTTTGTATTATCACATTCCATTCGCTGGAAGATCGAATTGTTAAGTCAAACTTTAAAAAGAACGAAAACCCTTGTACATGCCCGAGCAATTTCCCGGTATGCGTATGCGGGAAAAAGTCAAAAGGTAAAGTGGTAACAAGAAAACCAATCTTACCTTCGGAACAGGAGTTAGAGGAAAATAGTCGTTCAAAAAGCGCAAAGTTACGTGTGTTTGAGCGTATCGAACAGTAAAAGAAAGAGCAGGGAAGCAATATGACGAAAAATTATTACATACATGGAAATACGGTACGTGAATTAGAGGCACCGGCACGTCAGAACCGTCGGACGCGCGAGGAGATCGAGCAGGCAAAAAGACGTAAAAATCGTAGAAATGCTGCCAGAAGAAACAGACAGCGCGCTATGGAAATGAGCCGTGGATACGTGGCTTTCTTATCCGTATGTGTTGCAATCATTGCGATATCTGCAGTTGCATTTGTAAAATTACAGTCACAGGTAACATACCGCATGAACAATATTGCATCTTTACAGAGTGAAGTAAATGATCTTCGTGCGGATAACGATGCCAGATACAAGAGCATCACTACTTCGGTTGATCTGAACGAAGTGAAGAAAAAGGCCATCAAAGAATTGGGAATGTCTTATCCAAAAGAAAAGCAGGTTGTATATTATTCCATTGAAAATAATAATTATATGGATCAGTACAGTGACATTCCAAAACAGTAGGAGAACATTGTGGCGAAAAGAAGAAGGAGACCGGTTCAAAAATTTAACCGGAAAATGAGAACAAAGCTTCTGGTACTTTTTACGGTGATCATGGCAGGACTATGTGGCATGATCGGAAGATTGATGTACATTGAATACACCAGTGGCGATAAATATGAAAAAAAAGTTTTATCAATGCAGTCATACGATAGCAAAACAATTCCGTACCAGAGAGGTGATATTGTGGATAGCACCGGTACGGTACTTGCTACCAGTGTGGCTGTTTATAATGTTATTCTGGATTGCTCACAGATGACATATAAGGAGGAATATATTAAACCTACCATTGATGCACTTGTGGAATGTTTCCCGGAATTAAAACGGGAAGACCTTGAAGCCTATGCAAAAGATAAAAAGGATAATAAATATATTGTACTGGCCAAGAAACTTCCGTATGAAGAAATTCAGAAATTTGTTGAGATGCAGGATGCTGTGGATGACAAGAAAAAGAAAATTAATCCAAACATCAAAGGTGTCTGGTTTGAAAAGGAATATCAAAGAACCTATCCATATGACAGTCTTGCAGCGTCTGTAATCGGATTTACTTCTTCCGGCAATGTAGGTACGACTGGAATTGAAAACTACTATGATGATGTATTAAATGGCGTGAATGGAAGAGAGTATGGTTATCTGAACTCCGACAGTAATTTTGAAAAAACAGTGATTCCGGCACAGGATGGAAGTACACTGGTTACATCCATCGATTCCAATATACAGTCGATTGTAGAGAACAAAATCAAAAAGTTTAATGAGGCTTATACAGATAATTACAAAGTGGGGGATGGAAGTAAGACGACCGCAGTTGTTGTTATGAATCCGCAAAATGGAGAAATTCTTGCAATGGCGGATTATCCGACATTTAATCTGAACAAGCCGAGAGATTTAAGTGAGCTGTATACAAAGAAAGAACTGAGCAAAATGGCAGATGACGATCAGCTCGATATACTCAATGGTCTGTGGCAGAATTATTGTGTGACAGCTACTTATGAGCCGGGATCTGTACAGAAACCATTTACGGTTGCTACCGGATTAGAGACAGGGACAATCAATGATAATATGACATTTTTGTGTGATGGCGGAGAACAGTTTGACCGGTGGGTCAGCTGTGTGAACCGTAATGGACATGGTATTGAGACGGTGCGTAAGGCATTGATGGATTCCTGCAATGATGCGTTGATGCAGATGTCGTATAAGATTGGAAAGAAAAATTTCCTCGAGTATCAGTCCATTTTTGGCTTTGGACAGAAGACGGGAATTGATTTGCCAGGTGAGGCAAATACATCTTCCTTAATATTTAATCTGGATAATATAAAACCGATTGATCTTGCAACAAACGTATTTGGACAGAATTATAACTGCACAATGATACAGATGGCCAGTGGTTTTAGCTCACTGATCAATGGTGGAACATATTATCAGCCACATGTGGTGACAAAAATTACAGACAGTTCAGGAAATACAATTTCTACGATTGAACCGAAAGCGGTAAAACGGACTATTTCCCAGAGCACAAGTGATCAGATTAAAGACTATCTGTACGATGTTGTTTCAAAAGGAACTGCCGGAACTGCGAAAGTGGATGGATACTCTATGGGTGGAAAAACAGGTACCGCTCAGAAACTTCCGCGTAAAGACAGAAAGTATCTGGTATCTTTTATGGGATTTGCCCCGGTAGAGAATCCGCAGCTTTTGATTTACTGTATTGTGGATGAACCAAATGTGGCAGATCAGGCACACAGTTATTTCGCGCAGGATATCTGTCGTGAAATTTTGGAAGAGGTACTTCCGTATATGAATATTTATCCGGATGAAAAGAAGACCGGAAAGAACAAAGGCTTTGGCATCACTGGTGCAAAAACACAGTATACAAATCATCATCCAGGCAAAAAAGAGGATGACAACTAAAGATAGGCAGGTTTCAGGCGGATGTTCTAGCAGCATCCGCCGATTCATATACTTTATGAAAGAGCGAAAATGGCGGATTTTTCGATGCAGTGGAATAAAACCTATCACCGCAAGAAAATTTGTGTGTTTTTCTTTTGTGTTCTCGCCTGTGCAGTGATTCTGCTTGGCCGATTGGTATATCTTATGATATTTCGCGGAGATTATTACTCAAAACTTGCAACAGATCTGCAACAGAGGGAGCGGCAGATCAAGGCCGCGAGAGGAAAAATACTCGACAGAAATGGTGTTGTACTGGCAGGAAATAAATCAGTATGTACCATATCAGTAATTCATAATCAGATTGAAGAACCTGAAAAAGTCATACAGATGCTTTGTAAAGAATTGGGAATATCCGAAGAAAAAGTAAGAAAACGCGTAGAAAAGCGCTCGTCGATTGAACGAATCAAAAGTAACGTGGACAAAGAAACAGGAAACCGGATACTCGCCTACGGATTTGCCGGGGTAAAAGTAGATGAAGATTATAAAAGAGAATATCCCTTTGATGAACTGGGATCAAAGGTGCTTGGATTTACCGGCGGAGACAATCAGGGAATTATCGGGCTGGAAACCGTGTACGATGAGGACCTTCAGGGAACTGATGGAACAATACTTACGACAACCGATGCTCGGGGGGTGGAAGTTGACAACATTGGAGAGGAGCGCGTGGAACCGATAGCCGGAAATAATCTTCGGCTGACGCTGGATGCCAATATCCAGAAATTTGCCGAACAGGCGGCGCAGAAAGCTTTTATCCAGAAAGAAGCCGATTCGGTGAGTATACTTGTCATGAATCCACAGAATGGTGAGATGCTTGCTATGGTGGATTACCCGGAGTTTAATTTAAATGAGCCTTTTACTTTGCCAGAAACATACGCAGATAAAGGGGATGACGAACAGGATGCCTTAAACCAGATGTGGAGAAATCATTGTATCAATGACACTTACGAGCCGGGATCAACGTTTAAAATCATTACGGCTTCGGCTGCGTTAGAGGAACATGTTGTGTCATTGGAAGACCGGTTTCACTGTCCGGGATATATTGTGGTGGAGGATCGCAGAATCCGTTGCCACAAGACCACTGGGCACGGGGCAGAAAGCTTTGTGGAAGGAATCGAAAATTCCTGCAATCCGGTGTTTATCAATGTCGGGCTGCGGATTGGAGCAGATCGTTTTTATGACTATTTTGAACAGTTTGGATTATTACAGAAAACAAATATTGATCTGCCGGGTGAGGCGGCGACCATTATGCATAAGAGGGAGGACATTGGTCTGGTGGAACTGGCAACGGTGTCTTTCGGACAGTCGTTTCAGATTACACCGATTCAGCTTGCAACCACGGTCTCGTCCATTATCAATGGTGGGAACCGTATAACGCCACATTTTGGCATGCAGGTGGAAAAAGAAGACAGCACATGTGTCAGAAAGATGGAATATGAGCCACAGACAGGAATCTGCAGCCCGGATACATCCGAAAAAATGCGCTTTTTACTGGAAAAAGTTGTGTCAGAAGGCGGAGGAAACAAGGCATATATCGAGGGATATTCGATTGGAGGGAAGACGGCAACCTCACAGACACTGCCGCGATCGGCAAACAAATATATTTCTTCCTTTCTCGGATTTGCACCAGCAGATGATCCGCAGGTTTTAGTACTGGTAATCATTAGAAATCCGTCCGGTGTGTATTATGGAGGAACGATTGCAGCACCCGTGGCGAAGGAAATATTTGAAAACATCCTGCCTTACCTTGAATTACAATAGAGAATAACGTATACTTAATGCAGTTTGTTTTTTGACGAAGACATTCAGATGGAGGTTAAGAATCATGAAGATAGAAGAACAGAAAGTTCTCGTTGTGGGAACCGGAATCAGCGGAATTGCAGCAGCAGAACTTTTACAGAGTAAAAATGTAGATACCGTTTTGTTTGATGGAAACAAGGAACTTGACTTGAACAAACTCTATAAGAAAGCACCAGAGTTAAAGGATATGCCAATCATTCTCGGAGAGTTGACCGAGGAGCAGATGCACGAGTTTGGTGTGGCTGTATTAAGTCCGGGAGTTCCTACTGATTTGCCAATGGTAGAGCGCTTGCGCGCACAGAATGTAGCGATTTGGGGAGAAATTGAACTTGCATATTATTTTGGCAAAGGACGTTTGATTGCCATTACTGGAACAAATGGGAAGACAACAACGACGGCTTTGACAGGTGCAATCATGAAAAATTACTATAAGGATGTCCGCATTGTTGGAAATATCGGTATTCCTTATACTTCTGAAGCTGCGACAATGACCGACGATACGGTTACAGTTGCGGAAATCAGCAGCTTCCAGTTAGAGACCATTCATGATTTTTGTCCGGATGTCTCTGCAATTTTAAATATTACAGAGGATCATCTGAACCGTCATCATACGATGGAATGTTATATTAAGACAAAAGAAGACATTACCAGAAATCAGACAAAGGATCAGGTGTGTGTATTAAATTATGAAGATGAAGTACTTCGCAGCTTTGGCGAGAGCGCACCGGCAAAGGTTGTATATTTCAGCAGTCACAGAAAATTGGACAATGGATTCTATCTTGAGGGCGAAGATATTTACTATGCTGTAGACGGACAGAGTACCCATGTCATTAATGTTAATGAATTGAATCTTCTTGGAAGACACAACTATGAAAATGTTATGGCGGCATGTGCAATGAGTGTGAATTTCGGTGTCCCTATGGATAAAATCGTAGAAGTTCTCAAGATATTCCAGGCAGTAGAGCATCGTATCGAGTATGTGACCGAGAAACGTGGCGTAAAGTTCTATAATGATTCCAAGGGAACGAACCCGGATGCAGCTATTCAGGGAATTCGTGCAATGAACCGTCCGACATTTCTGATCGGTGGTGGATATGATAAACAGTCCGAGTATGATGAGTGGATCGAGGCTTTTGACGGTAAAGTGAAAAAACTCGTACTGATCGGTCAGACTGCAGAAAAAATTGAAAACTGTGCACACAGACATGGATTTATGGACACTGTGCGAAAAGATACTTTTGAGGAAGCAATTCAGTATTGCTATGACAATGCAAAGTCCGGCGATGCCGTATTATTGTCACCGGCCTGTGCAAGTTGGGGAATGTTCCCAAACTATGAGGAACGTGGAAGAATTTTCAAAGAATATGTTCGTAATTTAGAGGAGTAGAGATTCGTGGCAAGACGACGGAAGGATGGAAAGAAAGCAACTGCATATTTTGATTACAACCTGCTGTTTATTCTGATATTTCTGCTGTGCTTTGGACTGGTAATGCTCTATAGTTCCAGTTCCTATACATCGGCAAACCTGTATGATGACAGTGCACACTACCTCAAGCTGCAGTTTCGTAACATACTGGTTGGTGTGATCCCGATGTACTTTTTTGCAAGGGTTGATTATCATTTTTGGAAAAAGTTTGGTTTTTTTGCATATTTTTGCTCATTTGCACTGTGTGTACTCGTAATGTTTCCGATTCCGGGACTGACAAGATCTTCACACGGACAGTCGAGATGGCTGAATCTTGGACCTTTTAGTTTTCAGCCTTCGGAGCTTGCAAAGCTTGCGGTAATCATATTCCTAGCCATGCTGATTGAGCGTATTCCAAAAAAACTTGGAAATTTCTCCAGCATCATCAAGGTAATGGTAATCATGTTTCCACTGTTTGCAGTCATTGCATACAGTAACTTAAGTACGGCGGTCATTGTCTTTGGCATTGCGGTATGTATGCTTTTTGTGGCAAGCCCAAAGTATAAACAGTTCGTTATTGTAGGTGTAGGAGGTGTTTCCTTTGTTGTGGCATTTATTATGCTTGCATCTTACCGAAGCGGCCGTGTACAGGCGTGGCTGCATCCGGAGACTGCGGGAGATGACGGATATCAGACATTGCAGGGATTGTATGCAATCGGTTCCGGCAAATTGTTTGGCAAAGGATTGGGCGAAAGTCTGCAGAAGATGGGAAATGTGCCGGAGTCCCAGAATGATATGATTTTTACAATTATCTGTGAGGAACTGGGATTGTTCGGAGCCATCTGTGTCATTCTTTTATATGTGCTTTTATTATGGAGAATGATGATTATCGCCAATAATGCAAAGGATCTATATGGAGCGCTTCTTGTGACTGGCATTATGTCGCACATTGCTATTCAGGTAATTTTGAACATTGCTGTTGTTACGAATACAATACCGAATACTGGTGTCATTCTGCCATTTATCAGTTACGGAGGAACTTCGCTTGTGTTCCTGATGATGGAGATGGGGCTGGCGCTGAGCGTTTCGAAAGGAATCCGGCTGGAATCCATAGAGTAGGAAAATGATGATGTATGATTAGAGAAGAACGAAAAAAAAAGCGGAAAAAGAAAAATATATTATCGATTATACTGGGCGTTCTCATTATACTGGCATTGACGGCAGTCATTGTGGTCAGTGTATTTAAAGTTAAGAAGGTCGAGGTGGAAGGTAATCAGTTATATGATTCCAAAGTGATTGAGAAAGCTGTGTTAAATGACGATTATTCCTGGAATTCCCTTTATGTATTTGTAAAGTATAAATTTGTAGCAACGAAAAAGATCCCGTTTATTGATACCATGGAGATTTCGTTGAAAAATCCACAGACATTACATATTAAAGTGTATGAGAAAGGTATCATGGGATATCTGTACATTCCATCCATTAACGAGAATGCGTATTTTGATAAGGATGGATTTGTAGTGGAGACGTCTTCGAAAGTGATTGATGGAACGCCACAGATTCTCGGAATTGACTGTGACAAGGTGGTTTTGTACGAAAAATTACCAATTGAATCAGCAAAATTGCGGGAGATTCTGACATTGACCCAGTCACTGAAGCGTAATTCCCTGATTCCGGATTCCATTACTTATGGTGGGGTAAATGAGCCGGAACTTGCATATGGGGACATCAAAGTCCAGATGGGGAATTTGAATCTGCTCACACAGAAAGTGGAGCGTCTGGCAAAGATTAAACCGAAACTTCAGGGAATGAAAGGAACACTACATTTAGAAAATTGGACGGAAGAGACAACAAATATAGTGTTTGACCAGAAAACGGAAGCAAAAAAAGCTTCAAAGAATTCAAACAAAGAATAAATGTAAAAAATCACAAATTTTTGTTGATTATTTTGTTGAAAAAATATATTATAGTCTATATGGGTGTGCATGAAACATTGAAATGTTTCACGGCAGCCGGTTTTATAGAAGATAGTTTCGCAGATAGTACATCGGTAATCCGTAAGACTATCGTTCGTCAGCGGACAGGCTGGCAATAGATTAAAATTTATAGGTTAAAGAAAGAGGAGGAAGAACCATGCTGGAGATTCGGACAACAGAGGCAGATGCTAGTGCCAAAATAATTGTAATTGGTGTAGGTGGTGCCGGAAATAATGCTGTTAACCGCATGATTGACGAAAATATAGGTGGAGTAGAGTTTATCGGTGTAAACACAGATAAGCAGGCATTACAGTTGTGCAAAGCTCCAACATTAATTCAAATCGGTGAGAAACTTACCAAGGGACTTGGTGCAGGAGCTCAGCCGGAGATCGGCGAGAAAGCTGCTGAAGAAAGTGCAGAAGAATTATCCGCAGCTGTCAAAGGTGCAGATATGGTATTTGTTACCTGTGGTATGGGAGGCGGAACCGGTACAGGTGCAGCTCCTGTTGTTGCAAAGATAGCAAAGGATCAGGGCATACTTACAGTTGGTGTTGTTACAAAGCCATTCAAATTTGAGGCAAAGCAGCGAATGATTAATGCGGTTTCAGGAATAGAGAGACTTAAGGAGAGCGTTGATACACTTATTGTCATTCCAAATGATAAGCTTCTCGAGATAGTAGACCGTCGCACAACAATGCCGGATGCACTCAAGAAGGCAGATGAGGTATTGCAGCAGGCAGTTCAGGGAATCACAGACCTGATCAATGTACCATCCTTGATCAACCTGGACTTTGCAGATGTTCAGACTGTTATGAAGGACAAGGGTCTTGCACATATCGGTATCGGTATGGCTAAGGGTGATGATAAGGCAATTGAGGCAGTCAAACTGGCTGTTACCAGTCCATTACTCGAGACAACTATCAATGGAGCAAGCCATGTTATTATCAATATTTCCGGTGATATTTCTCTTATGGATGCCAATGATGCAGCAAGCTATGTAGAAGATCTTGCCGGCGATAATGCAAATATTATCTTTGGTGCAAAATATGATGAGACTATGACAGATGCTGCAACGATTACTGTAATTGCAACAGGACTGGAAGAGAATGCAGCAAAAACCACTGCATCTTCTAATCTTATGTCCGGATTGAAATATCCAAATACAGCAGCAACCACCAGACCGGTCATTAATTCCGGACTTGTAAACCGTACTGCTAATGTTACAACCAACAGCAGTTTCGGAGCAACATCTACTCTGGGACAGACTGCTGCACAGCAGCCTGCTCCGGCAGCTTCTCCATTTATTGGAATTACCAAACCAAAGAGACCGGAAAGCACTGTTCATGAGAAGGATATTAAAATTCCGGAGTTCTTAAAGAGTACCAAAAAATAAGAACTATCATTTTGAAAAGGATAGCAATAAAATTATAGTGTAAGAGTAGAAAAGGAATTTGAAGTTCCTATATGATACGACGCTTAGAACATTTGAAATGTACCAGATACTGGTGACAGCCATTGTTCTAAGCGTTTTTTTGCGTTGTCAGGCATCCGTAAGAAGCTGCCGGTGGCAGCTTCTGCAGGTAAGATTTGCAGAGTGCATTACGTTTCTTTTGCAACTTCCCTGCCGGGCAGTCGGATTCTGTCAATGAAATGAAAGAATGGCGGCATCTGTTTTGACAAAATATGCAGAGGAAAGTTTGTATAATGCAGGAAAGGAAGGGAGGTGGCATGTATTTATGAGATATATTTAGATGTTCTTTTTGTCAATAATTTCCTGATGGATGTGCTGAATCTGTTCCTGACAGGCATTTTTTTGCGGAATCTCATACATAAGGGCAGGATACTGCTTGCTGCCTTATTTGGAAGTGGTATGGGAGTCATTTGTTTTCTGATGCTTTCATCCTATAGATTGTATCGGCTGATTATGTATGTACCGGTTCCGCTTGGCATGGTTATGATTGCATTTTTTACGAGGAAACATACGACACAAGGAGTCGCTTTTCTGATAAAAAACTGGCTTGGCTGTTTTTTGTTTTCGATTCTGACAGGAGGCTGCATGCAGTGGCTCAATAAGAGCCTTTTTTATGGGCAGCATTTTTATCTGGCAATGGTGCTGACGGCGGGAATTGCTGTGTCAGCATCCATAATATGGCGCAGCAGAAAGGAGAGAAGCCGGCATCTTTATCAGGTGCGTCTTTGCTATCATGAACATGAATTGTTGTTAGAAGCCTATTATGATACCGGAAATCTGCTGATCGACCCCTATGTTGGAAAACCGGTCAGTATCATAGATAAAGAGCTTCTGATGCCGATTTTCCGGGAAGATGAGCCGGTAGTACGGCTGTTGCCATTTAGCAGTATGGGAGAGAAAAACGGCTTGGTAGAAGCACTTACCGTAGAAGAACTTTATATTAAAGAAGGAAAAAAAGAGCGGCAGATTTTACAGGCAGTGATTGCACTTGGAAGTCCATCGTTGTTTCAAAAGAAGGAATATCAGATGATTTTAAATTGCCATCTGCTATAGGATGGAATGTGAATAAGAGAGGAAAGAGGAGTTGTAATGTATTTAAAAGTAGATATCCCGGAGCATTTTCAGTTTCGCATTGTGCGTAGTTTAAAAGATATGCTGCTTCGTAAGGAGACGGAGATTCATTATATCGGAGGGGCAGAAGTGCTTCCGCCACCGCTTCCGGCGAAAGAGGAAATGGAATGTATCGGACAACTGGTGAAGGAGCAGAGTGAGACTGCAAGAAAGAAATTAATCGAGCATAATCTGAGGCTTGTAGTATACATAGCGAAGAAATTTGACAATACGGGAGTAGGAGTGGAGGATTTGATTTCTATTGGAACCATCGGATTAATCAAGGCAATTAATACTTTTAATCCGGAAAAAAATATCAAGCTTGCAACCTATGCCTCCCGATGTATTGAAAATGAAATTCTGATGTATCTGCGTAGAAATAATAAGACGAAATTAGAGGTATCCATCGATGAGCCGTTAAATGTGGACTGGGACGGAAATGAATTACTACTTTCGGATATTTTAGGAACAGATGAAGATGTCATTTACCGGGATATTGAGACTGAGGTTGAAAAGAAGCTTTTGAATAAAGCAATTGAGCATTTAAGCGGCAGGGAGCGGACGATTATTGAACTGCGGTTTGGCATCAATTCGAAAAATGATAATGAACTGACCCAGAAAGAGGTGGCGGATTTATTAGGAATTTCCCAGTCCTATATTTCCAGGCTTGAGAAAAAGATTATGAAACGATTGAAAAAAGAAATTGTGCGATTTGAATAAAAAACGAATAAAATGTATACATTTTTTGTCCAATATGATAAAATAATACTATCATAAGTTCGACAATAAAGAGATGGCGAGGAGATGGTATTATGTTATTGGAGTTTTTAGGGGCTGCACATGAAGTAACTGGAAGTTGTCATTTTCTGCAATGTCAGGATAAGCGGATACTGGTGGATTGTGGTATGGAGCAGGGACCGGATTTATATGTGAATCAGGAGATTCCGGTGAATGCATCCAATATTGATTATGTGTTTGTAACACATGCCCATATCGACCATTCAGGCTTACTTCCATTGCTGTATAGTCATGGATTCCGGGGACAGATATTTGCGACAACAGCAACCAGCGAACTTTGTAATATCATGTTAAAGGACAGTGCACACATCCAGATGTTTGAAGCAGAGTGGAGAAACCGTAAGGCTAGGAGAGCTGGATTACCGGAGGTAGTGCCTCTTTACGATATGGATGATGCACAGGGGGTTTTAGAGCATTTTGTAGCATGTGATTACAATAAAATCATTGAAATCTGTGATGGAGTAAAAATCCGGTTTGTAGATGCAGGACATCTTCTTGGTTCATCCAGCATTGAGGTATGGCTGACGGAAGAAGATAAGACCGTGAAAATTGTATTTTCCGGAGATATCGGTCATGGCAATAAGCCATTGATTAAAAATCCGCAGTTTATCGATGAAGCAGATTATGTATTGATTGAATCAACTTATGGTGACCGGATACATGCAGATCCGCCGGATTATGCACCGGAACTTGCGGCAGTAATTAAGCGGACATTTGCAAGAGGTGGTAATCTTGTCATTCCGGCATTTTCTGTAGGTCGTACACAGGAAATGCTATATCATCTGCGACGGATTAAGACAGAACATCTGCTGCCGGAGTTTGAAGATTTTGAGGCCTATATCGACAGCCCGCTGGCTGTGGAGGCAACAAATATTTTCCATAAGAGTGTAGAAGACTGCTTCTCTGATGAGGCAAAGAAATTAGTGGAGCAGGGTATTAATCCGATTGGATTCCCGGGACTGAAAACGTCTGTTACCAGTGATGAATCCAAAATGATTAACTTCAGCAAGAAACCATTGGTTATCATTTCTGCTTCCGGTATGTGTGAGGCTGGCCGTATCCGCCATCATTTAAAACATAATTTGTGGAGACCGGAAAGCACGATTCTGTTTGTAGGATATCAGGTACCTGGAACCTTGGGTCATGCACTTTTGAATGGAGCCAAAGAAGTAAAACTTTTCGGTGAAAATATTCAGGTACATGCAGAAATTTTAAATCTTCCTGGTATCAGTGGTCATGCAGACCGTGATATGCTGACAAAATGGGCATCAGCATTTAAAAATCCACCAAAGCGTGTCTTTGTGGTACATGGTGAGGATAAGGTCTGTGATGAATTTGCAGAGCATCTGCATACGGAATTAGGCTATCAGGCGGTTGCACCATATAGTGGTGATACCTATGACTTATTAGAAAATGTCTGTGTTCATGAAGGAAACCGTGAACTGGTTGAAAAGAAGAAAGACAAACCGGCAAAGGCATCCTCTAATGTGTTTGCAAGACTGCTGGCGGCGGGTCAGAGGCTGCTTAGTGTCATTCAGAAGAATGAAGGTATCCCAAATAAAGAACTTGCGAAATTTGCTGACCAGATTAATTCTCTGGCAGATAAGTGGGACAGATAGGAAGTTGAAAAGGAACTTGGAAATAAAGAAATAGAAAAGTATCATGAAAAGTAACCAGAAAAGACATTCGTATCCGGGAAAATGCCTGTGCGGATGTCTTTTTTTACTCGAGAAACTCGCAAAGCGTGTTTCTCGCTACTTGCTGTCAAGCATTTACAAATGACTATGGAAAAAGAAGAAATATTCCGATATATAAGTGTAAGATAAAATGCAAGGAACAGATTACGAAATCAGGAGGAGATGCGATGGCAGTCAGACTGAATTTATTTTCCAATACGGAGCAGGATACAAAGAAGGTATCTACGGTGGAGGAATTGCCGCAGTATATGCTGAAATGCATTTATGATAATAATGTGGCAGAAGAAAGTGAAGAAGCAAAGCAGGAAAAAATGGCAAAAATCAAGCGGAAATTAGAGGCAGGAAAGAAACTGACCAAAGAAGAACTTTCCTGGCTTCAAAGAAATGACCCCATTGCCTATGCCCATGCAATACGTGTTCAGATGATTGCAGAGGAAGTGGAGAAAGAACTGAAAGCTGCAAAGAGCAAAGAAGAAGCAAATCGTATTGTTTCCACCGCTGTTTCCGGTATATCGGACGATGACCCGGATAAGGAATATATTGTGGCTGCGGTAAACAGAGTGTCAGATGAATTTCATAAATCCGGTGCCTATAGCAGACTGCCGGGAACTCAGGAAAGTGCAGAAAAGAGAAAACAGAAAAAGAAAAATGGGATTTCTTTCAAGAGAGAGGATGAAAAGGAAGAACTGATGAACTGGAGTCCGTTGCAGGAAGTCGTTGAGAAACTGCCGACATTTACAGCAGGAGCATAGGATAAAATAAAAATCCGCATATCAGAGTATATCTGGTATGCGGATTTTTGATGAAATCGCATTAATATCCTAATTCTTCTCCGATGAGAATTACTTTAATTCTTCCCGGAATACCACTTCTTCTTGTGATAACAACCTGATTGCAGATACACTCCGGTGAGAGGCAGTCTGCGCACATTCCGGTGAGTGCACATGGTGTTTTCTTATTAAGACGGATGCAGTTGGCAGGAGTAGCGGTATTATGTACCCGGTCAAGAGCTTCGTCAACTGTTTTTACAACCTTATTCATACCGGCCATAACGATGATTTCCTTCGGGCCATAGATGAGTGCTGCAACCCGGTTGCCATTTCCGTCAATATTGACAAGCTGTCCGTCAGAAGTGATTGCATTGGAACTCATAAAATAATAATCTGCATTCAGACACTGATGATAAATTGCAGTTGTTTCTTCCGGTGTGGCAGCTTTGCTTCTGTCATAAAGTGTGATGTCAGTCCTATTTTGCAGAGCAGCCATCATACCACTTTCGGTTAAAGTCATGGAACCGCCAAAACCAACGGTTGCCTGTGTCGGCAGCATGGAAGTGGCAAGTGCAACGGCTTCTTCTTTGGTGGCACAGTAATATGCGTCAATCTGTCTTTTCTTGAATTTTTCAATCATGGACGTAGCGAGTGTTTCATAAAATTGTTTCTTTGGATCCATAAAGATACCTCCTTGATGCGTAAGTGTATGGTGAGAAAAATTCTTAATATACACCATACAAAATATATTACATCATAGGATGGGGATTTGGCAATCCGAAAAGTTAGATAGATTGTTTCATTGACAAAAAACATAAATGAGCACAAAATGGGTACAAATAAAGGATAAAAGATACATGTAAGAAAAGAGGAATCTAATGCAAAACGAAAATAAAATTACAATAGAAGAATGCCAGAAATTATTAGAGCAGAATCCCTTTGGAAGTCTGCTGCAGATGAAGATAACAGAGGCAGAGCTTGGAAGGGTAAAGGCAGAACTGCCATTCAAGAAAGAGTTTACGAATATCTATGGAGATTTGCATGGTGGAGTATTATATTCGGCAGTGGATACCATATGCGGAATTGCGGCAGGAACCTATGGATATTATGTGACTACTGTGGACGGACAGATCCGCTATTTAAAAGCGGCGCGTGCAACAGAATATGTTACATGCACCGCCAAAGTGGTAAAACCCGGAAGAAACATTACGGTAGTATCATTTGAAATTATGGATTCCAATGGAATGCTTTTAAATACCGGTGATTTTACCTTTTATAATCTGAAAGAAAAAGAGATTTTATAAATTTTCATTTTTTAATGCATCCATGGTATTTTCAGAAGAAAGCTTACGCATGGAATAAATCATAGTTGCAGCAACCACTGTAAATACACTGCCAATAGCAATCACGAAGCTGTACCATGGAATAAAGAAACCAAAGTCAATGCCATCACTGACTGCCTGATAAATAAGCCAGGTGATTCCGATGGAAACCGGAAGTCCGTAAAGAAGCCCTTTGCAGCCATAGAGCAGACATTCAAACTGCATCATTTTGCGGAAGCCTTTCGGAGAAAGACCGATGGATTTTAACATGGCAAATTCACGTTTCCGTAAAATAATATTGGTAGAAATTGTGTTAAATACATTGGCGGCCGCTATCAGGGAAATCAATGTAATAAATCCATAAGAGAAAATATTGATAACGGTAATTATAGCACGCTCACTTTCAATGGAATCCATATAGTCATAGATATCAGCTGAAATATTTTCACTGTCAAAGAGCGTATTTAAATCTGTCTGTACCTGTTTGTGGTTATCTGTTTTTATATAGTATGAATTTTCCAGTGAACTATCCGGGTTCTGGCTGAGTGCCTGCCAGAGAATATCCTTACAGGAATATGGAAAAATAAATTTCGCATAATCGGAAGGAGCACTGACACCGAAAGGAATTGTATCACTGAAAGCACCAGCGGTGACGGTGCAGGTATTTTTCACATCTTCGTCTAAAGCGGATAATACAATATCCTGCGAAGAAGGATTGGCGAAAATATTAATGTCATAGTATTTGTCATTGAATACATGAAGCCGGTCTATCAATACACCCGTTGGATGATCAGAATTCTGATAATCGGAAGGATTTTCACCGATTTCTTTTAAATAATCTTCAAATAAATAATCCTCCACAAAATAAATCAAAGCGGTAAGCTCGTAGGAGTCATCTGCCGGGAGTGTGTTGCTGTAATAAGCCTGTTCATAATCAGAATAGAAACTTTCAAATTCTTTCGAACAGTCTTCTTTGGCTACTGTAAAGCAGGCAGCGAAGCTGGCACCGTAAGAAGCCTTATCTACACCATCTAAAGCACGGATTTTTGTTAAAAGCGTATCCGGGTCATAGTTATTTTCGGAATATATCGTGCAGGAAAGTTCATAGCCGTTTCCGTTATAAATGCTGCCGGCGGAACGTGTCAGATAAGCACAAAAGCTGCTGGCAGAAATAAACAGTACAATACTTAAGAAAAGTGAGATAACAGTAGCACGGTATTTGCTGCGGCTTCGTTTATAGTTTTTGGCAGCAAGCATTCCTTCAAAGCCAAATAATTTTTCTGTAAGTGGAAATGTATGCACTTTTTTGGAACGGATGTTAATATCACTGGTCTGTCGGATGGCTTCTAAGGCAGATAACTTCATGGATTTCCGTGCCGGCAGGTAAGCAGAAATCAATACCGTAATAAAAGCGAGGGTGACGGCAATCACAATTCCGGCAACGGATGGCTGCAGGGTCAGGTGCAGTGTGGTGTCACTTCGGTACAGTATGGCAAGAGTATCACCAGTGAAATAGAAGGTAATGCCAATTCCAACTAAACCGAAGAAGATTCCAAGCGGAATACCGATAAGACACAGGAAAGCCGCTTCAAACAGGATGCTGTGAATCATCTGGTGTCTGGTTGCACCAAGAGATGAAAGCAGACCAAATTGTCTGGTTCGTTCGCTGATAGAAATGGAAAATGCATTATAAATCAGTGAGATAGACCCAAGTACGATAATTGCAATCAAAATAACCGCAAGACTGGTGACGGTGCGGTTTAAGGAATCCTCCATGGATGCTCCGTCAAGCCGCAGTAAATCATAGTTCATGGTAAATGAATATGGCGCATGCTGCTCTAAAAAACTGGATACATCCTTGCTGTTATAAAGACAGAAGTAGATATCCTGATAGGATGTCCGGGCAGAAGAGAGAGTCAGTGCTGTATAACCCGGAGCATGAAAGCTTTCAAAGGAAGGTCTGCTGTAAAAACCTACCACCTGATAGGTTTTTGGTTCCGTATTTGTGATGGTTTCTAACGGAATTACTTTTCCGTCTTTTGCTTTTTCTGACTTATTACCAAGCAGTGAAGTGTTATTATCTAAAACAAAACCGTCTTCATCGACACGTTCTCCGACATCCAGGGTAATTTCATCATTTAAGTTATAAGCAATGCCTCCGTCATAGGCAAGGTGCTCTGGAAGCAGAAGCTCAGAATCGTTTTCCGGCATCCGTCCTTTCGTGATGTGTACCGGAAGAAGAGTAGTAACATCATCCGTTACACCGCAGATATAAAGGTATGGTTTGTATTGGTTGGCGGAATCTTTAAGATCGGCATATCCAATATATTTTAAAGAAACAGAAGACTCGATTTCGTCATGGGAGAGAAAATCTTTTGACTCTGATTGGGTGACGCGAAAAGCGGCACCCTGCCAGCTTCCTTCGGTATCAATGGTATATTCCTTCATAAATGCATGAAGAGAGCTGATGCTGCTGGTAACTGCGGTAAACATGGCAGTAGAAAGAATAATTCCGATAATCGTGACGATGGTACGGGTTTTATTCTTCTTTAAGTTGGTGAGTGTGATTTTGTGGAAGATATTCATGCACGAATCACCTCATCCCGTGTAATTTTGCCGTCTTCAATGGCAATGATGCGGTCTGCCTGAAGGGCAATGTTTTCATCATGGGTAATGACGATTAAGGTCTGGTTAAATTTCTGGTTGGAATATTTTAAGAGTTCCACAATTTCCTGGCTGTTTTTGGAATCTAAGTTTCCGGTAGGCTCATCGGCTAAAACCACAGCAGGAGCGTTCATTAATGCACGACCGATGGAGACACGCTGCTGCTGACCACCGGAAAGCTGGTTTGGAAGATGATTTTCCCGTCCTTTTAAAGAGAGAATTTCCAACAGTTCATTTAAATGCTCTTTGTTGACCGGGCGTCCATCCATGCGGACAGGAAGTGTCATATTTTCAACGACATTCAGTACCGGAATCAGATTATAGAACTGATAAATCAGCCCGACCTGCCTTCTGCGGAAGATGGCAAGCTGTTCCTCCTTTTGTGCGTAGACATCAGTGCCCTCCATATAGACTTTGCCGGAGGTTGGTGTATCGACACCGCCTAAAATGTGAAGCAGTGTGGATTTGCCGGAACCGGATGGCCCGATGATAGCGAGAAATTCGCCTTTGTTGACAGAAAAAGAAACGTGGTCTAGGGCAACCACCTGATTTTCTCCTGTTCCATAGATTTTGGTGAGATTTTCAGCTCGTAAGATTTCCATAAGTAACTCCTTTCCATTTGATGCGATTCTAATGAGAAGTATAAGCATCCCGGATGACAGGAGCATGACTTTTCAGTGACAGTTCTGTCACTTTTTATAGAATTTCAGGATAAAACGTGCACCGCCTTCTTTACGGTTTTCTGCTTTTAAGGTTCCGTTTTCTTTGGAAACAATCATACGGGAGAGGGAAAGACCGATGCCAATGCTCTGACCGGTGGCATTTTTCCCTTTGTAAAAGCGTTCAAAAAGATGCGGAATATCTTCTGGCAGAAAACCGCTTCCATTATCTTCAATCACAATAGAAACATAGATTGGATTGTCGGTAACCGTAACATCAATCCTGCCACCGGAAGGCGTGTGCTCCATGCAGTTCTTTAAGATATTTCCAAGGGCTTCCGCCGTCCATCGTAAATCCGTAGAAAAAGAAAAATCCTTCGGCTCTATGGTTTCATGATACTGGATGTCCCGTAGTTCCAATGGAATAAGCAAAGGTGCAGCCGCAGTGGAGAGCAGTTCTTTGACAGAGGTTTTGGTCTGGTGAAAAGTAATGGTTCCTGCGTCCATGGAAGATAATTTTAATAAAGTTTCAATGAGCCAGTCCATCCGGTCAATTAACAAGGATAATTCCCGTAAGGATTCCAGTCGCTTCTCATTAAAAAGAGCCGGCTCTTTTAAGAGAGTCAGCAAAAGGCGGATGGAAGTAAGGGGAGAGCGGAGCTGATGGGAAATATCAGCCATGGCATCCGCAAGATATTTTTTATCGTTTTCAAGAGCCTGATTCTGTTCCGCAAGGCGTCTGGTCAGCTTGGCAAGCTCATTTTGTAAAATTGCAAGTTCTCCTTCCATATAGTCGCTGAAATTACCACTGCTGTTACTGTGCAGCATCGCATCTAACTGCTGACTTAAGGATTCCACCTTCCGGTAACGTTTTCTGGTGAAAATAATAAAAATAAGAATGAAAATAAGTGATGCAAAAAGGATGATTACACCACAGATAGTATCAAAATAAAATCCGATGCCTGCAAAGATAAAGCATACAAGCAGTTGCAGAAACAGGCATTTTTTGATTTCGGGATTGCGTAAAAATTTCATAAAGACTCCTTTGGGAAAATACATTTTCTTCGGTTATTATGGTACTCATATTTATAACAGGCGTTTTCTGCAGTTCAATTAGTCACCAAGCTTATAGCCCAGTCCGCGGATGGTTTTGATATATTCCGGGTGTGCCGGGTCGGCTTCGATTTTTTCCCGGAGCCTTTTGATGTAGACGGTAAGGGTATTATCATTTACAAATTCCCCTGCCATATCCCAAAGTTCATCTAAGAGACGGCTTCGTGTAAGGACAATGCCCTGGTTGGAAAGAAAGAGTAAAAGCAGCCGGTATTCCAGGGCGGAAAGAGTCAGTTCCACATTATTCTTATAGACCAGTCCACGTACGGTATCAGCTTTCAGTTCATGATATTCCAACGGCTGGCTGCCACGGTGATAACGACGGAGAACACTGTTCATTCTGGAAATCAGTTCTCTCGGCCGGAAGGGCTTGGGAATATAATCATCGGCACCAAGGTCAAGTCCGGCAACCACACTATATTCATCATCCGATGCCGTCAGAAAAATGACAGGAATATCAGAGTTTGCCTTGATGGCACTGCACAAAGAAAAGCCGCTTCCATCCGGCAGGGAGACATCAAGTAGCGCTAAGTCAAAGTGATACTGCCCGGAATCTAATAAATCGATGGTTTCCTTTTGGTTATTCGCAGAAGTAACCTGAAAACCCTCCTGATTCAGGAAAGTGCGTAAATTGGAAACGATACTTGTATCATCATCTACAAGAAGTACATGTGTCATGTTTTCTTCTCCTTACAATTAATTTATAGAAGGCGCGGATTGACAAAATACTTGCATAAAATAATTTCGGTTATCCGGAGGATATTTGTTTATGGGATGGAAAATGCCAGTTGTTCTTAGCTGCATGTTTTGCTTGATGATAAACTGTCTTTCCGCTTGCTTTGACCGGATATCTGCACTGTCCGCCGGGTGCGGATGCGGTATAAGACCTGTAAGGGGCACTAGGAATTTCGGCAGGCAAAATATTTTGTCCGGCAACCGGTGCAAATTCACATCCATGTTCATATGCACCTCGCTGGCACGTCCATGTGCCAGCGTTGCCTGTTGCCGGACGAAATTCCAAGTGCCCCTAACAGCCCTTCTTAGGCATCCGCACTTCGGCGGACGGTACAGATAGACTGTCAAACATTGGAAAGACGGTTTTTACAGGCAAAAGCAAAATATGCAGCTTAGAACTACGGTATTTTATATCCAAAACAAATATCCTTTGGATATCAGGATTATTTTAACAAGGATTATATAGTGTCAATCCGCCACGTTTATAAAAGTCATTGTAGCATAAAGAAACTTGCATTTGCAAAAGAAACAGTATAAGATGGACAGTTGTGATGAAAAATAAGCTGGTAAAGGCAAGAGGGATAGACAGATGAAGCAGAATTTAAAGAAAATGATTTCTTATTATAAACCATATCTTGGCGTATTTTTTATTGATATGTTTTTTGCACTGTTAGCAGCAGTGGCGGCACTGGTGATTCCGCTGATTGTACGGTATATTACATCAACAGTGGTATATCTGCCGGAGCAGGATGCAGTAAAGACAATCGGAAAGCTTGCTTTGTTTATGGTGGCGTTGGTAGTCATTCAGTGTTACAGCAATTATTATATTTCTAATAATGGTCATGTAATGGGTGCCAAAATAGAATATGATATGCGGGCAGAAATATTTGCTCATTATCAGAAACTGTCCTTTGCATTTTATGATAATCAGAAGGTCGGACAACTGATGGCGAGAATTACCACGGACCTTTTTGATATCAGCGAACTGCTGCACCATGGACCGGAAAATATTGTGATTTCCCTGATTAAGATAATTGGTGCATTTGTTATTATGATGGGAATCAGTCCGAAGCTTACAGTGGCGGCATTTGCACTGGTACCGTTTATGATAGCGTATGCATATTTCTTTAATAAGCGTATGAAAAAGGCATTCCGGCAGAACCGTATTAAGATAGCGGATATCAATAGCCAGATAGAGGACAACCTTTCCGGTATCCGCGTAGTAAAATCCTTTGCTAATGAAGAAGTCGAACAGGAAAAATTCAGCCGTGGAAACAAAGGCTTCTTAGATGCCAAGAAGAACAGCTATCTCTTTATGGGTGGTTATCAGGCGGGACTGACTGCATTTACCACGTTGATTACCGTAGTAGTGGTGATTGCCGGAGCACTGTGGATTCCGGGTGGCAGTGTGAGTATTACAGATTTGATTACGTTCCTTTTATATATCAATGTATTTACCGAGCCGGTTAAGACGCTGATTGATTTTACCGAGCAGTTCCAGAATGGATATTCCGGCTTTGAACGGTTTATGGAGATTCTTTCCATTGAACCGGATATTTCGGATGAGGAAAATGCCATTGTCATGGAAAATGTGCGGGGAGAAGTAGAATTTCAGGATGTTTCCTTCCGGTATGAAGAACATTTAAGCCGCGTTTTAAGGCATATAAATCTGAAAGTTCCGGCAGGAAGCTACGTGGCACTGGTGGGAACTTCAGGTGCCGGAAAGACAACCCTTTGCAGCCTGATACCAAGATTTTATGATGTGTCAGAGGGCAGAATTTTAATTGATGGCTGTGATATCCGCCACTATAAATTAAAAAGTTTAAGAGACCACATTGGCATTGTCCAGCAGGATGTTTATTTGTTTGCCGGAACCATTTTTGAAAATATTGCTTATGGCAAACCGGATGCGACAAGGCAAGAAGTCATTGAGGCAGCAAAGAATGCCAATGCCCATGAATTTATTTTATCACTGCCGGATGGTTATGATACAGATATCGGACAGCGGGGTGTAAAACTTTCCGGCGGTCAGAAACAGCGGCTCTCCATTGCCCGGGTATTTTTAAAGAATCCGCCGATTCTTATTTTTGATGAAGCAACCTCAGCACTGGATAACGAAAGCGAAAAGGTGGTGCAGGAATCACTAGAGAAGCTGGCGAAGAACCGGACAACATTTGTAATTGCCCACAGGCTTTCTACGATAGAAAATGCAGGGCGTATTCTGGTGCTGACTGAGCATGGAATCGAAGAAGAGGGCACCCATGAGGAGCTGCTTGCACGGAATGGAATTTATGCAGGGCTTTATCATACCCATTGATATTGAGAAAAGCTATTTATAAAATTTGTATGAAGTTCACGCGGTTTGCTTGAGAAATTTTACTTTTTCTGCTATATTGCAATAGGTAGACAAATCAATTCAGTGTGAAATACACTTTAATTATTAGAAAGAAGGATGTTAAAATGACAAAAATTGATATTATTTCAGGCTTCTTAGGAGCTGGAAAGACCACATTTATCAAGAAAATGATAGAAGAGGCTTTTGTTGGTGAGAAGCTGGTACTGATTGAAAATGAATTTGGTGAAGTCGGTATCGACGGCGGATTCTTAAAGGATTCCGGCATTGAGATTACCGAGATGAACTCAGGATGTATCTGCTGTTCCCTGGTAGGAGACTTTGGAAAGAACTTAAATGAAGTAATTACTAAATTCCATCCGGACCGTATCTTAATCGAGCCGTCAGGAGTTGGTAAACTTTCTGACGTAATGAAATCTGTTATTGATGTAGAAAAAGAGCAGGATGTGAAATTAAATGCACTGGTTACAGTTGTAAATGCAAAGAAAGCATCCAAACAGATGAAAGCCTTTGGCGAATTCTTCAATAACCAGATTGAATTTGCAACAACAATCGTATTAAGCAGAACCCAGAGCACAACACCGGAGCAGTTAGAGCTTTGCGTAAAACAGATGCAGGAATTAAATGGCAAGGCTGCAATCATTACAACTCCTTGGGATGCCATCAAAGGTGAGCAGATTCTCAAAGTTATGGAAGGACAGGACTCTCTTGAGATGAAACTTCTTGCAGAGGCACATCATAAAGCAGAAGAGGAAGAACATGAGCACCATCATGACCATGACCACGAAGAACATGAACACGGTCACGACCACGAAGAGCATGAGCACCATCATGACCATGACCACGAGGAGCATGAACACGATCACGATCACGACCACGACCATGAGGAGCATGAACATCATCATGAGCATGGCGAGAACTGCACCTGCGGATGCCATGACCATGACCACGAACATCATCATCACCATCATGCAGATGAGGTATTTACAAGCTGGGGCAAAGAGACTCCGCATAAATTTACCCGTGAGAAGATTGAAGAGGTATTAAAGACCTTATCCGAGAGCGAAGAGTATGGCATGATTCTCCGCGCAAAAGGAATGGTAGAGGATGTCAATGGTTCCTGGATTTACTTTGATATGGTTCCGGGCGAGTATGAATTAAGAGATGGAGAGCCGGATTACACCGGAAGACTCTGTGTCATTGGTTCTAAGATTGACGAACACAAGATTGAAGAATTATTCGGCATTGCATAATGCCCGATAGACAGGAAAGGGGAAACCATGCAGGAGATTCCAGTATATTTATTTACCGGATTTATGGACAGCGGTAAGACCACATTAATCAAAGAAACACTCTTTGAAAATGATTTCGGCGGGGACAACCGTACGGTAATTATTGTCTGTGAAGACGGTGATGAAGAATATGATGAAGCAAAATTAAATACCATTAATGCGAAGGTTGCAATGATTGAGGAGCAGGAAGATTTTACAACAGAAACCTTGCAGAAGATTCAGGAAACATACAAACCGGAGCAGATTTTTATTGAGTATAACGGTACCTGGGATATCGCTACTTTGCTTGAAACAAAGATGCCGGATGGCTGGGTAATCGTACAGTCCTTGGCAACCGTAGATGCCACTACATTTGAAATGTATCTTGCTAATATGCGTGCCATGATTATGGAGCAGTTGTTTAAGGCAGATGTAGTAATCTTTAACCGTTGTGATGACAATACACCAAAGGGCAAGTTCCGCCGTGCCGTAAAAGCACAGAACCGTCCGGCACAGATTGTATACGAGCGTGCCGATGGAACAATTGATGAGAGTGCCGATGAAGAACTGCCATTTGACATCAATGCAGATGTCATTGATATTACGGATGCAGATTATGCAATCTGGTATATGGATGCACAGGATAATCCGAAGAAATACGATGGCAAGAAAATCAAATTCCTTGCGTTGGTATATAATCCGGAAAAGATGAGCAGGAAGGGCATGTTCGTACCGGGACGTTTTGCCATGACCTGTTGTGTAGAGGATGTCCAGTTCTTAGGATTTAAATGCAAATATCCGAAGTCGGAAGAAATCGGTCACAAATCATGGATAAATATTACCGCAGAAGTTCATGTGGAATTTGCCAAGGAATACAGAGGAAAAGGACCTGTCCTTTATCCGGTATCCATTGAGCCGGCAGAGAAGCCGGAAGATGAACTGGTATATTTCTCATAAAAAAGTGTTGACAATGTGAAAGAAAAGTATTATTCTAACTTCAATAAGAGAAACCGTTGAGAAAGAGTAGTAAGCTTGATTGGAAATCAAAGAGAGCTGCAGGTGGTGGAATTGCAGTATGGAAGATTTTGCTGAATGGACTTTCGAGGGTGGCCTGAATTAACAGTAGGCGTCACCGGGAACCGAACCCGTTACCAATCCGGCATGTATGATTCGTACATGAATGAGTGGACAATTCGTCAATATGAGTGGTACCGCGATAATAAGATTTTATTACCGTCTCAAGCATAAGCTTGAGGCGGTTTTTTACTGTTGGAAAACAGTAAAAGCGCTTTCTCTTATGAACAACAATAAATCATATAAGAAAGAAGAGGTAGTAATTATGAAGAAGAAAATGATGGCAGCAGTATTAACAATGGCTATGGCAGTAGCAGCAATGGCAGGATGCGGAAGCAACAGTGCATCCAATGATGCAGCAACAACAGAGAAGGCTGCAGCAGATGGTAAAGTTTATAAAGTAGGTATCGTACAGTATGTAGATGATGCTTCTTTAAATCAGATTGAGAAAGCAGTAGAAGCAGAGCTGGATGCAAAAGCAAAAGAGCTCGGTGTTACTTTTGATTATAAAGATTATACTTACAATGGTCAGGCAGATTCTTCTACCTTAAACCAGATTGCAACAGACCTGGTTGCAGAAGATGTAGATGTGATTATTCCAATCGCAACACCAACCGCAATGATTATGCAGGCAGCAACAGAAGAAAATCAGATTCCGGTTGTATTCTCTGCAGTCAGTGATCCGGTTACCGCAGGACTTGTTGAAAGTATGGATAAACCTGGTTCCAATATCACCGGAACATCGGATGCATTAAATACAGAAGCAGTAATGGACTTAATGTTTGCAGCAAATAAAGACATTAAAAAAGTAGGTCTTTTATATAATAAGAGTCAGGATTCTTCCACTGTTCCAATTCAGGACGCAAAAGATTATCTTGATAAAAAGGGCGTTGAATATGTAGAAAAAACAGGAACAACCAATGATGAAATTTCTCTTGCAGCAGATGCATTAGTTGCAGCCGGTGTAGATGCCGTATTTACACCAACCGATAACACCGTAATGACAGCAGAACTTGCAATTTATGAGAAATTTGTAGAAGCAGGCATTCCGCATTATGCAGGAGCTGACTCCTTCGCATTAAACGGAGCTTTTTGTGGATTCGGTGTAAACTATGTTGACCTTGGTACTGCAACAGCAGATATTGTAGTAGATATTTTAGTAAATGGGAAAGATCCTGCAACAACAGCAGTACAGACCATGAGCAACGGAATCGCAACTGTAAATACAGATGTGGCAAGCCAGCTTGGAATTGACTACAGCGTATTTGACGGTATGTGTGAAAAAGTAGTAGAGATTCAGACCGCAGAAGAGTTTGAATAAAAAGATAAAACGATAGTATGATAAGATAATCAGGGGGATTAAAGAATGGGCTCCATATTTACAATATCCATTTTACAAAGTGCATTAGAGCTAGGGTGTATATACGCCCTGGTTGCACTGGCATTGTTTGTTTCATTTTCCATATTAAATATTGCAGATTTGTCAACCGATGGCTGCTTTACCTTAGGCTGTGCCGTATGTGCCATGGTAACGATACAGGGTCATCCGATTCTGGCACTGGCAGCAGCAATGTTAGCCGGTGTATGTTCCGGATTTATCACAGCATTTCTGCAGACAAAGCTTGGAATTGAATCAATTCTGGCAGGAATCATTGTAAATACGGGACTCTATACCATTAATATTGCAGTCATGGGATTTGCTTCCCAGGTGAACCTGTTTAACTGCAATACCATATTTACCATGGCAAAAAATGCCATTGGTGGTGGCTGGTATAAACTGATTGTGGCAGCATTAATCGTACTGGTAATCGGCGTGATTTTATCCGCATTTTTAAATACCAGATTAGGTCTTTCCATCCGGGCAACCGGTGATAATGCTGACATGGTAAAAGCCTCCAGCATTAATCCATCCTTTACGATTACCGTAGGTCTTTGTGTAGCCAATGCAATGACTGCATTATCCGGCGGTGTATTAGCACAGTACCAGAAATCCTGCGATATCAACCTTGGAACCGGTATGGTAACCATCGCACTTGCCAGCCTGATTATCGGAGAATCCATTATCGGAAAAGGCTCCATGTTCCGCAGAGTATTAGGCGTTGTATTAGGAAGCTGTCTCTATCGTTTCTTAGTAGCCGTTGCATTAAGACTGAATGTTCCGGCAGAGGCATTGAAACTGGTTTCTGCAATTATCGTAGCAATTGCAATTGCATTCCCGTTCTTAAAGAAGAAGGTAGCGTTTGTCAGACAGAAGAGCGCAGCACAGAAGAAATTAAAAGACAATATGCGTCTGGCGGAAGCAAATACAAAGGAAATGGGAGGTGACCGATAATGTTAGAAATGAAGCATGTATCTAAGACATTTAATCCGGGAACCGTAAATGAAAAGAAAGCATTGTGTGATTTGAACCTGGTTCTTGAAGATGGAGATTTTGCTACAATCGTAGGAAGTAATGGGGCAGGAAAATCAACTACATTTAATGCGATTACAGGTGCGTTCTATGTAGATGAAGGACAGATTGTTCTAGATGGAGAGGATATTACATATAAGAAAGAATTTTTGCGCAGTAAAGTCATTGGTCATCTCTTTCAGGACCCGTTAAAGGGAACAGCACCACATATGACCATTGAAGAAAATATGGCACTGGCGTATCTTCGTGCATCCGGAAAAGAAAATGCATTTTTCAGCAGAATCCGTAAATCCGATAAGGAAAAATTCAGAGAACTGTTATCCCAGCTTGATATGGGGCTGGAAGACAGAATGAAGCAGCCGGTGGGATTGTTATCCGGCGGTCAGAGGCAGGCACTTACCCTTCTGATGGCAACGATGGTGACCCCGAAGATTCTTCTTTTGGATGAGCATACGGCAGCACTTGACCCTGCAACCGCAGAGAAAGTATTGGAACTGACGAAAAAAATTATTGCAGAGCATCATATTACCTGTCTTATGGTAACCCATAATATGCATCAGGCACTAGAGCTTGGCAACCGGATTCTGATGATGGATTCCGGAAATATTGTCCTTGATTTAAAGGATGAAGAGAAGAAGAAAATGACGGTAGACAGCCTTTTAGAGCAGTTCCGCATCCAGGCAGGAAAGCGTCTTGACAATGACAGAATTTTAATGTCAGCACAGTAAAAATAGAAATTGGTAAATTTTTTTTAAGAAACAAGTGTCGGAAAATGTTGATTTTCTGACACTTTTCCTATATGATTAAATCTAGTGGTCTGGAATTCCACAAGTTGATGTAAACAAAGTATGGAGGTATAGTATGTATCCTATTATAAAAAAGGAAAAGCTGGCAGATAAGATTTATCTTATGGATGTCAAAGCAGAGCGGGTAGCAAAGTCTGCAAAGCCAGGACAATTTGTAATCGTGAAAATCGATGAAGAAGGTGAGCGTATACCACTTACCATCTGTGATTATGATGAGAAAGCCGGAACTGTAACAATTGTATTCCAGACAGTTGGAGCATCTACAGAGCGTATGGCATATTTAGAGGAAGGAGATGCATTCCAGGATTTTGTTGGACCACTGGGCTGTCCATCCGACCTTATTGAGGAAGATATAGAAGAGTTAAAGAAAAAGAAAATCGTATTTATCGCCGGAGGTGTTGGAACAGCACCGGTTTACCCACAGGTAAAATGGTTACATGAACATGGGGTAGACTGTGATGTTATCATGGGTTCTAAGACCAAGGATTTATTAATTCTGGTAGAAGAAATGCGTAAAGTTGCAACTAATCTTTATGTAACAACCGATGATGGTACTTATGGCTTCCATGGAATGGGAACCAACCAGTTACAGGAATTATGGGATAAAGGTGTTCGTTACGATCATTGTGTTGCCATCGGACCAATGATTATGATGAAATTCGTTTGTAAACTGACCAAGGAGCTTGGCATTCCAACTGTTGTATCCATGAATCCGATTATGGTAGACGGAACCGGAATGTGTGGAGCATGTCGTCTTATGGTTGGCGGCGAAGTAAAATTCGCATGCGTGGATGGACCGGAATTTGACGGACATCAGGTAGATTTCGACCAGGCAATGAAGAGACAGCTTCAGTATAAGACAGAAGAAGGCCGTGCAATGTTAAAATTGCAGGAAGGCAATACCCATCATGGTGGATGCGGTCAGTGCGGAGGTGACAAATAATGGAAGGATTAACAAGAGTACCT
>OMDA01000167.1_pt1 | contig 35417 bp, 27 predicted proteins | sample 1645141 | NCBI WGS metagenome assembly OMDA01 (sample SAMEA103958151, study PRJEB25191) | human gut metagenome | reverse complement strand
CCTTTTGTAGGTTGGATGTTTTTCTGCTCTTTGCTTTTTAGAATATTATCTCGAAATCGCGTATGTAGATACATTCCAGGACAGCAGTGCTGGTGATGAGGTTATCAACCGTTTGGAATGGCTTGTAAGAACCATCGTTTATAAGCGTGAGCTCCACATCACTATGCGTGACTTACGTTCTATGATTGCTTGGATGCTTACTCGTGACTACTCATGCGATGAGGTCAAGCAATTAGTTGAGTATGTTCAGACAGAGCAGTTACCAGAATATTATTGGCAGTATTATTACTTCAATGTAACAGCACCAGTAGCATGGCCAGCAAAAGATTTCATGCTTCCTTCTCTCGATTCAAATGACAGATTGGTCAAGCTGCTTCGTGAGACGGATGTGGCAGGCGTTGCTCTTCCAGCATACGACCGTGACCTTTACTATACCTCAAAGCGTCCTAATGATTATCTGATCTTTAGTGATCGTAAGCGTAGTCTTTTGAATGACTTCAACGAGAATAACATTATCATTCCGGCTTATGAGGTAAAGTCAGATGTCATCAGGATGCAAGCAACAGGTCGCCATAAGAGCTATGTCCGTCATCAATATTTTGAGGGCAAGTTTGATTTCCGCAGACGTCTCCCATATCGTTATGCAAGTATGTTCGAGGAACAACTTCGTGTTGAAGACGAGAATGCTCTTAAACAAACGATGCAGGATCTGGCTTGTGCCATTTCCGCGAGTGAAGGCTGTGACAATGCAAACCTGACTGAAGGGTATCTGCTGTTAGCTAGTTCAAATGTCGGCGATCCTATCTCTAAGAGCTATCGTCGTTTCCCATTGGATGAATTCGAGTTGTTCGTGAATAAGACCGATCACCTGACTAAGTATATTGAGTATGAAAGTGACAGCCTTACTTTCCGTCATAAGAAAGATAAGTTCATCCAGTTGACAGTCAGTCTTGATCTCTACGAAATGCTTCAAGATATTCGTGCAGGTTTTAGCCCTTCTGTCAATGACCTTCGAGGCCGATTCATAGAACTGCAGATTTTCAAGAATCTATTGGAGGCAAAGACCTATACAGAAATCCTTGTAACCAAGAACAACAGAAAGTTTACTATAGTTCGTCTCGACGACAAGAAACATATTGTTATTGAACCTCTTAACGCATAAAGAATACGATTATGATACTGAAATTAAAGAAAGGTACCGTTGCATTCTTGAACAAAGAATTGCTTTACGTTGACTTCAAGTCGGTAAGACTGGATCGTGTTCTTACTAACTTGTTCATCAAGATGTATGCCGACGGACAGCCTGTCCAGCTAGCATTCAGAAAAGAATATACCATTGACACCTTGAAATCCAATCTCAACACGCTTGAGGAGCAAGGTGTAATCAAAGGTGTGAAGGATAATCCTGATGGTGTTGAAGACTGGCTTCGTAGTTCACTTCTTGAATTGGTAAACCGAGGTAATGTCATCAAGGAGCACGTATCAACACTGAAACCACTCCACCTATTGAGTTTCCGTGTGCAGAACAGCAAGTACTGTCGTGATTATCGTGCTTCAGATCAGTTGTATCTGATGTTAAAGAGCAATCCTGAAGTCATGAAGGGATTGGTAAAGTATCTCAGCAAAGGTTGGGATAAGGCATCTGGCGAAATCAACACCCAGGAGGATCTTGATGTTGACACAACTGGTATTCTCCATATTACCAAGCCCCTACGTGAGCGCAAGAGTATGAACAAGGATGTTGATGTCATTCCAAAACCACTTCTGGAGAAACAGGCTTCCCTATTTACCGATGATGTTCGTCGATTGCTCCTCTATAAAGAAAAATTGCCAAGAGCAGTATTTATTGACTATTTGCGAATCCTCTGCGGTCTTCATCTTGCACTTTATACAATGAAAGTTGTGTATTTGTTGCCAAAGATGGTTGATGCTGGTACTCGTAATGTTACAGATGACTGGTCAATGGTCGTTGATCTGACAGATAATCTTGACAGTATTGTCTCTCAGTATGCTTGCAAGGATATTGAGCGCATGGAGAACAGCTATGGCAAGTATATTCGTGCCACCTACATGGTCGATATTATCCAGAAGAGAAAACGCTGTGATGTAGATGAAGCATTCCGCATTCTCAAGGAAGATAACAATAAGCAGGGAGAATACTATGAGAAGGAACTCAATGATATTGAGGACAGTCTTCCAAACAGCGACGAGAAGGAGTTTGACAAGAACGACTTCCATGAAATGCTGGAGTTCTTCCCCGAGAAAGACTACTTCGACATGTTTGTGCATGTTCTCGAAAAATCTAATTTGGGAGCCAGTCAGTATAAGTACATTCATGATTTCGTTGATGCCGTCTGCATGAAGAATAGCTCTTCTATGTTGTTGGCTGACAGCCGTTCAAAGCGTCATCCTCGTAGAGGAGCTTTAGGCAGCAAGTTGCTCGAAACTTTAGTTCAGCTGTTAGTTCTTAAAGAGAGAGCTAATGGAGGTTATGAAACTCGTTCTCTCTCTATTGATGAGTTAGCGAGTGCCATCCGTGAACGTTATGGACTCATCATCAACGGAATTGGAGAAGAGCGTTTTGCCGATGCTGACGTGGAGATGAATGCCGCATTCAGAGTAAACATGGATGCGTTCAAAAACAAACTTCGTCAGATTGGATTCTATACAGATATGAGTGACGCTTGTATCCTTCAAAAGATTCGACCACGTTATAAATTGGAAGACTAATGGAAAATATAAAAACTCTATATTACGAACGCTTCATTCAACATGTTGTTGAAGCGTATTCACAAAAGTTGAAGTCTGCCAAGCCAGGACACTGTATGAAAATTACAGGTCTGGCTATGAAGGAACTTCGTGTCTTACTTCCATTGCTTCGTCCTTTGAACAGTGGAATGGAAGTTTATATTCTCTCAGAAACAGAGAAAGGTGACGAGTACATCCATGCAACAAAGCTTATTGAGTTACGCAATAATCCAGATAAATCGGTACTGATTCTTGTACCTTCAAATAGCAGAACATCAGCAGAAGACTCTTATGGTGATGCAACATTCCAGAATCTATCGGTAGCTGAATTGCAGGATTCCTTTGTATATAAACTCATAAGTGAATTACCTGAGGAGAAGGAATATCTTTGGACGCAGATGACAGACCTCTTTAAGGAGATTAAGCCAGCAAGAACAACTGTCATCAATTATCTCCTATACCTGGAGACAAAGCAGTATGCCAATGAAGCTTGGGGTAACGGCTTATACCTCTTTGGTATGCTCCCAGACAAGGATCTCATTAAGAATGAAGGTGCCATCAGAAGACGCTTCATGATCAATTTAGAGAAAGTTTCATCTGTGATGGCAGACTTCTCATTGACGGCAGCTGACAGAATTCTTAGTCTTCCTTTGGTAAGAAATACCGTTCAGAAGGATTTGATGGTATTCTTAACTTCTACTGACAACATCGAGGATGCAGTATCTCTCTTTGAGAACATTCATGATTATCATCCTGAGTTCAATTATGCAATATTGCCTTGGATAGACAAAGACAATGAGAGCAAGCCTGTAAAGGTCATGGTTGATATAACTTCTGGCAAGGATCCAAAGAAAGAACTTGTCCGTGATGCAGATACGGGTGCTCTGTTGCTTGCCATCCCGCAAGACAAGAAGGGCAAGGTGTCATTCACGATTACAACAGACCCTTCTCCCAAAGACAATCCTGACATCTTCTCATTTGAGATTGCATTGGTCAATATCGATGACTTTACTGAGGTCGGTGTTGTCAAGAAAACAAAGGTCGGTACAAACAAGCGTGCCTCTCGTAAACTATCATTGAACATAGCGTCTGGAATGTTTGAAGAAGGAGAATATATGCTTCGTGTCCGTGCCCTTGATGAGAACGGCATTGTTCTTGACACCTTAAAGGTGTTCAAGGAAGAACGTGTTCAGGCTGCATGGCTTGATGCGAAGGAACAGAATCCTAACCTTCAAATGGAGCAATACCGTCTGGAGCAGCATGTGGCATACTGTAACGAATCAGAGAGCTTCACAATTACCACTGACGAATATACAGGAGAAGGCGAAGTCGACAAACGTGGTAAGGTTAATAGCTATACTCAGGCAATTATCCATTATCGCAGTACACATCTCTCAAAGGAAGAAGATCTGGAACTCCCTAAAGGTGGTGCAGACAGAAGTCTCTGGATTGAAGGAACTTTGAATAACACCTATCAGTTTGACTTTGGTGCGGCTTATGCTTATCAGATTCAGTTGCCTAAGAAACTGATTCAGTTGGAAACCACATTCCTCAGTAACGATGATGAATTTGGTCATGTTGAAGCATTGCTCAGCGGCAATCCTACTGACACCAAGTTGCTGGATCCAACAGATACAGCTAAGCAATATCCTCTGTTCGTTGCAGCCAAGAATCTGAATATTCCTGATGAATTGACAGCATTGCGTCAGGATTTGTTCTCTGTTATCCGTGAGTCAGCAGATAATGAGACAGGTCTTACATGTACTACAGACTTCACTGCTATTATAGGTCTTGTCAAAGGTTATCTTGCAGAATATGACTCTTGGCTGAGAAATATTCAGGAGACTGAATTGAGTGAGGAGCAGATTATTAGTTTGCAAAATCTTGATACAGTTCTTTTGACTGTAGAAATGCCAGATGGTAGCAATGTCAAAGTAAAACTCATTGCCCCACTACATCCATTACGACTGGCATGGATGATCAACTTGTATGAGCTGTATCAGGACTGGGAGGAGAAGACATTGGTGTGTCCCAAATATCGCAAGGCATGGTACAGGAAGCTGGATAAACTCTTCATGGGATTGCTTCCTATGGAGATTGCTCCTCTTGTTCTCAGCGAAAACTCATTACAGGAGGCATATCAGTATATTGGAGAAATCACATTCGGTTGGGGCGCATACGCACAACCATCATATGGTCGTGAAGAAGCATTTGCATCTGGCTACCGTCAGTTGAAGTCTTATACTGCAATGCTACTTAATGTTGCCCGTGAGAAGCAGATTGATAGTGATGTGAGCAAGGAACTCGTTGTTCGTCATCTGTTCAACTATGGTTTGTCTCATCCATATACAGACAAACTTGTCATCAACCTTTTTAATGCCGGTGATGCAGCTGTATTTGCTCAGGCACTCATTGAACTTGAGAAGATTGGACTTGGTCTTGATTTGACATACGAGATACGTCTGTTCTCTGATGACAACATGCTTCAGTCAGGTGAAGCATTCAAGGAGTTGCTTGATCCTGAAGGCTATGGAAGGACTGCTGTAGAAGCTGAGGTGTTCTCACAGGTATCCGCAAACAGATTGTTCCCTAAACTTCGTTTCTCTCTGAATAAGGTTAGCGATTTTATTGATGACCACGATAAGTATCAGGCACACCTTTCATTTCTGGTTAATCCATTTGCCGTACATACAGAATTGGTTCGTCCTGACGAGTTAAGCCGTTCTTTCTACTTGAATGGAACTATCTGCAGGGATGTAGTGAACGCTGCCAAGGAGGGAAAGTCATTCGTTTGGAACAGATACTATTCAAATAAGACTCTCCCTAACCCAGTGTCTGAGTCTGCAAATATGGAGGTTAGTCTTTTTGCACGACTGCAAGAGGCAACAGGAAAGTTGCTCTCTTCAACGCTTAAGGAGTCAGTTCCAGCAACCACCCTTCGTTTGAAAGAAAATGATATGATGCTGTTGTCATTCATTCATGATAGTAGCGACTGGGTGATTACTTTCGACAAGAATATGGGACCAGAGTTCTATGACCTTCCTTGTCTCGGTGAAAATGATGTTCCTTACCTGTTGGATTACGTTCCCGGTGAGGATGCTACAGGTGTATCTTCATATCTGACCACCAAACCAACAAGCGAGATTGGCGCATTGATGATTCCTCTCTTCCATGAGTATGGTATCAACCTTGAGAGATACGAGAACTTCAAACAGATCTTGGAAGATGTCCGCTCTGTAAGTAGTTCTTTGATTATGCAGGTCGATGCGACATCACGCAAGGGATTTGAGGTCATTGGAACTACTCTCTGTAAACGCTTCTTAGAGAAGAAAGGCATCACTAAGGAATCATTCCTTATTCCTATCGATCTTCACAAAGAATTGTTCATCGACTTGGAAAACGAGAATAAAGAACGTGCTGACAACCTTGTGGTTAAGATTGATTCTGCTACAAAAGAAATACTCTTTACAGTCGTAGAAATCAAGTGTCGCAACGCTCATTACAATGCAGAAGAACTTCATGCGAAGATGGTTAATCAGATTGAGAACACAATCTTTGCACTCCGTTCACACTTTGAGATAGCCGTTGATGGTACAGACCGTCTTGACAGAGAACTCAAGGTACTGGAGTTAAAATCTTTCCTGGATTTCTACATTCGCCGTGCAATGCGTTATGGTCAGCTTGATCCTGAGTTTGCTCACGATTATTTAGTATTCTTGAGCAAGTTGGCTGATGGATATACAATCAGATTCAAGCAACTGGGTGTTGTCTTTGACTTTACTCAGATGGAACGTCAGAAGAAACACTTCTATGGTGATGCCCTCATTTATTCAATGGGCGAACCTGTAATTGGTGAGATCCTCAATACTGAAGGTTCGCTGAAAACTGAGAAACTTGAGGCTATGGATAAGGAATTTATCAATTTCTTTGAGCCTACTTATTCAGCACCAAAGGCTCCTAACGCAGATGTTGTAATTCCTGTACAATCTGTGGCTGCACCAGATAATCCTGAACTTGATCCAGAGTACGAGGTTATTATCCCAAAGAAACCAACAGCCAAGCCTGTAGTGGAGAAAACTTTAACAGAAGTTCCTGTCGAACCAGTTGTTTCACCTACAATTGATCAGCCTTCTGTGTCGTTTACACCTCAGCCAAAATCAGAGCCTGTTGCTCCAACTTCAGAACCAGTCATTTCTCCTGCACCAGAATCTGTTGTAGAACCAACTCCTGAGCCAGAGCCTGTTGATCCAAACTATCAAGAACCATCATGTGATGTGATTATCGGAAAGAATAGCGATAGTCCTCAATTCGGTATTCTCGGTAAGATGAACAGTAACGGACGTGTCATTGGTCTAGACCTGAATGAATGCAACACCATCAGTTTGTTTGGTGTACAAGGTGCTGGAAAGAGTTATACGATCGGTTCTATCACAGAAATGGTACTTCGTCAATTCTCTAAGGTAAATCTGTTGCCAGCACCGATGGCCAGTGTTATTTTCCACTACAGTGACAGCATGGATTATGCTCCTGAATTTACATCAATGGTCTATCCAAATGATGAAGCTGGTCAGTTAGCAAAACTCAAAGCGGAATATGGTGCAGAGCCAGATAGCATCAAGGATGTTATCCTTCTTGCTCCTGAAAGTCAGGTTGAAACCCGAAAGGCAGAATACCCTGATATTGATGTTCACCCAATCGGATTTGATTCATCAGAATTAGCAGTCCGTGACTGGATGTTCTTGCTTGGTGCTATGGGTAATGACTCTACCTACATCAAAGAGTTGAAACAGATTATGAAGGCTTGTAGAAATGACATGAGTCTTGTCAATATCCGAAATGGTGTTGCTAACAGCAATCACATGAGTACTTCACAGCGTTCTCTTGCAGAGCAGAAACTTGATTTTGCAGAAGAATATATTACCGATGGCAACAAGCTGCAGCAATACCTGAAACCAGGACGCTTGATCATTGTTGATCTTCGTGATGAGTTCATCGAGAAGGACGAGGCTCTTGGCTTATTCGTCGTTATGCTCAATATATTCTCTTCTGTCATGAAGGTTGATGGACGTGCATTCAACAAATTCATTGTCTTTGATGAAGCACATAAGTACATGAATAACAAGGAACTTGTAGGCTCTATTACTACAGCTATCCGTGAGATGCGCCATAAGGGTGTATCTATCATGATAGCAAGTCAGGATCCTATGAGTCTTCCAACAGAAATCATTGAATTGAGTTCTATCGTAGTCATGCATAGATTCAGTTCACCTGCTTGGGTGAAGCATGTACAGAAAGCTATTACTCCACTACAGACCCTTACAGCAACAGAGATGGCAGCTTTGGGGTCTGGTGAAGCATATCTGTGGGCTAACAAGGCTTCGGATAAGGCTATTACTCAAAGACCAATAAAGATTAGTATTCGTCCACGTGTTACTAAGCATGGTGGTGATACAATTCAGGCAGTTAAGTAATGAAGATATTCCAATATACAAACAAAGGAAGTCGAGAAGAGAACCAGGATTTCGTTATCCACGGTTCCCTTCCCGATAACTCAGCTGTTTTCGTCGTTGCAGATGGCATGGGTGGTTATTCGGATGGAGCTACTGCATCAAAAGTAGTTTCAGAGGCTATATATGATTTCATTGAGATGAACTATCAGCAATACACTCCTGCAGAAATTCTAAAAGAGGCGATTTCATTTGCAAACGATGCGTTAATGTTGAAGCGAATGGCTATGGCAGCACAGAAGATGGGATGTGTTATAACTGTACTTTTTGTCACAGAAGGCAGTGCTTATCTCACCTGGCTTGGCGATAGCAGAATTTATATGTACCGAGATGGTCAAGAAGTTTATAGAACTGAAGATCATTCTGTCGTTAATGAACTTGCAAAGATCAAGACTTTGCGAGCATCAAGTTATGAGAAGTATTCCTCTATCGTGACAAAATCCATCATGGGCGAGGATCCGGTAGATGTTGCTCCAGTCAGAAAAATAGAGCTTGAGTCTGGGGATATTTTCGTCCTCTGTTCGGATGGATTCCATAAGGAGATAGATATGACTAAGGCACTAAGCTATGATGACTCTAAGAAGAAAGAATTAGATGTCATTGCCGATACTATCTCAGACAACTTTTCTTTCATTAAGGTTGAAATATGATATTGAATAATGCGATTATTGAGGATCTAAAGGGAAAGTCTGGTCTCCTGTTTGACAAAGCAGGAGACTTCAGCATTTTATCTTCCCTCATTTTTGATGAAACTGGACGTACTATAGGCGTAACCACATTAAAGCGTTTGTTCTATTATATCAAGGATGATAGAAAGGCAAGCGAATATACATTGAACACAATAGCCCTCTATGTTGGGTATAAGTCATGGGAAGAGTATTCTGCATCAAAGAATCTTGTAAGTGATTGGGGATTTGACGATGATACACTTTATATTCATGTCCTTGAGTTGAACACAAAGATAACAATCCAATATCTTAATCGAAAGTTGACATTTGTGGTTGTTGAGCATGAAGGAAAGAACTATCTGAAGGTTGTATTATGTGAAAACAGCAGCCTTCACGTTAATGATCTTCTCCTTGTTTACAGAATACGAAAAGGTGAAATGCTTGAAGCTGAGAAAGTAATTCGAGGCGAAAGCATTGGTAATTACAAGACACATGGTGAGATATTAAATATCGAATTGTCAAATAGCTAAGAGTATGATAATATCAAAAGATAACTTCGTAACGGATAACATGACCAATACGGTTTGTTATTCCAGTCTTCTACATGGAGAGAGCAGCGGTTTGGATTCTCAGTTAAGAGTAAAGATGTATGCTGCATTGAAAGAGTCTGTTAAGACCTTGAAGCACTATGATCTGCGTAACACTCGGGACATCTGGTCAAGAGATTATATGCCAGTACAGCTAACAGAAAATCTCTTTCTGAATTACACCTATAGTCCGGATTATCTTAGCGACCAGAAAGCTTATATCACAAACTGGTTGCTACACAAAGTACATACTCGCAAGGCTGACAAGCTTAATCTTAATGTTGTTACAATCCCTCTTATTCTTGATGGAGGCAATGTGATCAAAGCTATAGACAAGTTTGGTAAGCCAACAATCATCATGTGTAGCAAAGTATTGAATGAGAACAATCTATCCAAAGAGGAGCTTACAGACTGGTGGAACCAATTCTTTGATAATCAGATTCGTCTTATTCTGATTGAATGGGAAGGAAAAGATGAAAACCCAATTGGACATGCCGATGGAATGGTTAGATATATCACTGAAGGAAAAGTTCTGATTACAAATTACTGTGATTTGGACGATGAAGAACGTCTGAGTGAGCCACTGAAAGAATACTTTGATATTGAACGTCTGCACTTTGGAGATATTGAAGGAATCAAAGGTACCAAGATGTGGAGCCTCTTGAAATCGAAAAGTTGGGGATACATTAATTTTCTACAAGTTGATAAACATATTATCGTTCCAAAATTAGATTGGGATGAACTCGACAAAGCAGCTGTGCAACAAATCCAGCAAGCCTTTGGAGCTTCTTATGAAGTAGAGCTTATAGATTGTGATATGACTCAAATTCTAGAGAATCCCGATGTGAACACTAATAGTGGCGGTGGGCTGAATTGTTTGACATGGACTTTGTTCAGCGCAAAATAAGAATATACTCAAAATAAGAATATGGCTGTCTACACAAATGTATAGGCAGCCATATTTATAATTACTTTGTTGCAGTATTCAATAGTTTGTCAATATTGAAAGTGAATGTGTAATCATTCTGAACGTTCTCAATCATGATTGGCATCATTACAGTCATAGTTTTACCGACAAGTGAAGATGCTCCAGAGTTAAAATCTTCAGGAGTCTTATAAACACATGGAATAAGATAGTTCTCTCTCCAACCACCATATTGCCCAGATACAAAATAGACATTCTCTGTAGGAAGAAGAATATCAGAAATACTTGCACCTTTTGGAACAGTAGTAGCTGGCTGAGAATTATTTCTATCAGTATATTTTACACCAGCGTGCATAACTCGACCCACCTGACCTTTAGTATCAACATAACTGATGTCATCCCAATTGATTTTGAGAGTATGACCAGATTTGTTTTTGAGGGTAAAGTTGAATTGTTTAGAACCAACAAACCAAACGATGTCAATGTAATCGTCTTCATAACGGTACTTACTGACTCCTTCTTCATTGAAGGACACAACCTTTGTTTCTCCAAATTGTTGCTTTGCATCAGCAGGACTCTCTACAGTACTAAGTCCAACCGAATAGCTAGCAACATAGCTTTTGAAAGCACCACAAGAAGTTAAGCAAAGAGCTCCACAAATGAGAGCGACAAAACTAAATCTCTTCATTTTCATATGTTTATTTATATATGTTTATTGTGGTGCAAAGGTAATAACTAAACAACTTAAAAGTATCAAACTGCATTTACATGGACTAAGATGGATGATAATAAACCAAATTATACTTTTAAACAAAGCAAGTATATCACATACTCCAGAAGGATGATAGGTTCAAACACCTTGCCATCCTTTTTTGTTGTCAGATGCAGATGAGGGCCTGTTGACATTTCCGAACTTCCTGATAACCCAAGCACATCTCCTGCATTTACAAACATGCCTTTTGCTACCCAAAACGAAGATAGATGGCAATAGTTAATTATATAGCCACCAGTTCTTACTGTCACAAATTTTCCAGAACGATAATCTTGCCCAACACCAATAACCTCACCAGACAACATGGAGAACACCTTTTCGTAATGAACTGCGAGATTCACACCGTGATGCATAATTGTCTTGTGCATCACGGGGTGTTTACGCATTCCATACTTTGAATTGATTCGAATGCTTTTTAATGGAAGTGAAGCCTTCAGATAAGGACGTATACTTTGCGATGATGCATTAGACAAAGAATTAGACTTCACCACAGAGTCCATAGGAGCAACATCTGTTGGTTCTCGTGTATTTTTCTTGAATATATAATAATCCCTATATAGTTGGCTTATCTACGCATCCAAGTTGAAGGAGTTACCTTTGCATTCGAATCGGTTCGAATATGGAGGTAGCTCCTCTTTTTGAAAAAAATAATCATGAGAAATACAGACAATTGACAATAATACAGAATGTAATTTCATTGATAAAACTGTCACATTCGATCAGTTTGTCAACGAATTAGCGACAATGATTGCTTTAAGGATTCATTAGGTTGAAATCAGCCAGACAAAAGTGTTCCCAATGTATGGACGTGCAGACGTTGAAAGATGGATAAAAAGTGGCAAGTTAAAGCCTTCCAGAATATCGCCTGGCAAGAAACGATATAAGCTGACAGATTTGTAGAAACTTTTCACCCATTTTTGGCATCTTGGTCTGCTTGGAGAACGTGCAGAATAAACACAAAAAATTAAAGGCAAGTACCTGAATCCCAGATACTTGCCTTCTATAATACTAATTTTCAGCACTTTCGTCTTATTCCTCTACAGCAGCCTGCGCCGCTGCGAGGCGAGCGATGGGCACACGGAACGGAGAGCAGCTAACGTAGTTTAAGCCCACTTTGTGGCAGAACTTAACTGATGAGGGTTCACCACCATGTTCACCACAGATACCGCACTTGAGTTCAGGACGAACAGTGCGACCCTTGTTAACGGCCATTTCAACTAACTGACCTACACCGTTTTGGTCGAGTACTTGGAAGGGGTCAACTTTCAAAATCTTCTTCTCTAAGTAAACGGGGAGGAAGCTGGCGATGTCGTCACGTGAGTAACCGAAGGTCATCTGCGTCAAGTCATTCGTACCGAAGCTGAAGTATTCAGCGCGTGAAGCAATCTTGTCGGCTGTAAGAGCAGCACGAGGAATTTCAATCATGGTACCAACCTTGAACGGAATTTCGATACCTTCTTCTTTGAAGAGGGCTGCTGCTTCGTCGCGGATAACCTTCTCTTGCGCCTCGAACTCATAAAGAATACCTGTAAGAGGTACCATGATTTCGGGGTGAGGATCAAGGCCTTCGCGTTTCAAATCGATGGCTGCAGAGAGGATAGCGCGTGTTTGCATTTGCGTAATCTCAGGATAAGTGTTGCCCAAACGGCAGCCACGGTGACCGAGCATTGGGTTGTGTTCGCAAAGGCTTTCAACGCGTGCACGGATGTATTCAACCGTTACGCCCATTGCCTTAGCCATCTCTTCTTGTCCCTTCAAATCGTGGGGTACAAATTCGTGGAGAGGAGGATCGAGCAAACGAACGTTTACGGGATAGCCGTCCATAGCGCGGAAGATACCCTTGAAGTCTTCCTTCTGGTAGGGGAGGAGTTTCGCAAGTGCTTTCTTACGTCCTTCTACGTCTTCAGCCAAAATCATTTCGCGCATGGCGATAATCTTCTCGTTATCGAAGAACATGTGCTCAGTACGGCAGAGACCGATACCTACAGCACCGAATGAACGAGCGACTTGAGCATCGTGAGGAGTATCAGCATTGGTGCGTACTTGCAAGCGAGTGTACTTAGCACAGAGGTCCATTAAGGCAGCGAAGTCGCCAGAGAGTTCGGCAGCTTGTGTCTTGATTTCGCCTTTGTAAACGCGTCCGTTGGTACCATTGAGTGAGATGTAGTCACCTTCGTGAAGCACAGTGCCGTCAATTTCAACAGTACGGTTCTTGTAGTCAACGTTGATAGCACCAGCACCGCTGACGCAGCACTTACCCATACCGCGTGCTACTACGGCAGCGTGTGAGGTCATACCGCCACGAGCTGTAAGAATACCTTCAGCTACCGCCATACCAGCGAGGTCTTCAGGTGAAGTCTCGATACGAACCATTACGACCTTGTGACCGTCTTCGTGCCATTTGGCAGCATCGTCAGCGAAGAATACAATCTGACCGCATGCTGCACCCGGACTTGCGGGCAAACCACGTGTAAGTTCTGTAGCCTTAGCAAGTGCGTCTTTAGAGAATACGGGGTGGAGTAGTTCGTCCAACTTCTGAGGTTCGCAACGCTCAATAGCTGTCTTTTCGTCAATCATGCCTTGGCGTAAGAGATCCATGGCAATCTTAACCATGGCTGCACCTGTACGCTTACCATTACGTGTCTGTAAGAACCAGAGTTTGCCCTCTTGTACGGTGAACTCCATGTCTTGCATATCGTGATAGTGCTCTTCCAGCTTAGTCTGAATGGCATCAAGTTGGTGATAGATTTCAGGCATGGCTTCTTCCATTGAAGGGAATTCAGCCTTGCGTTGTTCTTCGCTAATGCCTTGCAGTTCAGCCCAACGACGAGAACCTTCAAGTGTGATTTGTTGGGGAGTACGAATACCAGCAACAACGTCTTCACCCTGTGCGTTAACCAACCATTCACCATTGAAGAGGTCTTCACCAGTAGCGGCATCGCGGCTGAAGCAAACACCTGTAGCAGAAGTGTTGCCCATGTTGCCGAATACCATTGCCATAACGGTAACGGCGGTACCCCATTCAGCGGGAATGCCTTCCATCTTACGATAAAGAATAGCGCGTTCGTTCATCCATGAGTCGAACACGGCACAGATAGCGCCCCAAAGTTGTTCCATGGGGTCGGTGGGGAATTCTTTACCCGTTTGTTCAACAATGGCTTTCTTGAAGCGAACAACGAGTTCCTTTAAGTCGTCAACTTCAAGTTCGTTGTCAAGCTTTACGCCTTTTGCTTTCTTAACGTCTTCGATGATAGCTTCAAAGGGGTCGACATCGTCTTTATTGACAGGCTTCATGCCCAATACTACGTCGCCATACATCTGTACAAAGCGGCGGTATGCGTCGTAAGCAAAGCGTGCATTACCAGTCTTGCGAGAAAGACCTTCAACAACTTCGTCGTTCAAACCGAGGTTGAGGATAGTATCCATCATACCAGGCATAGAAGCGCGTGCACCTGAGCGTACTGAAAGCAAAAGAGGATTTTCAACATCACCAAATTTGCTATTCATCAGTTCTTCTGTCTGATGTAGACTCTTCTCTACATCGTCTTTCAAAAGTGCTACAACTTGGTCTTTACCAATCTTGTAGTATTCGTTGCAAACGTCAGTTGTAATAGTGAATCCAGGAGGAACGGGCACTCCGATAAGGTTCATCTCTGCGAGGTTGGCACCTTTGCCACCTAATTCGTTACGCATGTCAGCACGTCCTTCAGCCTTTCCGTTGCCGAACGTGTAAACTCTTTTGATATTATTCATGGGGTTTATTGAATTGAATTGTCTAAAAATGGTTGTCAGTAAGTATTTATAAAAGGTTGTGTTATTGATGTGTTCTGTACTAACACAACGCAAATATATACTTTTCCTTTTGAAAGTGCAAGATTAAGCGTGAATTTTTACATGTAGACTTTCAAAAAATGGCGTTTCTGTGTTAATATTAATTGAAAATATGTTGAAAAGCATAGGGAGAGAATAAAGAAAGGAGTAGGGCTGCAAGCATAATTGTAGCCTTACTCCTTATACATATTATATATATAAGTAGGTGTTCAAAATTAGTTTATATTAATCATGTTCCGAATTAGTCGATATGCCTTGGCGCATTCTTTCGCCCAGAAACATAGGTTTCATCGGTCACGTAGCCCGCTACGCTCCCTCTTCAATCTATGTTTCTGAACGAAACACTGCACCAATTCATATCAACTAATTTTTAACACCTACTTATGTACTTTTATTTCTTGTGGTATTCCTTAGCCAAACCGCCTTCGGAGGTTTCGCGATAGAGCGAGGGGAGGTCGTGGCCAGTTTGTTTCATTACTTCAACCGTTTTGTCGTAGACGATGCGGTGAGTACCATCGGATAGATTGGCGTAGATATTGGCATCTAAGGCGCGTGCTGCTGCGTGAGCGTTGCGTTCAATGCAGGGAATTTGTACTAATCCGCACACGGGGTCGCACGTCATGCCAAGGTGGTGTTCCAATCCCATTTCGGCTGCATATTCAATAGTAGCGAGAGAGCCTCCAAATAGGTAGTTGGCAGCTGCGGCAGCCATTGCGCAGGCTACGCCCACTTCGGCTTGGCAACCAGCTTCGGCGCCTGAAATAGAGGCGCGACTCTTGGCAATGTTGCCCACTAAGCCCGCTGTGGCAAGTGCATGGAGTATGCGTTTCTCTTTAAAATTGCGTGTCTTGTGTAAGTGGTAAAGTACTGCTGGGACGACACCGCTTGCGCCACAAGTGGGGGCGGTGACAATCGTGCCGCCCGAAGCATTCTCCTCGCTCACGGCAAGGGCGTAGGCAAAGACGAAGGCACGTGACTGTAGATTAGAGGGATAGCCCATGGCGCGAATGTAATAGTCGGGGGCTTTGCGACGTAGTTTGAGTACGCCAGGAAGTACTCCTTCGTGTTCGATGCCACGTTCTACGGCTTCGCACATGGTGTGCCATACTTTTTCAAGGTAGTCCCATATTTCAGAGCCTTCGCAGTGTTGTACGTATTCCCAATAAGATACACCGCGCTCTTGACACCATTGTTGAATGTCAGAAAGGTGGTCGAGGTCGTACACTTCAGGTGTCTCGGTTTGTTGCTTGCCGTCTTCAACTAATGCTCCACCGCCTACGCTGTATACAATCCATTCGTCTTGAAAGTCGTTGTTGTTCTTCCTTACTTCAAATTTCATGCCGTTGGGGTGGAAGGGGAGTACTATTTCGGGACACCAGATGAGTTCGGTTCGATTTTCGCCCAACACTTGCAGTATGGCGTAATCGGTCAAGTGTCCTTTTCCCGTGGCGGCTAAACTACCATAAAGTGTTACTCTAAAGCCTTGTGCGTCGGGGTGGTTTCGTAAATATGTTTCAGCGGCAATGCGTGGTCCAATGGTATGTGAGGAAGAAGGGCCTATGCCAATGCGATATAGTTCTTTTAATGATTTCATGAGGGGAAATATGCTAATGCATTGTTAATGTGCAAATGTTTGGTTAATGTGCAGATGTGCAAATTGTTACTTTCTTTTGCTGCATTTGTTGAATGGTGCAAACGAAGGCGACCATTTGTACATTCTCACATTTGTACATTGGAAAAGAGGTTATAATTCTTTGATGAATCCGCGTCGGTAGGCAACGAGGAGCTTTTCGAGGTCGGCAATTTGTTCGCGTAACTCTGCTCCCTTGTCAGTGTCGTTGACCATGGCGCGGTGTCCCATCATTTCGACAATTTGAGTGGTTGACTTAATGTCGGTGCCATTAAGTATGGCCTCTTCGGTTGAGGTGAAGGGCGCGTGTTGTACTAACTGGAAACCGCGTGAGTGGTAAACTAAGGTGTAACCTGCTATGCCCGTCGTGTTGTGATAAGCTTTCGCAAACCCTCCGTCAATTACCATAAGTTTACCGTCGGCTTTGATGGGATTCTCACCATTGGAGGCTCGTACGGGTACGTGGCCATTGATAATGTGGCGATGTTTCCCACTCACTCCAAAAGCATCCATAATGTGGTCACAAATGTTGGCATCAGCGCGTAAGCTATAGTACCAACCTTTTGCTTCTTTATGAGTAGACTTGTCGTCAATGAAGTAACGTTCGAAGGTCGACATCTTAGACTTGTCAAACAAGGGAGAATCGCATCCGCACCAAAGATACCAGAAGTAGTCGCAAGCCCGTTGGCGCTCAATGCTATCGCCATCATCGTCGTATGCCGTTCGTACCAATTGCTCAACGCGTTCCATGAGTTCACGTCCTGCAACGTTTTGTCCTTCAACGCACACCTCTTTTAAAGTGCCGTCTTCGTTCATAGGCACTGAGGCATGGAAGAGTAGGTTAGAGTTATAAACGCCATACATGCTGCCATGCAGTAAGAGTTGCTGAACGTGAGCTTGCAGTCTGTCTGAAATGAGGAACGAGTGTTGTAGGCGGTCGATGAGGTCTTGCTCTTCGTCTGTAAGTTGATAGGGGCTTGAAGGATTAATCGTTGGGAAGTTGCAGTCGGTCAGTGGGTAAGTTTGTCCGTCAACGACGCAAGTATTCTTATCAAAGTCAATCGTTTCAAGTAGGCAGCGATCGCTCATGTTCCACTCAGGGTGTTGCTTATACAGTTGTCCTTCCAACTTAAACTGAATAACAGCAATCGCTTTGTGCATTTGTGCGATAAGTTTGCATTCCTTCTCATTGGGTCGGCGTGAAGGGTCTTCTATCTTGGGATAAAAAATGGTGCAAGGGTCATTGGCATAGGTTTCCATAGCAAAAGTAGCCATGGGCACCATGTTGATGCCATATCCTTCTTCGAGCGTTTGCGTGTTGGCGTATCTAAAAGAAAGGCGTAGCACACTGGCGATGCACGTTTTGTTGCCCGCTGCAGCTCCCATCCATAATATGTCGTGGTTACCCCACTGAATGTCCCAATGGTGGTAGCGAGTGAGCGTGTCCATAATAAGGTGTGCACCAGGGCCACGGTCGAAGATGTCGCCCAAGATGTGTAGTTGGTCAATGGCAAGGCGTTGGATAAGTTCACACATTGCCTTAACGAAACCTGCTGCACGTCCTGTACCGATAATCGTTTGAATGATAACGCCTACATAGGCTTGCTTGTTTCGGTCATCACTGCTTTCGTGGAGGAGTTCTTCGATGATATATGCAAATTCAGGTGGCAGGCTTTTGCGCACCTTAGAACGTGTGTACTTAGAAGAAACGTTGCGGCAAACAGCAATCAATTGATTGAGCGTAGTTTGGTAATAGTCCGCCAAGTCAGTATCGTTTTGCTTTACTAGTTCCAACTTTTGCTTGGGATAGTAAATAAGCGTGCAAAGGTCGCGAATCTCTTTCTCGCGCAATGTGTTACCAAATAACTCTTTCACCTTACGCTTGATGTTACCCGAGGCATTTCTCAATACGTGCTGAAAAGCTTCGTTTTCGCCATGAAGGTCGGCCAAGAAATGTTCGGTAGGTTTGGGTAGGTGAAGTATGGCCTCAAGATTGATGATCTCGGTGGTTACTTGTGGTATGGTGGGAAAATCGCGTGCCAACAACTTAAGGTATCTTAAGTCGGCATTGATACTTTTATTGGATATGGTTGGTTTTGGCATAGAGGTAAGTTTGAGGTTGGGTATAAATCTCCACGTCATTTGTTTGCATGAAGCGGTTTTTAAAAAGGATAACCTTTATGCTACAAAGATAGGGAATGCTTAGAATAAGGCAAACGAAAAGGTTAATATTTTTCGGAGTTGTAGTGATAAAAAATAACGTGTTAAAACCTTTCGTTGAAGCGCAATGAAAGATAAAAGCGTCTTTTAATTGCGTTATGAAGGTTTTAACACGTTATACTTGTGCAAGTAAGCTTGTTAAGCTTCAAAATTCTTTACAAACTTCTCAATAGCCTTATATGTCTCTTCGCGTGCAGGGACGAGCGGTAAGCGCAGTTTGTTGAGAGTCTTTCCTTGTATGCCCAATAGCGACTTGATACCTGCGGGATTGCCGTCGGCAGAAAGCAACTTGTAGGCAGTGCTTAGTTCGCGGTGCATCTTTAAAGCATTGTTATAGTCACCAGTTAAGGCATTGTGCACCATGCTGCCAAATTCTTTAGGATAAGCATTGCCAATAACCGATATTACACCTTGTGCACCAATGGTGAGCAACTCAAACGTGATAGAATCGTCACCGCTCAGTACTTCAAATCCTTCGGGAGCCTGTTCAATGATGTCCTCTATCTGTCCAATCTTACCAGAAGCCTCTTTGATCGCCACTACATTGTCGCAATCGTGCGCAATGCGTAATGTCGTTTCAGCTTCGATGTTAACGCCTGTACGTCCTGGAACGTTGTAGAGCACAACGGGGAGTGGGCTGTTATTCGCTACGGTGGTGAAATGTTGGTACAGGCCCTCTTGTGAAGGCTTGTTATAAAATGGGGCAACGATAAGTACACCATCAAAACCGTCAAGGTTGGTATGTTGTAAATCTTCAACGACGCGAGCGGTGCAGTTGCTGCCAGCGCCTAAGAGCAATGGAACACGTTTATTGTTAACTTTGATGACGCAGTCCATAATGGCGCGTTTCTCTTCAGCTGTTAAGCAGGGAGTTTCGGCGGTAGTGCCCAAAACGCACAAAAAGTCGATGCCACCTTCGATTTGATTTTCAACCAAAGCGGCAAGTTGGTCAAAGTCAACGTTTCCGTCTTCTTTAAAAGGAGTGACAAGTGCAATGCCCAGTCCTTTAAATGGATTCACTCTTTTCATATAGTGTATAGGGTGTAATTATTTACAATCGTAGAGTAGTAGTTGTACCATATATTTATAATAAGGTATGGTGCAATTCGTTGCAAAGTTAGTGCAAACCGAACGCAATACAAAACGAAAAAAGAATTTTTTCGTTTTGTATTGCTGAGGTGCCGCCTAACTTGCCGTTAGAAAAGTTAGTGCAAGGCGAGAGAAGAGCAAAATGAAAGTCAAAAAACTTTCATTTTCTCTACCGAGCCGCCGCCTAACTTGCCGTTAGAAAAGTTAGTGCAAACCGAATGCAATACAAAACGAAAAAGAATTTTTTCGTTTTGAAAGGGCAACAACGCATAGCTCAGGGCAACACCCTGGGGCAACAAAAAAACATTGGGACAATTGATTATAGCATTTATGGAATAAGGGGGGATATGCCGTGTGTGGCACGTGAAATCCTTTTGAAAGAAACATTTCAACAATGTTCATCCCCCTCTTTTGTGACACCACAGCAAAAAAGTCGTACCTTTACACCCGAAAACAAAACAATTTCATTACCAATAACCCTAAAGACTATGATTCCTTTTAAAAAAGTGTGTCTGATGTTGATTTGCGCATTGGCTGTGCAAATAACCTCGTGGGCACAACAAGTGCAGGTGTCACCTGTCCCCCAATCAGTAACCTGGGGCGAAAAGGCATTCACATCTGCCGAGGCTAAGTACACCCTTACAAAGTCCGAAACGACCGATGCTTATGCCGTGGCTTTGCTGCAAGAGAACCTCCCCCTTGTCAATGAGGGAGGCATTCACATTACCTTAGGTAAGAAAGGCGAAGCAGCTGTGAGCGCTGTCGAAGCTAACATTCCCCCAACTGCCGAAGGCTACTACCTGAAAGTGACTGCCGATGGCATTGTTGTGGCAGGTACCGACGATGCGGGTACCTACTATGGTGTGCAAACCCTCTTGCAAATTTTGGCACAGCCCGAGGTTATGGCTGTTGAAATTAAAGACTACCCTGCTTGTGCACAGCGTGGTGTGATTGAAGGTTTCTATGGTAACCCTTGGAGTGATGCTGACCGCAAAAGCCAATTCGACTTCTATGGCAAAAACAAGATGAACATCTATGTTTATGGCCCTAAAGACGACCCCTACCACCGCACTAAGTGGCGTGAAAACTATCCCGAGGATAAAGCTGCCATTATACGCGGTTTGGCTGAAGCTGCCAAAAGGAACCACGTGTCGTTTGTGTGGTCTATCCACACTGGTGGATCAATCTCGAACAGTGAGGCAGACTTCAAAGCTGTTGTTAAAAAGTTGGAACACGTTTACTCATTAGGCGTGCGCAATTTCTCTATCTTCTTCGATGACTTTGGCGGTGCTGATGCTGACTTACAAGTGGCTGAGTGCAACTACGTTTGGAAAAACTTTATTGAGAAGCACGACGACCTTGACCGTCTCTCAATGTGCCCCACTAAGTATAATGCAGCTTATGCCAGCTGGAACCAAAACGATGCTTACTTGCGCGGTTTGGGTAACGGACTGCACAAAGGCATTGAGGTGATGTGGACAGGTGCTGGCGTAGCCGACATGATTAACCAAAGCGACTTGGACTTCTTTAAAACGGCTACCAACGGTATGGCTCCTTTCATTTGGCTCAACTACCCTGTCAACGACTATTGCATTGGTCACATGCTTATGGGTAAGTTCTATGGCAACGACCAAGGCGACAATGCCTTTGGTGGTAAAATGACAGCCTTCACAAGCAACCCCATGGAATATGCCGAGGCTTCGAAAGTTGCACTCTATGGTGTGGCTGACTATGCATGGAACATGAAGGACTATAATCCCGAGGCAAACTGGGAACGCGCCATTAAGTATTTAATGCCCAACAATGCTGAGGCATACCACGTGTTCTGCGAACACAATGTTGACTTGGGGTGGACTGTTCATGGTATGCGTCGCGAAGGCGAAAGCCCCAACTTTAATGCCGATGGCACTTTGGCTGAAAAGAAGGCTCAGTTCGACTTAATGGTTACTTCAGCCGATGCACTGCTTGCCGACACTTATAACCCCGCTCTCATCACCGAAATCACACCGTGGTTGCAAAAGATGAAGTATATGGGACAACGTGGACAGAAGATTGTGGAAATGTGGGGCTGCATTGAAAGTGGCGACACGGCTACCTTCCTTCAAGACTATCGCGACATACAGGCTATTTTGCTAAAGGAGGACGCACTTACTTCGCGCGACTTTGCGGGAACCATTAAGATGGCTAAGCCCGTTGTAGCAAGTCAAAAAATTGAGCCTTACTTGAAGCAGCAAGTTAACGAGTTGATCATAGCCTACAAAGAGCGCTACACCGAGGGTTGGGAAAACTTCCCCATGCAGGTGCTTGAATCGGGCACTTACTACATCAAGTACAACGGCAAGTACCTCTACAACAAGGATGCCTCTGCCGACCGCACGGGCGACTTCCCCATTTGGGCTGATGAGGTGGACGATGCACAACCACAAAAGTGTGAGTGGAACATCAGCATTGATGCTCAAACGGGTCGTTACAAAATTACCAATGCACAAGATGGTCGCTATCTGAACGAGAATGGTCAGTTCTGGGCTAACAAGGTTACCAACGCTTATGATGGCGAATGGAATAGCTACAACATCTTCCGTGTTAACGGCATGTATGCTATCCAAACTCCCTCAAAGGCTAAGAACTATTTCATGGGTGCTAACGACAATCGCATCATCTCTAACAACAAGCCTTTGAGCATTGCTAAGGATAAGACTCCTATTCTCCACATTAACGATGCTATCTTTGAGATTGTTCCTGTTAAGGGTAACAACACGGAGCATCCTACCATTGTGAGTGGTAAGCGCTATTACGTTAAGAATGCCAAGGGGGAATATCTCACTACTACGGCTGCTCTCACAGCATGGAGCCGTCCTACCTTCCAAGCTAAGGCGCAAACTGAATCGAAGCGTCAATATCAGCAATGGACCATCACCATCGATGACAACTCGGGTCGTTGGAAGATTTCTTTTAACGACAGCAAGTTCCTTGATGAAGAGGGTCGCATCAACAAGAACGCCTATTTCTCAGAATGGAACTCTGTTATCATGAACGAGGTTGGTGGTCATTGGGCCATTCAGAGTGTTACTCCTGAAGCTAATCCGCGCACATGGGGTGTTACCGCTGACAATAATATTAACTATGCCGACACTGAGTTGAAGGATAGCTATGTATTTACCATTGCCGATGTTGCAGCCGAAGACTTGGTAAGTAGCATCAGTGCCCCCGTTATTAGCCCCGCCAAAAAGAGCGACACAAGTATCTACGACCTCTCAGGTCGCAAAGTTAAGCGCACTGCTAAACACGGTGTTTACATCAAAAGTGGCAAAAAGGTTATTAAGTAATTTGCCTCTGAATTGATAGTTTTTAAAAGTCCCAGCCTTTTTCAGGTTGGGACTTTTTTGATGGGGGAGATGGGGCTATGATTAGGGAACTGGTCTGCGTTATCTTTAAAATACGATATTGGAACCTCTATAAGCATCCCATGTAGGCCGTATTGAAAAGACTCCTATAAAGTCCGAATTTTGCAGACAAAAAGTACTCATGTTTTGTCTGAACGAAAATAACATCTACCATCTCTATACTCAAGGCATAGATATACGGCCTGCACGGGATGCTTACTTTGCTCATGGTTATATATTTTTTCGCAAAACAAAGATAACCAAAAGGGCTGATACCTCGTGAGAAGTGTCAGCCCTAATTTATTTTGTTTGAAAAAGTTTTACCAGACAATAATATTGAATTGGACTCTAAAGCCTGTATAGATTCGGCAGCAAAAAGTTTCTTATCTGATATGTCGTGGAAAGGTTTTACAGACTTCAAGCAAGAAAGTGTCACCAGTTGGACAAAACTCTTTGCAACAAATGAAGTTCAATTCACAGACAACGCCATTGACACTTTTCTCTCTTTTGTTGACCACATGTCATGTAGCGCAGATACATATGTTTCGCTTGGTGGCTCCAATGGCTGTGCCGACCAATTTACAAATTGGGAAGGAATACAAAAGGTTAGATTGGAAGCACCAACAAAGAGAAAAACGTATGAACAGTCACGATAAATCTCATATTGACGAGAAAAAAAATAATCGCTTAGATATTACAGTGGTATTAAACACTCACTGTAATATCTAAACTAAGTTACCCATTTGTATGTTTTGTTACTCTGACACTAATTTCATACAACAAATACAATGGTATTGTCACCAAGATTAGAGTCATTAAATCTGGCGGAGTTATAATAGCAGCGACAATCATTATGATTATTAATGCATGTTTTCTATATTTTGCCAACATACTATAAGAAACAAATCCCATTTTAGCTAACACAAACATTATTAAAGGCAGTTGAAAGACAATTCCCATTACAAATGTGAGCGAAGTAAATGTTTCTATATAAGAATCTAACGTTATCGTACTATGTACCTTTTCAGCAACGCTATAAGTTCCCAAAAAACGAAAAGATATGGGAAATATAATAAAATAACTCATCAGAACTCCAAATATAAACAACAAATATATCATAGATACCACTAAAACAGAATGTTTTTTTTCGCTTTCGTAAAGTGCTGGAGATATAAATCGGAAAAGTTCGTATATAATATATGGGGAAGCACCTAACAATGCCAAATAAACAGATGTTGTTATATGCGTCATAAATTGGCTTGACAAATCTGTTGCAATTAAATCAATATGAAACTCTTCGAACTTAAAATCGAGTCCGATACAACTCGTCATACATTCTATCATCTGATAAGTGGTAAAGTCATATTCACTTGGTGCTAATAGTATTGACCAAGTTGTATTTTTGCAACAGAAAACGACAACAGCCAAAATTCCGACTACAAACAATATGCGAAACAACATTCGGCGAAGCACCTCTAAATGCCCACCGAATGTCATTAAATCTTGACTATTATTCTCCATTTTCAATATGAGAATTCTTTGCGTTTTGTCCTTCTTTCTGTTTGTCGTTTTCTACGTCTTCCGATTGCTTTTCTGCCACATTCGGATTTTTAGAATCTTCATTCACACCTTTTTTGAACTCCCTAACGCCTTGTCCTAACCCATGCATCATTTCTGGAAGTTTCTTACCGCCAAACAAGAGCAGAGCAATACCGCCAATGAGCAACAACTCTGTTGTACCGATGAATAGCAATTGAATTACAAATAAAAACTGTACCATAGCATTACTCCTTTACTAAATAAATTTCACACGTATCAAAATTGATTTCCCAGTTACCACCTTCGATACCTTCCCATTGATATTTGGCACTCATTCTGTCCCACCATGCTTGAAAGCGTATGCCCGTTTCACCAAGATCACTCACAAGTTTCTCATACAATTCTGTATTGTCAGCAGTTAGAATCTTTGCCAATTCGTTTAAGCCATTACGACGTTTGAAGAGTTGTTGGATCTCGCCCTTCTCTTCTTCTGTAACTTTTCCTACTACTTTTAATCTTGTCATAGTCATTTTGTCTTTTTAAATAATATAGTATGCATTGGCTATTCCCATTCCTTTCTAACATCAAAAGGATCAAGATAAGTTATTTCCTGTATTTCTTCTTGGTCAGGAAGAAAGGTGCCATGTTGCCGAATGGAATTCAACAACTCACGACTTGCATTTCTTTCTAAATGCGCCATAATGCATTGTTCATGACTCGGTGTATTCACCTCAAAGGTCGTCTTTCTATTCAGCCATACGCAACGTTTGCATTGGTAAGCATCGCAATGACGACACAATGGAGTATGGTCTAGTTTATATAGTTGGGAATTCTTAATATTCAGTCCATTTTCCAAATCACCAATCGGAGTATTCAAACTTCCTATTTCGTCATCTTCCTTTACTACGTAAAATGCAGGACACACATAAAAATTACCATTGGGAGCTAATGTTATACTTGTATCTCCAGCTCCGCAATTGTTCATCTTGTTTAGCATCATACGGTCGGTCAGAAGATTTAATTGAATAGTAGAACCTTCGACATACAATGCCTCTATATTGTTCGACAATATTTGAAGCGTCTTTGAATACGTTTTGAAGTCATCTTCAGTAAAAGATTCAACATCTGTTATAACGATATTTAAGCGTCTTATCTTTCTAAGCAATGGTATGATGTCGTCTATCTCTGCAAACAAATCGCAACGCTTCGTTCTGATAACATACGAAACCTCATCAATAGAATAGTCGACAAAGCCTTTTGCTTCTGTTATACTATTGAAAACAACAACATCTGCGTCATCAGCCACTTTTGCAGGTTTTATTTTTATGTGGTCGGTACTGTCAATTACCTCCTCGTAGTTTGGTAGCAAGGGATAGTCTGGATACACAAACTGAATACTCAAGTTTTCTTTCATTGCATACACAATTGCAGACTTCAGAATCTCCAGTGGCATTAAGTGTCGCTTGTTCTTCTTATTTTGATAATGACAGAACGAAACCGATGTGTCATCAAGTAATATGACAATGTATTGTATCATTCCTTGCCTCCTTCCTTTTCCAATTTATGGTAAAGCTTATTCCAATAATAATTGTTTGCTCTTACTCTTGCTTTGTGCATCTTGCATATTGCTGTAGCACGTTGGTATATCGTTGGTGTTTCTGCTGTATCATAGTTTTCACCTTGACACCATGCGCATCCATCTGCAACTTCGCAATCAATGCATTCTTGTGTAGATTGTGTGCATCTATCCAAAGTCAAGAATGGACGCAACTTGTTTTTGTCAATGCCATCATGAATATTTCCAATAATCCAAGCCTTTTTATCACGAAGTGAGTACTGTGCAAAGCGAGTACATGGATAGAAGTTGCCTTGTGCGTCTATTGCTAACATCTTTCCTGCTCCACACCAATTTCCATTCTGTAATTCACAATTCAAGGGCTTTCCTATATTCTCGTTAAAGAAAGAACAAGCGTAATCCTTATAATATTCCATGTCTATTATGGTATCAGCAAGACTTATCAATTGGTATTCAAAGAGTTTGTTATCACCTTCTTTCCATACATCCTCGAATACGCAATTAATATTTACCTCATGAATACCGAGGCTATACAGATGCAAAACACTCTCCTTTATATAAGGAATATCATTACTACTGATAGTCACCTTAGTACTGGCTTTTGGAAATTGCTTTAACCATAAGGGAATGTTCCTTACCACATCATCGTATGAACCTTTTTCCTCTTCTACTTTTGGCATGATTCCATGTTCCATATCCTTGGTATTCCAAATGCGATTAAGGTCGTGTTTCTGCTTTGTACCATCAATTGTTATTCCTATTGACAAGTGGTCACGATTTTTTTCTATAAATCTCTGCACTTTCTCCGTTCCATAATTGATGCCATTTGTAGAGAATGAGAAGCGATAAGAGTTGAACCAATGATGATTTCTACGAAACATCTCTGTTTTAAGATAATCACATATTTTGTCTATCAAGTCTATTTCCAAGAAAGGTTCTCCGCCAATGAAATCCCATACAACGCTTTCTTCCTTCATATCATCCTCGTGACTGAGGATATAGTCAATAGCAGTTTTTGCAACCTCCCAAGACATTCGTTCCTTAGAGTTTTTCCCCACGAGATAGCAATACTTGCATGCCAATTGGCAGTCCTTCGTGACAATAAACGTTATGGTTTTTGCCATTCCAGACTGCCAAATTTGTTCATTGTTCTTCATCAAGTAATCTGATTAAAAACTGTTCATACTTGAACATCCACCGCTACAACGGCCTTGGCAAAATCCCTCACATGTGTTTTGGCAGCTAAAGGAACAAGCACCGCCACATGAACCGCTGCAACCTCCATAGCAAGTACCACGACAAGAGTTACTGCAACTATAGCTGCAACTATAATTGCAATCCATCGCCTCTTCTGCGGCTTTAACAACACCTGGCGCACCAGCTAAAGCTATAGCACCAAGTATTGGCAGTGCACCTTTTGCTGCTTTTTTGAAGAACTCTCTTCTAGACTGAAGTTCCTCGTTTTTTTCATTCTTATTCATAATGAGCCTAATAAAAAATACCCATAGGCTCCAATATGGCAATAATTAAAAGATGTTGATATATACATACGAAAAAGCGTGGAAACTGTATATACTAAAACAACAATGATTCTACTTGATGAATTTTGACGATAATACCTGCAAATAACTGATAATAAGGAAAGAAAGTGCAAAAACCAAATCATAAATAGATTTAAACGAATCATAGTTAATTGGGGATATGTGGGAACATTTACGGGAAAGATATTACCTTTGTGGCTGAAATAAAAAACATAGGAACATGAAGATTACCATCATCACAAAGGAATGCAAGACCAAAGACAAAGACGCTCCTGCAAAAGCCAATCTTTGTTTTCGACTCCGAGATAAGGATGTTGACCTCAAAGTCCGTTCCGACATTGAGGTTATGCTTGACTATTGGGACAATGATGCACTTTCCTATCGAAGAACAAAGAAATTACCATCTGACGAGCAGAAGAAAGTCAAGGTTTTGGTGCAGACCATTACAACGGCTCTTAGCGAGCAGTATAACTCTGCGACTGCTGATGTTGCATGGATGAAGAATGTGATTGATGAATGTGTCAATCCAACTTCAAAGCCAACAGAGACATTGACTACAGTTGTTTCGAGAATGGAACAATACATTGCGGAACATCCCATGAGTCCGAAATCAGCACTCGTTTATAGACCAACAATCAAGAAGCTTCAACGCTATGAAGCCTACAAGAGGGAAATAGAGGGAAAGGAAGGCTTTACGCTCTATTGCGAGACAATCCGCCCCGAAGAGTATCTTGATTTTCGTGAGTATGTCATAAACGAATATATTCATTACAATGACTACCCAGAGTTTTATGAACAGTTCAACCTTGGCATGCACCCTCCCAAGCAGATGTCAAGCACACAGATTATAGGTATCATGCATCATCTGCGTATTGTTGGGCATTGGTGCATCAGGATGGGGTTTACAACAAACCGCTCATGCGATGCATTCATTATCCCTGCAGCCGTGCAAGGTACACCTTTTTATCTGACGATAGAAGAACGTGATAAGGTTTACAATGCAAACCTACACAACAAGCCAGAGTTAGAAGTGTATCGTGACTTGTTCATCTTCCAATCAATGGTGGGTTGTAGAGTCGGAGACCTGTTTTCTTTTACCAAAGACAATATAGTCGGTGACATATTGCAGTATCTTCCACACAAGACCATGCGCAAACGGTCGCAGACCGTGAGCGTCCCGCTTACCACAAAGGCTATGGAAATATTAAAACGTTACGATGGCAAGCAAGCAAAGCTTCTGCCGACAAAGCAAGTGTATCAATACAACGAGGGCATCCGTGCCGTGCTTCGAGAATGTGGCATTAACAGAATGGTTACTATCCTTGACACCGTCACAGGAAAGGAGGTTCAGAAGCCAATATGTGATGTCGCTACAAGCCACATGGCAAGACGCAACTTTATCGGCAACCTATACAAGAAAGTGAAAGACCCTGAGCTTGTGAGTTCCATGACAGGACATGTAAACGGAAGCAGAGCTTTCGCCAGATACAGAGAGATTGATGAGGAAACGAAAGTAAATCTTGTCAACCTCATCAACTAACGTTTATACAATCTACCAGTCATACATCATTATATATATAGAGTAGCATGAAAGTAACAGCATTCATCCGAGAAACATCGGCAAAGAACAACATAACCGACCAGGCGCACGTTTATTTCCGTGTGCGTGACGGCAAGACTGACATCAAGGCTGTCAGCGAGTTATCCATCAATCCTAATCATTGGAGCGCGGAACGGCAGGGTTACAAGACACGTGTGGCTCTTGTAGCGGAGGCAAAGCGCACAGCATTCGACAAAGCCGTGCAGGACTTGACGGCACTTATATCCGCACAATATTATCATGGAGCGGACAGCCGTTGGCTAAAAGGTGTTATTGAGGAGTTTCATCATCCTAACATCAACATTCGCCAAGGCAGAAAAGGTGACGAATACAGTCTTGTGTATCAATGCCAACAGTATGCCGAGAACCATCCGATGGAAAAGGAATCCATAAGGCATCATGAGCATAACGTACGTAAGCTGCAGCACTTCGAGCGTTTCCAAAGGGAAATTATGCGTAGACGAGGTTACACCATGCGACTTGATGCCATAACAGCCGATGACTTGCGTGAGTTTCATAAATATCTGGTAAACGAGGCTGGATATTATGAGCATTACCCTCAAATCTTCGATGACATAGAGGAGCGTTTCAAACCACGCCAACTAACGGAAAATTCCATCAATACTATATTCAGAAGAATACGCACGGTTGTGAACTGGTGTTTGAAGCATAATATCACGACAAACGACCCTTTCGCCACCTTTGAGATGCCTAAGGTGCTGGACAGCCCTCCATTTTATCTTACACTTGAAGAGCGTGACAAAGTCTACTATGCCGACCTCAGTAACGAAACGCCATCCACACAAGTATATCGTGACATATTCATGTTTCATTGTCTCATCGGCTGCCGTGTGGGAGACCTTGAAAAGATGACACGTGCCAACATCGTTGATGGTGCTGTGGAATACATTGCTGAAAAGACAAAGAACCACAAACCACGCACCATCCGAGTACCGCTCAATGATAAGGCGAAAGCGATTCTCGCTAAATATGCAGACCTTGAAACGAGGTTGTTGCCAAAGATAAATCAGAACATATACAACCGTCAGATTAAGAAAATTCTAAAACTGCTCGGCATTGACCGCATGGTGACTGTTATTGACAACAAGACTCGTGAGCCTATACAGAAACCAATCTGTGATATTGCGACAAGCCACACTGCAAGAAAGACGTTCATCGGCAACCTATACAAGAAGGTGAAAGATCCAAATCTTGTTGCATCTCTTTCGGGACACACAGATGGCAGTCGAGCTTTTGCACGTTACAGAGAAATCGACAACGAGATGAAACGCGAGCTGGTGAAATTGATAGACTGACCTATTGCGAAATTGCCAAAATTGCGTTTCAAAAACGGATATTCAATAAAAACGTTGGCGTTTAGAAGAAAATACTATACCTTTGCAGATAAACAAGAACCAAAAATATAACAAAAAGGTTTCAAAAATATGGTACAGACATCAAGCCAAAGCACTGTAAATAAGATAGAAATGAGGCTTAGAGGGAAAGGGCGTGGTTCGATAGTCTTTCAACAAGACTATGCAGACTGCGGAACACCATCAGCCGTGAAGTCAACATTCCATCGGATGTACACTGACGGAATGTTGATGCGGCTGGCTCATGGCATTTATTATTACCCCAAAGAGGACAAGGAATATGGACTTGGCATTATCTATCCGTCTGTTGAAGACATTGCCCAGGCTATAGCCAAACGAGACAAGGCGAAGATTGTACCTATGGGAGCATATGCCTTGAATCGTCTCGGATTGTCCACACAGATGCCCATGAATGTCGTGTTCCTGACCAACGGCGCACCACGTAGGATAAAGATCGGAAACGGGCGTGGCATCCTGTTCAAGCATTCTTCTTCGGGCAAGAACTTTGCATATAAATCAGAGCTGATGATGCTTGTTGTAACAGCCATGCGCGCCATAGGCGAGAACAAAATAACCGACGAGGAACGCAACGTGTTTGTCGAGCACGCAAAGAATGTAAACGACAACGATTTTAATCATGATATAAAACTTGCCCCTGCATGGGTGCGCAAAATACTAATTGCACGATGAAATTCATAGACATACCAGAAGATAGACAACGTGAAGCTATCAATACCGTGGCATTGCAGACCGGATTACCGCCGTCAAGTATCGAAAAGGACTGGTGGGTAACGCAGGTGTTGAAAGCCCTTCATACTTTGCCATATGCAGAACATATTGCTTTCAAAGGAGGTACAAGTCTCAGCAAATGCTGGAACTTGATTGCCAGATTCTCCGAAGACGTGGATATTGCACTCAGCCGAGAATTCCTTGGCTTTAGCGGTGAATTATCGAAGACTCAAATCAGCGACAGACTACGTCGCGCCGCCTGTTCTTTCGTAAGAGAGAAGATGCAGCATGATGTAAGGAAAGCTTTAGTGGATTTGGGTATACGGGCAGATGCCTTTAGTGTGGATGTAGTAATCACACCAGTCACGACAACAGACCCAGAAGTGATAACAATAATCTATCATAGTTTGTATGAAGTATCACCATATATCAAGAATACGGTAAAGATAGAAATCAGCGGCAGATCGATGATGGAGCCTATTGAGAAAAAAGCAATCAACGCTGCTATTGACGCCCATTTCAGCAAAGCTCCATTTGCAGAAAAGCCATTTGAGGTGAACGCTGTCATCCCCGAGCGTACTTTCCTTGAAAAGGTTTTCCTGCTGCATGAAGAGTTCAGGAAGAGCGAGGTCAGAGTGGAGCGTATGTCTCGCCATATATATGATTTGGCAATGATGATGGATTCTGAAAACAAAATTGCTGACCGTGCAATCCATAACGAAGCCCTGTATAAGGCGGTACTTGAACATCGCAGAAAGTTCATCGGACTTAAGGGCTTCAACTATGATGAGCTATATCCTGCCACATTATGTATCGTGCCCAACGAGGATATTGCAAGACTATGGCAAGATGACTATAAGTTCATGTGTGAGCACATGATTTTCGGACAGGTGCCTTCTTTTGATGAACTGATAAGCAAGTTGTCAATGCTCAACGAGCAAATTAGACAGTTAAATTACCGAAAGGCATGAACATAAACGAACTCGGCGAGGATCTTGAACAGCAGTTCGGCAAGCCTCGCAACATAACTGAAGAGAACGTTAGGTTCATGCTTTCGCTCATAAAGGAAGAATTTGATGGAACGAAAGTGAACGAAAATATCGAAAAGCCAAGTCTTGAAGCCTTCGGCATGACCATTCTTGCTGTTATGTCATACCAAACTACACCTTGGGAAGAATTGGCAAAGAAACCTTCAATCCGCAAGACACTCAAATATATTGCCATTAGAGGAAACGACCATTATGACGAGATGGAGGCATTGACCAAGGAACTGATACGGAAGCACTTTGATGGCATTACCCAAAAGATGGTATTAGGGTTCTTGAAGATTATTCGTGGGGTGTCTAATGAAGAACGTCCGACCAAACTTATTGAATATACTCCATTCGCAGCCCAATACTATGCTATCCAGTACGGACTTCACCAGCTTATCAGAGGTGAACATCCAGATGATGCAGCCGTCATTATCCATTGTGCAATAGAGGACGGCATATTGTTTCCAACAATTCCTCGCAGTCTGCTGGTCGATGAGTTCAACCTGAAGAAAAGTAGTTTCGACAAGTATTTCAGCAAGTATCATATAAACTTGAAATACGAGTCCGATGCCGTCAAGAAACAGGTTGAGGAGAAAATCAAGTATCACAGAAGGTCTTTACGAAATGCCATAGGCTACAATGTCACCGATGAAAATAAGGTGCACTTCTACGACCGCAAATTAGGACGCAAGAACTTCCTTTCTATGATTATTGCATATTGTCGCAGCATATTTCGTTTCTGACAATCTGCTACCATTTACAATCCTTAGTCAAACGTAAAACAGCATTTGGCTAAGGATTTTTGATATTGTCACGTTAATTCCATTAACAAAGAGTAGTCAATAGTAGTCGCATCCTACTGCCTATTCAAATCTCATCAAGAGCCGTCAAAAGCCATATACCTTTGCACCGTCAATCCGACAAACCAGCGGATTGGCGGTGTTTCTTTTTTATCACGCTGCGAGAAAGAGCATCCTGGTTTACGAGCAAGACAGCGTATGTATAACGAATATCAAAAGAAAAAATATGGTTGACATCATGTCATTGACAAAGATGGGAGGCCTGGTTGCACTAACCGTTACGCCTGAAGACCTTCACCATTTTGCAAATGCTCTCTTGGCGCAGTCACGCAAGGAATGGGAGGAACAAGCTGCGTCTGTTCGCAAGGAAGAATCTGAGGAAACCTTTCTTACAACAGAGGACGTTTGTAAAATTTTCAATGTATGTCCTGCTACTCTATGGCAGTGGCATCGCACAGGCTACTTGCAACACATCAAGTTTGGCAACAAGAACATGTACCCTGCCTCGGCAGTCAAAGCCATTACACACGCTCGCTCCATGAACGAAACAGTTGTAGGCTATTGCAAACGGAAGAGCAAAGTGGACAAGAACTTGCCTAATGCTTACGACAACGATAGTAAAGAGAGCGTATGACGTATATCGAACAAATGAACCAGCTTTGGCGTTCTGCTTTGTTGTCGCCAATGCCAGCGAGTGAGATAGCCTTGTTTGCCTACCTTGTGAACGAGAGCAACAAGCGGTATTGGAAAATGCCGTTTGCGTGCTCCACAACAAGAATATGTGAAGACTTGCGCCTTTCAAGGCAAACTGTCATCACGGCACGGAAGAATCTATCCGAGCGCAAACTTATCGCTTTTACAGAAGGCAAATCCCGCCATCTACCGTCCAATTACACACTGCTTGAATGGACAGATAACTTGACAGTAGGCTTGACGGATAACTTGACGCATGGTTTGACACAGGACTTGACACATATTAAAGATAAAGACAAACACCAAAGCAAAGATTCTTTTATAAAGGGAAGGTGTGAGATTTTTGACAGTAAAAACGGAGGTGTATATGGAAATAGCAAACGAAAAGAAAATCGCAGGACTTGTCCAGTTCCTGCGGAAGGGACGGACTATGACGGGGCGTTTTAGACTGCCTATGTTGGAGGAGCAGGCATACGAATATCTTCTGGCAGCATATATCATGGAAGTACAGCTCCGCTATCGCAGGTTTATCTATAATGGTTTTGTTGAAGAGCAACTCAAACAGGTAGCCAATTGCCTGACTGCAAACACTGCAAAGTTCGGAATCGTTCTATGTGGCGGATGCGGCAACGGCAAGACCACTATGCTCAAGGCATTGCAGAACCTTGTCAGACGATTGGAAATCCTAAAACCGAACCTATCGCCTAATGCTGGACATAGTTCTGATAACTACTATAATTTTACCATTGTCAATGCCATGCAGATTGTGCAAATCCGCAAGACGGACTATAATAAGTTTTGCAAATTGGCGGAAGCTGATATATTAGGTATAGACGATATTGGTACTGAACCTGCTGAAGTGCAGGACTACGGCAATTTCATTTATCCCATCAAGGAACTCTTGGCTATGCGGTATGACGCACAACTGTTCACGGTCTTCACCACAAACCTTGAGCCCAAGGAAATCCGTCAGCGATATGGTGACCGAATTGCCGACCGACTCAACGAGATGATGACAAAGGTGGTCTATCGTAATCTAACCTACCGGACGGAAAACGCACAGATGGCGGATAGTCAAGGATAGAGGCAGTCTTTCGTGAGGGAGCCGACTTTTTGCGGCGCACCCGACAAACCCTGTGGGGAGGACGCACGGATGCTAACCCAAAACTGTC
>OMDA01000163.1_pt1 | contig 35787 bp, 34 predicted proteins | sample 1645141 | NCBI WGS metagenome assembly OMDA01 (sample SAMEA103958151, study PRJEB25191) | human gut metagenome | reverse complement strand
ACTTTTTGGTTGTGTACAAAAAGATAACTCCATGACGTGCAGTTATCTTTATCGTTATTACTTGGAGGCACTTCGAGAATGGATTCGTTTTCTTTCTCTGTCTCAGTTTCCGTGTTCACCTGCGAACACTTCTTTATCGCTGAACCAGTCATTTCGTCTGGCTCAGAAACGTGTGTACCCTCTTGAAATTCATTGTTTTCAGATGTCTGAAAACGCTTTGTTTCGTCGGCTGTAGACTGAGAAACCGTGCAATCCTGCTTCATAACCTCTCCGCTACTTTATGTCACTGCTGGCTACCATCACCTGGGAGGACGATGCCAATTTTACAATAACATTGTTCATAAATTCATACTGTCTGCGTGTATGTTTGTCCAATTATGGGATTCAATGTTTCACAAATCAAATGTGCTGATTGCGCTGCATTTTCACCTCATAGTGGCTTTGTATTTCTATCTCTTTACGTACTGTTTTCACATGATAAAACAATACTTACTCTGCAAATGTACTACTTTCCCTTCACTTCTTATCATTTTTTAATGAAAAAGTTTAGCAAGATTCTGAATATACCCTAAAATGTTTTACAAATCCGACTTCTCAAGGCTTCAAAAATCCTTTGTTTACAGCATTCTTTCTCATTGTGCATGTTTTATCATGTGAAAACAATCACTCCTTCCTCCATTTGTTAAACATTACCATTCCTCCTTCTCCTTATTATAATAGGTTCAAGTTTCGGATTCAGCCCGCCCTTGCTAAATCCGGAACTTGAGTAAATAAGTATGTAAATAAGTATGTTATGTATGTTCTCGCGCTAAGCGACTATAAGTAGATATTCAAAGCATGCTGCTGCCGCGGGTTGAAAACCCGCCCCCCAATTAGGCAGATAAATTGCAGTTTGATGGACGACAACTATTCAGTCAAAAAAGTGTCTAAACGGCTTTCTTGAATAAAAAAGCCTGCATGAGTCCGCGACCACCTAAGTAAACTAAAAAGGCTAACCAAAGGAGCGTATTGCTGAGCGTGCAGACGTTGATAAGTACAAAGAAAGCTGCTGAAGCGCAAAACATACTGATGAGCATGTAGCGCGTGGCCGTAGTCCCAATGTAAAGGCCGTCAAATAAAAAGGCAGCAAAGCTAATGAGGGGGATAAAGTAGACAATAGGCAAGTATTGCTGCGCACGATTAATCACCTGTGAGTCGTTGGTGAGTAAGTGGAGTAGGGAAGTGCCACTTAAGAAGTAGATGAAGAAGAAAAGCACAGACAATGCTCCGCCCCACGCAAATAGACAGCGCGTCATGCGCTGGAAGTTTAGGCGGTCGTGCGCACCGAAATAGCGACCGCCTAACGCCTCGCCCGCGTAAGCAAAGCCGTCCATGAAATAAGAGAAGATGATAAAAAACTGCATCAATAGCGTGTTGGCCGCAAGCGTGAGTTCACCCTGTGTTGAGCCAGCAGAGGTAAAGTAAGTCGTGACGGCAATGAGGCAGAGCGTGCGCAAGAAGATGTCGCGATTGACTTGAAAGAAACGTTTCAGCGTGTTGATGTCGAGTATCGCCTTTAATTCGAAGTGCTGCTTCACGTCGAACTTTGTAAGGCAAAAGATAACGGCTAATAGCAAAGCCGTGTATTGTGATATGAGTGTGCCTAAAGCCACGCCCTCAATCTTTAGGTGACAACCAAACACGAGAAGCGTGCTAACGGCAATGTTTACTACATTCTGCGTAATGGCAATGCACATCGGTATGCGTGCGTTCTGCATGCCCAAAAACCACCCTGTGAAACTATACAATGCCAACATTGCAGGGGCACCCCATATAAGAATGTTGAAGTAAATAGAAGCCAAACTCCTAACTTCAGCCGTAGCCGTTACGAAATGGAACGTCACTTGGAAGATTGGACGCTGCAAGAGTAGAAGCGTGAGCGCGATGCCTCCGGCTATGGTGAGCGAACGCAGTAAGATGTAGCTTGTCGCTTGGTGTTGGTTTGCTCCGTAGGCTTGAGCCGTGAGTCCGCCCGTACCCATACGTAGGAAGTTGAAGAGCCAATATATCATATTAAAAATCATGCCGCCAAGGGCAATGGCGGCAATGTAACTGGCGGATCCTAAGTGGCCGACAATGGTGGTGTCGACAAGGGCAAGGAGCGGCACCGTTATGTTAGATATGATACTGGGTAGAGCAATGTGTAAAATCTGTTTGTTCATGTTAGTTGATAAGCTTTACCTCTTTAAATGCGTAAACTTTTTCTACACCATCAGCGCGCTTGAGGTGTAACATGCCTGTGCTTGAAATGTGCTGAATGGAGGCTTGAAAGCGCCCTGCAGCGTCCTCGTAAGTATGAAGACCTTTGCCACAATAGAGGCATTGCATGTATTCTTGGTGTAGCGCATCGTAATCACCTTGTTGGATTTGGCGGTAGCGCAGTTCAAAAGCTTGGAGCAATGCCTCCAACACCTGATGGCGTGGTACGTCCTTTCCTATGATCTGACGTAACGATATGGGGTTGGGGGCATCGCTGATGAAAGTGCGTTGGTTGACGTTTAGCCCGACTCCCGTGAGTGTGGTATCAATCGTCGCACCGCAAAGCGTGTGGGTGAGGAGCATACCTGCGATCTTTTTATCCTGCCAGTAAATGTCGTTGGGCCACTTCACGGTAATGCCTTCCTCAACGAATGATAACAATGCCGCCCGAATGCCTAAGGCCAGGGCTTCAGAGAGGGCAAACTGTTGTAAGGCGGGAATGAGCGTGGGGTGGAACACGAAACTGAAAAGCAAGTTTTCGCCCCGTTCAGCCTCCCACGAAGTGCCCTTTTGACCATGTCCTGCTGTTTGATAGTCGGTGGTCATTAGGACGAAATCTTTCGTACTATGCGTATATGTAGGGCGTTGCATTTGCAGCATGGTAGAGTCCGTATCGGCTAAGTGGACGTGTTGCCAATTAGAGGGTAGTGACAGATGATTGAGTGAAGGAAGCATATTCGTTTTGAGTTTTGCGCGGCAACTTTTTCAATACCTCCGCGAGTGAGTGGTCGATGAGTTGCTTGATGAGTTCGTCGGACACGTCGGTGTCGAAGTGTAGTTCGTTCCAATACTTTTTATTCCAATGCCAAGCGGGCAGAATACCGTTATACTTATCGCGTAGCTCAATAGCATAGTCAGCATCACACTTTACGACCACAAGGTCGGGACGCTCAAGGTCAAGGTAAGCAAATATCTTGTTGTAAATGCGAAAGAGTATGCCTTCAGGGCCAAAGGCCGTATCCTCTGTAGCCAAAGGTTTAGAGAGGCAATACTGGCGAACTTCTTCAATGTTCATACTTCAAATTCTCTTTTATGATGGCGTTGTTGCCATACGTCCGTTTCGGTATAGGCATTTTTGATATGCGTGATTTCAAACGGCGGCGCATTGCCAATGAGCGTAATGATGTCGAAACTATAAGCCTTGTCTTCCTTGAAATGACAATTCAAGTAAGCACGACTTGCGGCAATGAGGTCATGCTTCTTTTTTAAGTCAACCGCCTCCATAGCTGCGGCCGTGGAACCTTGGCTGCGCGTTTTGACTTCGACAAAAACGATCTCGCCATGCCATTCGGCCACGATGTCGATCTCGTAATGCTCGAAGCGCCAGTTGCGGTCTAATAGGTGGTAGCCCTTTAAGGTGAGATAGAACAAAGCCTCGTCCTCGCCCAGTCGGCCTAATTCGTTATGAGTAGCCATAGAGAGAAGATTACCGTTTGCGCTTAAAAAAGTCCTTCATCAGTTGGCCACATTCTTCGGCCAATACGCCACTGACAACTTCAGTCTTAGGGTGTAGAGCCTTGGGGGCAAAAACGCTAAAACCGCGTTTCGGGTCAGCAGCGCCATATACGACGCGTCCCATTTGTGACCAACCAATCGCTCCAGCACACATAATGCACGGTTCTACCGTAACGTAGAGCGTACACACATCTAAGTATTTGCCGCCTAAAGCATCGGCCGCAGCCGTAATGGCCTGCATCTCAGCGTGTGCCGTCACGTCGTTGAGCGTTTCGGTGAGGTTGTAAGCACGCGCAATGATGCGGTCGCGACATACGACCACCGCTCCTACGGGTACTTCGTCTTTATCATAAGCTATTTGCGCCTGCTCCAAGGCTTTGCGCATGTATTCTTCGTCGGTCATGACCTATTGTTTAGGGGAAAATTCGGTCTTTAGTTTGAAGGTTATGAGGTTATAAAGTTACATCACGTGGATTATCACCTAAACAAACCTTATCACCTAAACTAACTTTATAACTAAAGGGTGGTTCTAATAATTCTGAAATAGGGATTTGTGCGCTATCGGAAGTGTATTTTTGAAAGTTTGTGAGGGAGCATAGCGGGCTATGTGACCGAACAAACTTTCAAAAAGACACTTTCGAGAGCGTACAAATCACATTTCAGAATAGCAGAACTCTAAAAACAGAATTTTTAGAACCACCCTAAAGACTAACTATTTAATCAATTTCAATGCTACGCGGCCTCGTTCTTCGTCAATGTCGATGACGCGTACTATTACTTGTTGCTGAATGTGCACTACTTCGGCAGGGTCTTTGACGTAATGGTCGGCCATCTGTGAGATGTGAACCAAGCCCTTCACCTTGATGCCCATATCGACAAAGCAACCAAACTTCGTTATGTTCGTTACAACGCCAGGCACCTCCATGCCTTCGCGCAAGTCGTCGAGCGAATGCAGATTGTCTGCAAAGCTGAACACCTTTGCTGTACCGCGAGGGTCGCGTCCAGGTTTGGCCAACTCTTGCATAATATCGGTGAGCGTAGGCAAGCCCACTTCGGCTGTACAATATTTATTAAGGTCAATCTTGGCACGAATGGTGGCATCGGCAATGAGTGTTTTGATATCACAGCCAGCGTCTTTCGCCATCTGTTCCACCAAAGCGTAGCGTTCGGGGTGAACAGCCGTATTGTCAAGCGGATTCTTGGCATCAGGAATGCGTAAGAAACCTGCGCACTGTTCGTAAGCCTTGGCTCCTAAACGTGGCACTTTCAGCAAAGCCTTGCGCGAGGCAAAGGGTCCATTCTCAGCACGATAGTCAACAATGTTTTGTGCCAAGGCAGGGCCTAAGCCCGACACGTAGGTGAGCAAGTGCTTAGAAGCCGTGTTGAGGTTGACACCAACCGTGTTAACACAACTTTCGACTGTGAGATCGAGCGATTTCTTCAGTTCCGTTTGGTCGACATCGTGTTGATACTGTCCCACACCGATGGCCTTCGGGTCAATCTTTACCAATTCAGCCAACGGATCAGCCAAACGACGACCAATACTTACGGCACCGCGCACCGTAACGTCGTAGTCGGGAAACTCCTCGCGAGCCAATTTAGAGGCAGAATAAACCGAAGCACCATCTTCGCTTACGAGAAAGACTTCTATTCCTTTAAGGTGTAGACTCTTGACCAACTCTTCCGTTTCGCGACCAGCCGTACCATTACCAATCGCAATGGCTTCAATCTTGTATTGCTCTACCAAAGATGCAACTTTAAACCCTGCACGTGCGTATTGGTTTTGAGGTTGGTGAGGGAAGATAGTCTCGTTGTGTAAAAGATTGCCTTGTGCGTCCAAGCATACCACCTTGCACCCCGTGCGGAAACCAGGGTCAATGCCCATGATGCGCTTTTGGCCTAATGGCGCGGCAAGCAAGAGCTGCTTGAGATTTTCGGCAAAGACGTGAATGGCCTCTTCGTCCGCCTTCGTCTTGCTCGACCCCGCAAACTCCGTTTCGATGCTGGGCTTGAGCAAACGCTTATAAGCATCGCTCACGGCCATTTCGACTTGGGCGGCGGCAGGCGAACCCGCTTTGACATAGAATCGTTCAACGCGACTCATGCAATCCTCCTCGTCAGAAGGCGCAATCGTAACGCGAAGGTAGCCTTCGGCCTCGCCACGACGCATGGCCAGTAGACGGTGAGATGTGCAGCGCTTTAAAGGTTCACTCCAATCAAAGTAGTCACGAAACTTACCAGCTTCGCTCTCTTTGGCTTTCACCACCTTAGAGCGTATCATGCCCGTATATTCAAACGAACGGCGCACGCTTTGGCGAGTACGTTCATCTTCATTTACCCTTTCGGCAATGATGTCGCGTGCCCCTTGCAGCGCCTCTTCCTTGTCTTTTACTTCGCCCTTTACATAGCGAGCAGCCACCTCCTCTGGATTTTTATAAGGCTGTGTGAGTAGGGTAATAGCCAATGGTTCAAGCCCTTTCTTGCGCGCCACTTCAGCTTTCGTCTTGCGCTTAGGCTTAAAGGGAAGGTACATGTCCTCCAATTGTGTGGCATCCCAACATTCGCTGATGCGCTTCTTGAGGTCGTCAGTGAGTTTGCCTTGTTCCTCAATGGTCTGTAGAATGTAGTCGCGGCGATGAATGAGTTCGGTGAGTTTATCATTTTGTTCTTTCACCTGAGCCACCTGCACTTCATTAAGTCCACCCGTAGCTTCTTTGCGGTAACGGCTAATAAAAGGAATAGTGGCACCTTGTGCCAAAAGATTTATGGTGCTTTCAACTTGCTTCTCGCGTAAGCCCAGTTGCTTGGCTATGATTTCGGTTAAAGTCATGACAGATGTTTATTAGTTTTGGTGCGTAAAGGTACAACAAAATATTAATAGGTCAAGTTTGCGTGTGTGTTTATTCAAATTCGAAACTTTTAGTTAATTAAACTTTAAATATTAACTTTGCACCGCCAAAATAACAAAGTTCGATTATGTTCTCATTAATAATGATAGCCTTGTGTGGCGTGGTTGTCGGTTTCGGACTGCGACGCTGGAGGGCATTACAAAACGTTAATCATACCATTACCTTCACCATCTGTTTTATGCTTTTTGTGTTAGGACTTTCGGTGGGTGAAAATAAAATGATTATTCAGCATATAGGCAGTTATGGCCTTCAAGCTTTGCTTATCGGTGTGTCCAGTATGTTGGGTAGCGCCATTGGAGGTTGGGCACTTTATAAATATGTGTTTAAAGAAAGCAAGAAGGAGGGTATGGAATGAAACAAAGTCTTTTTGTCGTTTTTATGTTTGTGTTGGGGTGTCTCTTAGGAGATTTACTTCAGTTGCAATGGCAGTTGCACGAAATGTCGATTTTGATACTTTATTTACTGATGTTTCAAGTAGGCATAAGTGTGGGGTGTAGCGACAATTTAAAAGCTCTATTGCGCAACTTTCGACCTAAAATGTTGCTATTGCCTTTAATATCGTTAGGTGGAACGTTACTGTTTTCAGCATTGATAAGCATCGTGTTGACACGTTGGAGCGTGTTCGATTGTATGGCAGTGGGTAGCGGAATGGGTTATTATTCATTGTCGTCGATATTGATTACGCAATTGAAAATGCCTTCTTTAGGTCACCAAATGGCAGCAGAGTTGGGCACAATCGCTTTGCTTGCTAACATCTGTCGTGAAATGATTGCCTTGACTTGTACTCCGTTGTTTAAGAAATTCTTTGGCCCTTATGCACCTATAACGGCAGCTGGCGTAACCTCAGTAGATGTATGTTTGCCTATTATTGGTCGTGTTTGTGGTAAAGAGATGATAGCTGTGTCATTATTCCACGGCATGATGATAGATATGTCTGTTCCTTTGTTAGTTCCTTTCCTTTGTGAGTTTTAGAGTGGGGCTAAAAGTGTAAAATAGGTGTCGCATTCATAGGAATGCGACACCTATTTTGTAGCAATGCGACATATAGTATAGCAATGCGACACAATTTTTACCCCTTAAACGATACCTTTGCTTTTGAAATTTAAAAATAAAGTAAAAGTATGGCAACGACCCATCCACCTATTTACATTTCAGAGGCTCCTGTTATGTTAATCGTAGCAGCAGTAGTGATATTATTTTCATCAGCGATTATTTGGGCTATGGTACGTGACTATCGCCTTTACTTGCAAAACTTTGATCAGGCAAAATATAGCTTTACTCATTTCATAAAGCGTGAACAGTATTACGTTTGCTTGCTGTTGTTTTTCTTCTTTTTAGTAGGTATAGAGTTGTGCATGCAGGCGATGTTGGCAGTAGGGTAGAGTCTTTTCCGTTTTGAGCTTGTACTATCTTTGCATAAGATAAGCTGCACCTCGGCAATACAAAACAAAAGCAAGCTTTTGTCTCGCGCTCGGTTTGTACTATCTTTGTATAAGATAGGCTGCACCTCGGCAATACAAAACAAAAAGCAAGCTTTTGTTTTGTATTGCGCTCGGTTTGCACTATCTTTGCAAGCAAAACGTTTTACAAGAATCTACAATGAGTAGTATATTTGCTAAAGTTTGGAGCGCGATTCGCAGGGTCGGTCGTGCCTTACATAACGGTTGGACATGGTATAAAGGACAGTATAACGGTCGGCCTTGGTGGTATAAAACGATTACGGCTATATGGTCATTCTTTGCCTTTATTATAGTCTATTGTTTTGCCGTTTATTTTAATTTGTTTTGGCTTTTCGGTAAGTCACCTTCTATTAGCGACATCTTAAACCCAAAGACAGCGGCAGCCTCCGAAATATACAGTGCTGATGGTAAGTTATTGGGTAAGTACTTTAATGAGAATCGTTCGCCTGTACCTTACGACTCTATTAGCCCTGCCTTTTTTGAAGCTTTGATTGCGACAGAAGATGAACGCTTCTATCAACATCATGGCGTAGACTATCGTGGTATGTTTGCTGCGGCTAAAGATGCCGTACATGGTCATGCTCGTGGCGCTTCAACCATTACGCAGCAGTTGGTAAAGAATATGTTTCGTGTTCGTACGCAGTATTCTACGGGGTTGTTGGGCAAAATACCTGGTCTGAGCATTGTTATTATGAAGAGTAAAGAGATTATCATAGCTCAGTTAATCGAACTCTTCAGCGATAAGCAAAACATCTTGGAGAAGTATGCCAATACGGTAGACTTTGGTTCTAATGCTTATGGTATTAAGACGGCAGCAAAGACGTATTTTAATAAGACTCCTAATGCGCTCAATCCCGAAGAGGCCGCAGTATTAGTGGGCCTTTTGAAGGCTACTTCTGCCTATAATCCGCGTATTAATCCCGAACGCTCGCTCAAACGTCGTAACACGGTGCTGAATAATATGTACACCCACCGCGCTATGTTAAAGGAACGATTTGGCGAAGTGTATGTAGCCGATGCTGAGACTTTGGCTCGCTTGCAAGCAATGCCTATAAAGCTTGACTTCAGTGTAGAAGATGCTTACGACGGTACGGCACTTTACTTCCGTGATGCATTGAAAGACTACATGGAAAAGCAGTTCCCTGACTTAGACGTGTTCTCTGACGGACTAAAGATTTATACTACGCTCGACTCACGTATGCAAGCTTATGCCGAAAAGGCTGTGCATGACCAAATGAAGACAGTTCAGCGCAACTTCGATGCACACTGGCGCGGCATGGGCGATCCTTGGCGCGACGCAAAGGGCAATGAAATACCTGGTTTTATTGAAGATAAGGTACGTAAGACTGACGCTTACAAAATGTTGCAGGCGCGTTTCCCTAACAATCCTGATTCGATAGATTACTATTTGAATAAGCCCCACGAAGTAAAACTTTTTAGCTATGATGGCCCAGTAGTGAAGACGATGTCAACCGTCGATTCGCTTAAGTATATGGTCAAGTTTATGCATACTGGCTTTGTGGCTATGGAGCCCGAGACAGGTTATGTACGTGCCTATGTGGGCGATATCGATTTTAAAACGTGGAAGTACGATAAGGTACGCTCAATGCGTCAACCAGGTTCTACGTTCAAACTCTTTGTTTATGCCACGGCTATGAAGCAAGGCATGACACCGTCTGATACACGTAAGGACGAGTACATTCGTATGCGCGTATATGATAAGTTTAAGCATGACAGCGTTTATTGGCAACCGCATAATGCTAACGGACGCTTCTCAAATGCAGAAATACCTTTGCGTGCAGCCTTTGCACAGAGTGTCAATACCATTGCCGTTAAGTTAGGTCAAGAAGCAGGCATTTCGAATGTTATACAGACGGCTCACGATATGGGTATTCAGTCTCCTCTTGACAATAATCCCTCTTTGGCATTAGGCTCGAATGATGTCAATCTATTTGAATTAGTAAATGCCTACAGCACGGTAGCAGATAATGGCTTGCATGTAGCTCCTGTTATGGTAACGAAAATCATTGATGCTGATGGCAATACCATCTTTGAAGCAAAGACGGATGAGGGCGTGCGCGCTTTGCCACAGACGACAGCCTTCTATATGCAGAAGTTGCTTGAAGCTGGTGTGCGTGATGCTGGTGGTACATCACAGACTTTAGGTGCGGGTATGTACTTAGGTCCATTCTCTAATCAATTAGACATAGGTGGCAAGACGGGTACTTCCAACAATCACTCTGATGCATGGTTTGTGGGTGTAACGCCGAGCCTTGTAGCTGGAGCGTGGGTCGGTGGAGAGTATCGAAGCATTCACTTCCGCACAGGAGCTTTAGGACAAGGAAGCCGCACGGCACTTCCTATCGTGGCACAGTTCTTCCGCAGTGTAATGGACGATGCTTCTTTGCGCACAAAGTACTTGCATAAGTATGGTATGCCTCCTGCTGACATTGATGCTTCTACTTATCAAGCCACTTATACACCGACAACCGTCAAGTCTGACTCATTGGAGAATGACTCTCTGTCAGTAGAAAGAGGTGAATATGAAGGTGAAGACTTAATGGGGGGTGAAGGTAGCGAGTCGCATGAATCGGCTATTGAGGGTAACGAAACGCACAGTGAGTCGTCAACATCCGCTGCACATAAAGAAGCGACAGAACGTACTTCTCACTCAAATGCTACAAGTAATAGCAACGTTAGTTCTTCTACTAATACAAAGAGCAGTAAGAAGTCAAAGAAGTCATCTACAAGCAGCAATGCCGAGTCGCTGTTTGAATAATGCATGTCTTAGTTTAAGGTAAAGTTTACGCCCCAACTAATCATTGTACAAAGTACGGATTAGTTGGGGCGTATGTTGTAGTGTAGAGAATGTATAAGAACGACAGATTGCAGTTTAATGGCCATTATCCCATCGCGCTTTTGCAAACATCGCGTAGCCCACATTTGGCACATTTGGGCGAACGTGCCGTGCAAGTGTAGCGTCCATGCAATAGTAGCCAATAGTGAGCAGAGGCTACAAGCCGTTCGGGTATGAACTTCTTTAGCTCTACTTCAACGCTATAAGGCGTAGTGCAACGCTGTGGTACCAATCCTAAGCGATGACTAACGCGAAACACGTGTGTGTCGACCGCTAAAGCTGCCTTGCCAAAGGCTACGGCTTGAATGACATTGGCTGTCTTACGCCCTACGCCAGGCAGTCTCGTTAGTTCTTCGAGCGTTGAGGGCACTTCTTCATTGAAGTCTTCTACTAACATCTTGGCCAGGCCAACTAAGTGCTTCGCTTTATTGTTGGGGTAGCTTACTGAACGAATATATTCATATATCACATCGGGCGTTGTGGCTGCCATAGCAGCAGGGGTAGGGAAGTCAGCAAACAAGTGAGGCGTAACTTGGTTGATGCGCTTGTCGGTACATTGCGCTGAAAGAACCACAGCGACTAATAGCTCAAAAGTATTGCTAAAATGTAACTCCGTTTCGGTGGCATCCATTGTTTGCTCAAAATAGTTGAGTACATAGTTAAAGAGTTCTTTCTTACGCATAACCCTTAAATTTTATAACCTTGCAAAAGAAATTGTTTTGACTGCGTATAATCCCGCTCCAACAGCAGAAAGTCCGATTAATAGCGACAATGCCATATAGCTAAAAGCTGTTGTATAAAGTCCTTGTCGCATCAGTTGAATGCTTTCGTTTGAAAATGTGGAAAAGGTCGTAAATCCGCCACAAAAGCCAGTGACCAAAAGCATATAAAGCCAATTGGTGTGAGTACGTTCAAAGTAACCTATTAGTATGCCAATTAACAAGCAGCCTAAGGCGTTGGCGGCAAAGGTGGCCCATGGTATACAACCTTGTGAGGATTGAATAAGATAAGCCCCCACAGAATAACGGCAAATGCTTCCTAATCCACCTCCAATGAATATGCACAATAGTTTGAGCATTTTCTACTTTGTTAGTTCGTTCATTCGGCTGATGTACTTACCTAAAATGTCAAATTCCAGGTTTACTTTGCTGCCCACCTTGATGTTGTGAAAGTTGGTGTGTTCGAAAGTGTAAGGGATAATGCACACCTTAAAGCTATCTCGTGTGGGGTTACACACGGTAAGGCTTACCCCATTTACCGTAACCGAACCTTTGTCAACCGTAAAGTAGCCACGTTTAATAAGTTCATTGTTCGTTTCGTAGGTAAAGGTAAACTCATAGCTGCCGTCAGCGTCCTTTATGTCGGTGCAAGTGGCGGTAGTGTCAACGTGTCCTTGTACGATGTGTCCGTCTAGACGACCATTCATCTGCATAGAACGTTCAACGTTCACCTCATCTCCAGGTTGGAGTAGGCCTAAGTTAGAACGCTTCAGCGTTTCGTCCATAGCAGTGACTGCGTATTCATTGCCTTCAATCTTTACGACGGTTAAGCAAACGCCATTGTGTGCCACACTTTGGTCAATCTTAAGTTCGTCAGTAAAGGGGCATGAAAGTGTGAAGTGCTTATTCTCTCTGTCCTTTTCAACAGCCACTACGCGAGCTATTGACTCTACAATTCCTGAAAACATATTGCGTCTTTGATTATTTAAAATACTTATCAAGCGCCACGGTGTCACCTTTTACTATTAGGTTGCCGTTGACGATTTCGTAATTTTTAAGTTTCTTATCTAATTCTGTAAGGTTGATGAGTACTCCCAGTGATTCGCCATTATCGCGTGTGGTCATGGCATAGCGGTCTCCATATTCAATGCTTCCATAGATGTTAGCGTCCGTTCCGTCGTTAGCTGTGCGACATACTTGCAGTGTGTCTCCCTTGTCGGTGATGAGACAGAACGTGCTCATACCAAAGTCCTCGCCAGAGGTGCCATAAATGGTCGAGTCTGCTACTTGTTCAGCAGCTATTGTATCTGCTGTAGCTTCGTTAGTAGTGTTAGGGATATTGCTTTCTCCCTTCTTGCTATTGCAGGCTGTGAGTAGTGTGAGCAGGACAATAGCTCCAGCTAAAAGTCTGTTTTGTAGCATATCAGTAAAAAGTAAGTGTATTAAGTAGTTGCGAAGTTACGAAACTTTGTTTGCTTACCATATTTGATTATGAAAAATTTTATTAAACTGCAATTTCTCTGCCTAATTGGGGGGCGGGTTTGTAACCCGCGGCAGCAGCATGTTGCTTATAGTCGCTTAGCGCGAGAACATACATAACATACAATTTAACATACTGATTTACATACTACTCAAATTGTGCCAAAGCACAAATTGAAACAAACAGGCTACGCCCTTGCGCTTCAGCGCACTAATGGCTTGCATAAACGATTGATAAACTGCAATTTGTCGGTCTAATTGCAGTTTAAAAGTTGCGAATCTCTGACGGAATTTTTGTAATTTTGCTCAAGGCTTTGAGTTTTGAGTATTGTTTTTTATCACATCTAAGTTACTCATTTTCCTTGATATACGGAATAATACAAGAGAGACAAAGTTTGATACAATAAGGGTTAAAAATTAAGCATATCAAGAAAAACTTTTGCCTAAAAACGCAATTTTATCACATCTTTTTCGCTTTTTTTCGTGAAGGTAGTACCTTTGAAGCATAATCTTGGATTGGTAGGTTATTGGGACGTTGTGGCATGGGACGAGTTTGAACAGCAGAAAGGGCGTAACGTAGATGCTGTACTTATCGATACGATGCAGAACTATCTTGCTAACAAGTCGTTCAACCGTGGTAAGGGTACACATGAGGCAAGTGCATCTATGTCTTTTGTTGGCAACACAAAGCATACTGTGCCATATATGTTGGAGAATAGTCATCTGTTTGAGAGCATTTCTACTTCCTTCATCAAGGGTGCGTTCCTTGACCGTATGCATCTATACAATCCAGGGTGGAAAATCAAGATGTTGAAAAAGAACAGTTTCTCTAAAGGGTATGGTCTCATCATGGACTACATAGCAGCCGTGTTACATGCTCTGCGCAATGACGATTGCACAGCATTGTTGAATGATTATGCCAAGTTCGATGGTTTGCTTTCCGAGCGCGACCACCTTGCCATCTGGAAAACATTCTCTGGCATGATGAAACTCATCTATCCTGATGGTAAAAAATAACGGATGAGGAAACTAAGGAACTTATTGACTTTTCGGCAGAAGGACGCAAACGAGTTAAAGACCAGTTGTACGTCATCGACAGCACTTTCTGCACCGAGCCGGCGAAGTTTGAATACACATGGCTGAAAAGTGGCGAGACCATAAAGGTGGAAACACTTGAAAATATCGAGCACAGGTCAATCCATACGACGGAGGATAACGATGGGCAGAATATGGATAAAAACGATGGACAGGAAAATAAGCACGAAACAAGAATGGCTGGTTCTCGGCCTCGCATAAAACCTCTTGTAGCCAAGACTATATCCATAAGAGAAAACCAGGGTGGGGTGACTTACAAAGATCTATTTGGTAATTATCTGCGCACTGTAAAGGAAATCTGCATAACCGCTCCTTTCATTCGCCAACCTTATCAGATAGACAATTTAGTAGATTTCATACAAATGGTGAAAGATGTGTCAACCCAGCAAGACACTATAAAAATTCATCTGAGTACGCAAAATGACGATGACGAAAAAGTGGCTGAGGTGATAGACTCGTTCAATGATTTGGCCGACGAGTTGCTGCCGATGGGCATAGAGTTCACTTACGACTTTAAGGCAGACCATGATCGCTTCATCAAAACAGATACAGGGTGGACTATAGCTCTTGGACGTGGCTTGGACATTTATGAGAAGTTCAACCGCTTCTCATTGTGCCGTTCCAATCAAAAGAACAGGCGTTGCAAGGCTTTTAATGTTTCTATTAACAAAACAGAAGATTACACGCCAAAAAAATATTGACGTGTTCGAGAATAATCCGAACACGCAATTAAATCTTGAGATAGTGAATAAAATATTTGGATTCGCTGCTGAAACAGTATAAAAAACAACATTTTTAAGTGAGCAACGAAATCTTAAATGAAAGAGCCGTGCGCAAGCACCTAAAAAGCCTCTGTAAGCCCTTTGTTGCATAAGAAAAAATCGTAACTTTGCAGTGCAAAACTTGTATTGTACACTTATAAGTGTGCAGATATAGGGTAAAACTTGCTCAAAAGAAGGAATTTAAGTCACAACACAAAATTATGAATATATCTTATAAATGGCTGAAAGAATACGTTGACTTCGACCTCACTGCACAAGAGGTGGCCGACGCGCTGACAAGCGAAGGACTTGAAGTAGACGGTGTAGAAGAAGTTCAAGCCATCAAAGGCGGACTGGAAGGATTGGTCGTAGGCCACATCGTAAGTTGCGAGCCCCACCCCAATAGCGACCATATGCACATCTGCCAAGTCGACCTTGGAGGCGACGCTCCACAGCAAATCGTATGTGGCGCCCCCAATGTAGCAGCAGGCCAAAAGGTGATCGTGGCAACCATCGGTACTAAACTCTACGACGGCGACCAGTGCTTCACCATAAAGCGCTCAAAGTTGCGCGGAATTGAGAGTTTGGGTATGATTTGTGCCGAAGACGAAATAGGCGTAGGCAATAGCCATGACGGCATCATCGTATTACCCGAAGATACACCTGTAGGACTCAAAGCCGCCGAATATTACGGTCTGGAGAGTGACTATGTAATCGAAGTAGATATCACTCCCAACCGCGCTGACGCTTGCTCACACTATGGTGTGGCACGCGACCTCTACGCGTGGCTCGTTCGCAATGGCAAAAAGACAGCGCTTCACCGCATGGACGTTTCAGCCTTTAAAGTAGATAATCACGAACTTAACATCGATGTTGAGGTAGAAAACACTGAAGCTTGCCCTCGCTACTGCGCAGTAACGATCAAAGGATGTGAGGTGAAGGAAAGCCCCGAATGGTTGAAAGAGAAGCTCAATACCATTGGCCTACGTCCTATCAATAACATTGTCGACATTACGAACTACGTAATGATGGCTTACGGACAGCCCCTCCACTGCTTTGATGCTGATATGATAGAGGGTGGCAAGGTGATAGTGAAAGCCATGCCCAACGAAACAAAATTCCAAACACTCGACGGCGTAGAACATACGCTCACCGATCGCGATCTCGCCATTTGCAACGCTTCAGCACCCATGTGTATCGCTGGCGTAATGGGTGGCCGTGGCTCAGGCACGTACGACACGACAAAGGATATATTACTCGAAAGCGCCTACTTCCACCCCACATGGATTCGAAAGAGCGCACGTCGTCATGGTCTTAGCACAGACGCCTCCTTCCGCTTTGAGCGCGGTGTCGACCCAGATGGACAAATCTATGCCCTCAAAGTGGCTGCCCTCTTGGTGAAAGAATTGGCTGGTGGCACAATAAGCATGGATATAAAGGACGTTGAAGCTTCAGGACTTGTTAAACACTTTAACGTTGACTTAGACTATAAGTACGTTCACGACCTCGTAGGTAAGGACATTCCCGTTGAAGTAATCAAAGAGATAGTCACTTCGCTCGAAATGAAAATTACAAGCGAAACGGCCGAAGGTATTAGCCTCGAAATTCCCGCCTATCGTGTTGATGTACAGCGCCCCTGCGACGTGGTAGAAGACATTCTGCGCATCTATGGTTACAACAATGTAGAGATACCCACCTCTGTCAAGTCAAGCCTTACGATTAAAGGCGATGTTGATCGTGCCAACAAGCTTGAGAATATCGTTGCCGAGCAATTAGTAGGTCAAGGCTTCCGCGAGATACTGAATAACTCACTCACTAAAGCGGCTTATTATAACGACCTCAAGGTATACACTGCTGACGAACTCGTACGCGTGCTGAACCCCTTAAGCAGCGACCTCAACGTAATGCGTCAGACGCTCCTCTTTGGAGGCCTTGAAAGCATTGCACACAATGTAAACCGTAAGAATAGCAACCTCCGCTTCTTCGAGAGTGGCAACTGCTACTATTACAATTCGAGCAAACACACTGCCGACCACACTCTCAACGCTTATAGTCAAGCCCACTTCTTAGGTCTTTGGCTTATGGGTAATCACGTAGAAGGCTCATGGGCACACGCTACAGAACCTTCAAGCGTATATGAACTTAAAGCTTACGTGATGAACATCATGGCGCGTCTGGGTGTACATTTAGGCGGCTTAAAGGTAGTACAAGGCACAAACGACATCTTCGCCAAGAGCCTTGCCTTCACCGACCGCAACGGAAAGGTAATGGTAGAGTTTGGCATCGTTGCGAAAGCTATCACCGCCCAATTCAATCTCGAACAAGAGGTGTACTACGCTGAGATTAATTGGTCAATGATGATGAAGCACTTACAGAAGGGCTCCGTCTCGTTTAAAGAGATAAGCAAGTTCCCCACTGTAAGCCGCGACCTCGCACTACTCATCGACAAGATCGTAGAGTTTGGCCAAATAGAACAAATCGCTTATGCCTCTGATAAGAAGTTCCTTAAGAAGGTAGAGCTCTTCGACGTATATGAAGGTGAGAAACTCCCTGATGGCAAGAAGAGCTATGCAGTCAACTTCGTTTTGCAAGACGAGACGAAGACGATGAATGACAAGCAGACTGATGCTGTGATGAAGAAGATTATTACTAATCTCGAAAAGCAACTTGGTGCAACACTGCGATAAGGCTATTATAGGTTAGAAGGTTATAAAGTTAGATCTACTGACTATCAGTGTAATCAAACTTTATAACCTAATAATCTTAAAGCTAATAAACATATCATTAGAACAAAAAATATTCAAAATAGCAAATAAGGGTATTAGTACATCTGCACATTTAATTATTTGCATAGTTACCCATGCTCACATTTGCACTTTTAAATCACATACTCCTATGGGAAGAGCTTTTGAATACAGAAAAGCAACAAAATTGAAGCGTTGGGGCCACATGGCTCGTACATTTACGAAGTTAGGTAAACAGATTGCAGTGGCCGTAAAGGCTGGCGGTCCTGAACCCGAAAACAATCCAACCCTTCGTGCTATCATTGCCACTTGTAAGCGCGAAAACATGCCCAAGGACAACATTGAGCGTGCTATCAAGAATGCTTGCGGTAAAGACCAAAGCGACTACAAGACAATGACCTATGAAGGCTATGGCCCTCACGGTGTGGCTATCTTTGTCGATACACTGACTGACAATGCTACTCGCACGGTAGGCGACGTTCGCTCGGTATTTAATAAGTTTAACGGCAACCTCGGCACAATGGGTTCGTTGGCTTACCTCTTCGACCACAAGGCCGTATTCACTATCCGTAAGAAGGAAGGTGTCGACATGGACGAACTTATACTCGACCTCATTGACTATGGCGTAGAAGACGAGTACGACGAAGATGAAGAAGAAAACAGCGTAACCATTTATGGCGACCCTAAGTGCTTCTCACAGATTCAAAAACACCTTGAAGAGAACGACTTCGAAGTACTTGCTGCAGAGTTTACTTACATTCCTAACGACCTCAAGGACGTTACCGACGAAGAGCGCGAAAGCATAGACAAGATGGTAGAACGACTCGAAGAGTTTGACGATGTTCAGACGGTTTACACCAACATGAAGCCTGCCGAGGACTAAAGAAGGGAGGACGTTTTTGTCAGTAAACGTAAGAAAACTACTGAGGTTATAAAGTTAGAATAAAAAAGGGTAGATAGTTTAACTTACTCTACGCTGCCTTAATCAAAGGCATATAACTTTATAACCTCATTTTTTGCTTTATAACACGATATGAAACACATTGATTATCAAACACAAGGTACTTGCTCACGCTGCATTCATCTCGACCTTACAGACGACGGCCGTATAGCTTCCGTTAGCTTTGACGGCGGCTGCAATGGCAATCTGCAAGGCATTGGAGCACTGGTAAAGGGCATGAAGAAGGAAGAGGTCATAGAACGCCTACAAGGCATTCGCTGTGGTAACAAACTCACCTCATGTCCAGACCAATTAGCCCACTGCTTGCTTACAGTCAATCGAAGAGGAACTGTAGTGAATGTGCAAATGCTTGAATGTAAAAATGCGTGAGAAATGCGTGAATGTACAAATAAGCGCTTTGTAATTGTAAAACGAATAATTAAAAGCATTATTATATATTTGCACATTCTCACATTAACTTATCGTTCGTACTCTTCAGCCTTAATTTGCGTCTCGTACACCACAGAACCCGTTGTTTGCGAACGATACTCGTAAGCAAAGGTGACACGCTGGGCTTTTACCTCCTTATAGTCCGAATTTTCAATTAATCGCTGACGAAGCATATAATGGAGTAGGGTAGACTGCTCGCGATACAAAGCCTCGTTAGCAGCCGAGAGGCTATAATATAGAGTATAGGTCTTACTCTGAGGACTGTATGCTACGCTGTCAAGCCGTGTGCCAGCCTCAGGCTCTTGCGGACAATTGTTTTTGGTAAATTCTTCAGCCTCATGCTGTAGACGTTCGTCAAAATTCATTTGACATGACGCTGAACATAAAGCACTGATAACCAAAGCAGAAATGGTTTTAATGGTGTTGATTTTATTCATGTTTTTGTGATTAAATATTGACATCTAGAATCTTCACTATAACGAAGGAAGAAACCCTATTGCAGCAAAAGTAGAATAATAATGAAAGAAAAGCAACAGATAAGCCCCAAAATATCAACAGAAGAGGCGCAAAAGCGGGTGGAACAAGCCGTTGAAAACTTTATGCAAGGCTATAATTGCTCGCAAAGTGTGGTAGCCGCTTTTGCTGATTTATACGGTTTTACGCACGAACAAGCACTACGTATGTCAGCCTCATTTGGTGGTGGCATAGGGCGTATGCGTCAGACGTGTGGTGCAGCCTGTGGCATGTTTATGTTAGCCGGCCTTGACTGTGGAGCGACCGAAGGATCCGACCGAGCTGGCAAAAGTCATAATTATGCCGTTGTCCAACATTTAGCCGAAAAGTTTAAGTCGCAGACAGGATCCATAATCTGTGCCGAACTTTTAGGGCTCAGGAAACCTGAAGCTTCGTCCGAGGCTGAAGCTCGTACAATACAGTATTATAAAAAGCGCCCATGTCCGCGAATGGTACGCCTTGGTGCCGAACTCTTTGCAACTTATTTGATGGAGCAACAGAGAGTGAGTGAATGCTAATAATATCCGTCATAATATGCATTGCATATTGCTCACTCGTAAAATGAAAAGAATCAGTGTTATGTTTAATAGCCTTCTAAGGCATTCGTATATTTACTCATTAATATATAGGCAATTAGTTCATTAGCACATAATCACATTAGCATGATAGATAGAGCAACCATACAACGCGTGATGGACGCTACCGACATAGTCGACGTGGTGAGTGAATTCGTGACCCTCAAAAAGGCAGGTGCCAATTATAAGGGTTTGTGTCCCTTCCATAACGAACGTACCCCATCGTTTAGCATTTCGCCAGCTAGACAGATGTATAAGTGCTTCTCGTGTGGCAAAGGTGGCAATGCTGTTCACTTCTTAATGGAACTTGAACACATGACCTACCCCGAAGCTATTAAATGGTTAGGACGAAAGTATGGCATTGAGATAAAGGAAAAGGAACTTACAAACGAAGAAAAACTTCAACAAAATGAGCGCGAAAGTATGTTTGCCCTCAACGAATGGGCTTGTAAATACTTCGAGAAAACACTGCACGACACTGTAGACGGTGTGGCCATAGGTATGGCTTACTATCGTTCGCGCGGATTTAGAGACGATATTATCAGAAAGTTTTCGTTGGGCTACTCGCTTGAACAGCGCGACGCGTTGGCACAGGCTGCCCTCTCGCATGGTTTTAAGAAGGAGTATTTACTCAAAACGGGATTGTGTTTCGAGACGGAGGATAAACAAATCTTTGATCGTTATCGTGGGCGCGTTATCTTCCCTGTTCATAGCGTTTCGGGGCGTGTGGTAGCCTTTGGTGGCCGTGTGTTGAACACAGAAAAGCAGAAGAACGTTGGTAAATACGTCAATTCGCCCGAAAGCGACATTTATAGCAAGAGCCACGAACTTTATGGACTCTATCAGGCCAAAAGCGCTATTGTGAAGCATGAACGCTGCTTCTTAGTTGAAGGATATACTGACGTAATCTCTATGCACCAAAGCGGCATAGAAAATGTGGTGGCTTCGTCTGGTACTTCACTTACGGAGGGACAAATCCGTCTGTTACACCGATTTACGAACAATATAACGGTGCTTTATGACGGTGACGCGGCTGGTATTAAAGCCAGTTTGCGAGGCATTGATATGTTGTTGGCAGAGGGATTGAACATAAAAGTGCTGCTACTGCCCGATGGTGATGATCCTGATAGCTTTGCACGTAAACACAAGGCTGAGGAGTTTCAGAAATACATTGATACGCATCAGGTGGACTTTATCAAGTTTAAGATGGACTTGTTGATGAGCGATGCACAGAGCGACCCCTTGAAACGTGCAGAATTGGTGACAAACGTGGTGAAGAGCATTTCGGTTATCCCCAATGAAGTGGTGCGCCAAATGTACATTCACGAATGTGCCACCAGTCTGAGCGTTAGCGAAGAACTTATTGTTAATGAAATAAATAAGCAACACCGTGCGAAGCTGCAGGCTGAACGTAAAAAAAACGAAGGCAATGCTACAGACGACGCACAAGCTGCCGACGAGGCTGCGGCAATGGCTGCTGATGAAGAGCGCATGCAGCAACTCATGTTGGGCGAAACGGAGTTAGCCGAGGAACGTATGTTGGTGGCCCTTATCGTACGTTATGGCGATATGCCTATGGACGTTGTTGACGCGGCTGAGGACGTGGCTGAAGCAGATGCAGAAAAGGCAGCGAACCAAACGGAGGTGAGCAATGCGGCTTTGCAACAGATAAGCGTGGCGCACTACATTGACACTGACCTACAAGCGGACGGACTCACGCTACACAATGCAGTCTATAAGCAAGTGCTCAGTGAGGCATTGGCCCACGTTGACGAACAAGGGTGGAAGGCACTCCCCTACTTTTTGAATCACCCTGACCCTCGCATTAGTAAACTGGCGGCTGATGTGGGACAAGATGACTTTGTGTTGAGCAGTAAGCAGCGCGACCTCTACATTGAGGAACAATATAGACTTGACAATGTTGTGCCTCGCATCTTACACGACTATAAACACGCAATCGTAAAGGAGCAACTCAAACACTTGCTGACAGAACTGCGTAACCCTCAGCTCATGAATGCCCCCGAGAAGGCTAAACAGCTGATGCGACAGTATATGGAAATAAGCCAGATAGAACGCGAACTGGCCAAACTCTTAGGCGACCGCGTTGTACTGAAATAACGATTTGAGCTGATTAATGCATAAAAACCTGGCAAATGTGCGCATTTTATAATTAAATTACACATAAATTAAAGTTTTTGTGTACCTTTGCCCAAAAATTAAAATATAGAAGAGCAAAAGGAGATAAAGTAAGAAGATCCCCCACCCCTTTTAGCCTCTTTACATTCAAAGTAAAACAAATGGGAATTTTACAAGACAGATTAGCGAAGTACACACTTCCGCAAGAATATAAGGCCAAAGGTGTGTATCCTTATTTTCGTGCCATTGAGGGCAAACAAGGAACCGAAGTAGAAATGGGTGGTCACCACCACGTATTAATGTTTGGTTCGAATGCCTATACGGGTCTGCCAGGCGATGAACGCATTATTAAGGCTGGCATCAAGGCTATGGAGCAATACGGCTCAGGTTGTGCTGGTTCACGTTTTTTGAATGGTACGCTTGACCTCCACCTGCAATTAGAGAAGGAATTAGCTGAGTTTGTAGGCAAGGACGATGCACTTTGCTTCTCAACTGGTTTTACAGTAAACTCTGGTGTAATTCCTGCTTTGTTAGGTCGTGAAGACTACTTAATCTGTGACGATCGTGACCACGCTTCAATCGTTGACGGTTGTCGTCTGTCGTTTGCTCAACGCTTAAAGTATAAGCACAACGATATGGCGGACTTAGAACGCAAGTTGCAAAAGTGTGCTCCTGAGGCTGTGAAATTGATTGTAGTAGACGGTGTGTTCTCTATGGAAGGCGACTTGGCTAACTTGCCTGAGATTGTTAAGTTGAAGCACAAGTATAACGCAACAATCATGGTGGACGAGGCTCATGGCTTGGGTGTATTCGGTCGACAAGGACGCGGTGTGTGTGACTACTTTGGCTTGACTGATGAGGTAGACCTTATCATGGGTACTTTCAGTAAGTCGTTGGCTTCAATCGGTGGCTTTATAGCAGCTGACGAGAGCATCATCAATTGGTTGCGCCATAATGCTCGTACCTACATCTTCTCAGCATCAAATACGCCTGCTGCAACGGCTTGTGCCTTAGAGGCTTTGCACATCATTCAGAACGAGCCTGAACGCATTGAAGCTTTGTGGGACGTTACGCGCTATGCATTAAAACGTTTTCGCGAGGAAGGCTTTGAAATTGGTGATACGGAATCACCGATCATACCCCTTTACGTACGTGATACAGAGAAGACTTTCATTGCTACGGCACGTGCTTTTGACGAAGGTGTGTTCATCAACCCCGTAATTCCACCTGCTTGTGCTCCTCATGATACATTGGTACGTGTAGCATTGATGGCTACTCACACGAAGGAACAGGTAGATCGCGCGGTAGCAGCATTAGCTAAGGTGTTCCGCGAATTGGATATTATCAAGTAAGTTTATTGATAAGTAGACAAATTTCAATATGTTGACGGGTAAGTTAGTCCCAAACCATATTGAAAAATAAAAAATGAGGAAAAGTTCTATTTTAGATCTTTTCCTCATTTTTTATTTTTCAATATGGTTTGGATGGAATAATTACGGTTTTATGTTATGAAAGTCAGAACTTGTAGGTGATTGGAACATTTGTAAGTGAAAAGTCGGTAGAAGAGCAATTATACTTTCTATTCGGCTGGCAGCAATCTCTTCGTAGTCAACGAAATTGGTGTTGTTAGTATACAACCAAACCTCGAGCGGTAAGCCGTTCGGTGTGGGGTTAAGTTGTCGTACTAGTATCCATTGATCTTGTACGATATCTTTGTCCTTTTTAAATAGCTCACTAAGGTGGTGTCTATATAATGTAAGGTTAATGTTGGTGTTATTTGTTATGTCTTTCTGAGAAAGCAATTTTTCAGCTATAAGCGCTTCGATTTCAGAGAGCGAGAGGCTTCTTATGCTTTGTACATCAATATATAGAGTACGTTTAATGCGACGTGCTCCTGTGGTGACCATAGCATTCCAATTTTGGAAAGTATCGCTAACGAGCGTATAGGGCGGAATGGTAGAAATGGTATTGTCAAAATTCCTCACTTTAACCGTAGTAAGCGAAATTTCCTCAACATTGCCATCAATGTCAAGTTTTTTAATGGTAATCCAATCGCCAACTTTAAGCATCTTGTTCAGCGAGAGTTGTATGCCCGCCACCAATCCCAAGATTGAATCTTTAAAAATTAACATTAACACTGTGGCTGCAGCACCTAAGCCTGCAATGACGCGTATGGGATTGTAGCCGAATAGTAGCGAAATGGAGACGATAGCTCCTAAACATATGATGATTAAGCGAATGAATTGTAATATACCTGTTAGGTGATATTCCTCGTATTTTTTAGCAAGTGCAACGGATAGGTTTTTTAGAAATGATGTAACAAGTAGCGTCGCACAGATCGTTATGTAAACTTGTAAAGAGTGAGAGATGATAACGTAAGTGATAGAAGTCGTGATGTTGTCATAACATAAAGGCAACAAGATGTACACTAATATGCAGGGAAATAGTTGACTTGTAGCGCTTAATACGGGGCGGTTGATTAGATAATCGTCCCATTTCGTTTCTGTTTTCTCAACCATTTGGAGTATGACGGGCATGGCGTATTTTCTGAAAGTCCAAGCAATGAAATAGCAAAGTAAAAGGAGTAGCGCAATTACTATTATTTGTGCGAGACGGACGCTATTAGCTGCTGAAATGTTACACTCAATGAGTAATGTCTCGAGTAAATGTCTTGCAAGATTGATCATTGTAGTATAGAAACAAGAAACCCCTCCGCTTATCGTTGCTTTGAATGATTAGTGGAGGGGGTGCTATTTTTTTGTATGGTGTAAAGGATGTCAAATGTACTATAGTAGTTAAATAGGACTTGACTTCTTATACGTGAAATTTAGTTGGCAGAGGTAAACTCATCAAGGAAGCGTACATCGTTCTCAGAGAAGAGGCGGAGGTCCTTTATTTGATATTTAAGGTTGGTAATACGTTCAACACCCATACCAAATGCGTAACCTTTGTAAACTTTGCTATCAATGCCATTCGCTTCGAGCACATTGGGGTCAACCATGCCACAGCCTAAGATTTCTACCCAACCTGTTTGCTTGCAGAAGGCACAACCCTTGCCGCCACAGATGTTGCAAGAAATATCCATTTCTGCACTTGGTTCTGTAAATGGGAAGTATGAGGGGCGCAAACGGATTTTTGTATCGGGACCAAACATTTCACGTGCGAAGGTAAGCAATACTTGCTTAAGGTCGGTAAAACTGACGTCTTTGTCGATGTAAAGTCCTTCGACCTGATGGAAGAAGCAGTGAGCACGGGCAGAAATGGCTTCATTACGATAAACGCGACCAGGGCACAATACGCGAATAGGCGGCTTAGAGTTTTCCATTACGCGGCTTTGTACTGAACTTGTGTGCGTACGAAGTACAATGTCGGGGTGTTGCTCTACGAAAAAGGTATCTTGCATATCGCGAGCGGGGTGATCCTCGGGGAAGTTAAGTGAAGAGAAAACATGCCAATCGTCTTCCACCTCGGGACCATCAGCAATAGAGAAGCCTAAACGTGAAAATATATCAATGATCTCATTCTTAACGATAGACAAAGGATGACGTGTGCCTAATGTAATAGGGTAAGGCGTACGTGTAAGGTCTAAGTCAGAATGGTCGTCTTCTTTTGTAGCAAGGCATTGACGTAATTCGGTAAGTTTGTCTTGTAATGCAGATTTTAGCTCATTGAGCTTCATACCAATTTCGCGTTTTTGCTCTGGAGCAACGTTACGAAATTCACCCATAAGGTCGTTTACTACACCTTTTTTACTAAGGTATTTAATGCGGAGCGCTTCAAGCGCTTTCTCGTCTGTGGCTTGTAAGCCTCCAACCTCGCTTAATAAAGCTTGTATTTTATCTATTAACATTGCGTTATTGCTTATTTTTAATGCAAAGATAAATATTTCTTCTTAAATATGTACGTCTTACACAGAAAAGGCTTACTTTTGCCACTCAAAATAAAGGCATTTATGATGAAAAAGTTCTTTTATACGCTTGTGTGTGTGCTGCTTTTTGCTTCATGTACAAGCGGGAAACCAAAAGAAGAGGCTGCTGGAAAGAGTGATAGTTTAGCTTCGGCGTTAGATACGTGTACTGCTGATAGCGTTCCTAATCCGCCTAAGGCTGCAGACGGGTTGTTTGATGATTTTATATACTCTTTTATGAGTAACAAGCGTTTCCAATATGAACGGATTATATTTCCATTAAAAAATGTGGTTGATGGTGTTAATCAGCCTATAGCAAAGGGGGCGTGGAAGTTTGATCATTTATATGAGAAGCAAGATGTGTATACGCTTGTGTTTGACAACTCAAAATCAATCAAGGCAGAAAAGGATACTTCACTGCATCATGTGGTTTTCGAATGGGTTTACCTTACGCAGAGAAAAGTGAAACAATACGTTTTTGATAAGATGAACGGACAATGGTTCCTGACGGCTCTTGATACACACAAAATGAGTAAGAACGTTAATAGTGACTTCTATGAGTTTTATGCTCAGTTCTCATCAAATCACAAATATCAGTCAAAGCACATTCTTAATCCGTTCCATTTCAAGACTTATGATTATGAAAACTTTCAGAGTATAGAAGGATTGCTTGATGTTAATCAGTGGCCTGACTATCGTCCTAAGTTGCCTTCGGGTACTATTACGAACATAAACTACGGACAAGGTTACGGCAATAGCCGTCGACGTGTCCTGATGATTTGTAGTCAGTCTGGCGGTATGGGGTGTTCACTCACTTTCGTGCGAAATGGCAAGACATGGATGCTTGAAAGATTAGAAAATTAAATCATTGAAAACCAACTTACTAACCAACTTTTATTAGTGTGTTGGTATAAAATATATTACCAAGAAATGTATTCGCTTTTAACACATAATACATTTGGCATTGACGCTAAGTGTACAGACTTTATTTCGTACCAAACAGTAGAGCAGCTGAAATCAATTACTTCAAGTTTGAAAGGAAGACGCTGGCTTCAAATTGGTGGCGGAAGTAACCTTCTCTTTGTTCATGACTTCGAAGGCGTTGTGTTACATTCTGAAATAAAAGACATAGAGATAGTAAGACGTAGCGGAGAATACGTGTGGCTTCGAGTTGGCGCAGGGTATGTATGGGACGATTTTGTAGCCTATTGTGTAGAGCATGGCTATTATGGCTTAGAGAACCTTTCGCTTATACCAGGTGAAGTCGGAGCCAGTGCTGTGCAAAACATTGGTGCCTATGGCGTAGATGTTGGTCAATATATATATACAGTAGAAGCGGTTGAGGTGGCGACAGGCAATGTTTGCCAATTCAAGGGCGAAGAATGCCGCTATGCCTATCGTAGCAGTGTGTTTAAGCACGAGATGAAGGGAAAGTATATTGTGACGCATGTAATTTATCGCTTGTCGTTAAGTTTTGCTCCCGACTTGTCGTATGGTGCAATCAGCCGCGCGTTACAAGCGAATGATATTAATGCAGAGGTAGTTACTGCACAAGTTCTACGAAATGTGATTATTGATGTTCGCCGTTCAAAATTGCCCGACCCTGCTGAGATTGGAAGCGCTGGCTCTTTCTTTATGAACCCTGTAGTTAGTCAAAGCAAATTCGAAAGTTTGCAACAACAATATCCCGATATGCCTCACTATGTTGTTGACGGAGGAGTGAAAATACCTGCTGGCTGGATGATAGAACAATGTGGTTGGAAGGGAAAACGTGTTGGTAATGTAGGCGTTTATAGTAAGCAAGCGCTTGTACTTGTAAACTACGGAGGTGCGAAGGGCGAGGATATTGTCCAACTGAGTAATGCGGTGATTGCAGATGTAGAGCGTAAATTCGGTATAACGCTTCACCCAGAGGTCAATTTTATAGAATAAACAGAGATGTTGCTATGCCGAAGTTGATATTTTTAGGTACGGGAACAAGTACGGGTGTGCCACAGATTGGGTGTAAGTGTGAGGTATGTCGTTCAAATGATACTCGTGATAAACGTTTGCGCACGTCGTCACTATATATAGGTGATGACGGAAGTCACATCTTAATAGACTGTGGTCCCGACTTCCGTGAGCAAATGTTACGCCAGCCTTGCGACTCGATTGATGCAGTGTTGCTCACACACGAACATTATGATCATGTGGGGGGAATTGATGACTTACGTCCCTTTAGTTTCGAACACTCATTGCCCATCTTTACAAATCAACTTTGCGCTGATAATTTGCGGCAGCGATTACCATATTGTTTTACTAAGAACAAATATCCTGGAGTTCCTAATATAGAACTTATTACTTTAGATCCTAAAGATAGTATCCTACTTGGTAATCAAACTGTTCAGCCAATTCAAGTGATGCATGACTTGATGCCAATTTACGGCTATCGCATTGGAAAAATGGCGTACATTACAGATATGAGCCACTTGGTAAAAAACGAAGATGAGAAGTTGAAAAACTTAAATGTGCTCATCGTTAACGCGTTACGAATAAATCCACATCATTCGCATCAAAGTTTAGATGAGGCCTTAACCTTTGCCAAGGCAATAGGAGCACGCGAAACGTATCTAATTCACATGAGCCACCAAATAGGTTTGCACCGACGTATCAACGAAATTTTGCCTCCTCATGTACATTTGGCTTATGACGGATTACAGATAGAATGGTGAGGTCGGTTTCCAAAAAAACTGTATGAGAGCAGGAAAATGACGCTGTAATGCTTATTGACATTTCGCTTTTGGCATTCTTTCAGTGCTGAAAAGCTGTATGCAAAGAACTTTTTTTGTAAGTTTGCATTATAAATTAAGAAATAACAAATATGATGCGTGCAAATACGATCTATTAGCACACACTATTTGCAACCGATTTATGAGAAAGAAAGCAATCAAAATACTTTGGAGTACTTATGCTGCGCTTTTGCTACTTGGCGCAATTGTTGTGCTTTGTGTAGAACAAGGTTGGATTGGCTATATGCCACCGATAGATGAACTACAAAACCCTATAAGTAAGTATGCCTCACAGGTGATAAGTGCTGATGGTAGACTTATGGGCACATGGTCGAGAAGTGAAAACCGTGTATTTGTAAGCTATGGTAATATTTCGCCACTCATGTTTGATGCATTAGTCGCAACTGAGGACGAGCGCTTTTATGACCATTCAGGCATAGACGTTCGCGCTGTGATGCGTGCTGTCGTAAAGCGTGGTGTAATGGGACATAAAGAGGCTGGTGGTGGTAGCACTATTACGCAACAATTGGCAAAGCAACTCTATTCTTCTTCAGCCGAATCGACCATGCAGCGTTTAATGCAAAAACCTGTGGAATGGATTATCGCTGTAGAGTTGGAAAGACATTACACAAAGGAAGAAATCCTAACGCTTTACCTTAACTACTTTGACTTTCTACATAATGCTGTAGGTATAAAGACTGCAGCAAACGTTTATTTTGGAAAAGCTCCCAAAGATTTAACCTTGACGGAGTGTGCTACGCTTGTTGGCATGTGTAAAAATCCCTCTTATTTTAATCCCGTGCGCGAACCAGAGCGTTGCCGCGACAGACGCAATGTCGTGTTGCAACAAATGGTAAAGGCAGGAAAACTCTCTGAAACGGAATATGCCACGTTAAGCGAAGAGCCGCTAAAACTTAACTTTCATCGTATCGACCATAAAGAAGGTATTGGAGCTTATGTGCGCGAGTATTTACGCCGTATAATGATGGCTGAAAAGCCAGAACCTTCTAATTATCATGCTTGGCAGCGTCAGCAGTTCTATGAAGACTCATTGATGTGGGCAAACGATCCCTTGTATGGATGGTGTAAGAAGAATCAAAAACGCGACGGAAGCAATTATGACATTTACACTGATGGCTTAAAGGTTTATACGACCATTGATTCTCGCATGCAGCAATATGCAGAACAAGCTGTCTATGCGCAGGTAGGAAAGAACCTGCAACCGAAGTTTGAGGCAGAACGACGCAGCTCGCCCAACTTCCCCTATAGTGCAGACCTTAGTCGAAGCGATGTAAAGCGTCGTATAAAGAGAGCTATCAAGCAGTCTGATCGTTATCGCATGATGAAGTCATTGGGCGCAACAGAGGAGGAGATAGATAAGGCTTTCCATACCAAAGTGCCAATGACAATGTTTACCTATCGTGGTGAAGTAGACATGACGATGACTCCAATAGACTCCATATTATATTATAAGAAGTTCTTACGCTCGGCATTGGTATCAATCGATCCGATGACGGGACAAGTGAAGGCCTACGTTGGAGGTCCAGACTTTTCGCACTTTCAATATGACATGGCTATGGTAGGACGTCGCCAAATAGGTTCGACGATGAAACCATTTGTCTATGCAATGGGACTGCAAGGAGGCTTAACACCACGTACAACTATACTGAATATACAACGCAGCTATGGAGGTTGGTGTCCTCGTAATAGTAGCAGAGCCTCATACGGTGCTCATGTAACATTGAAATGGGGTTTAAGCCGTTCAAACAACTGGGTAACCGCTGGCCTTATGTATCAAATTGACCCTACGGGGCAAGCACTTGTTCGCGACCTTCATGCTTTGGGTGTGGCAAATGACAATATGCAGCCCTCGTTGCCCTTATGTTTGGGTACGTGCGATATTACGCCAGCCGAATTGGCATCTGCCTATACGGCATTTGTGGAGAAAGGTATACGTCGTGCCCCCTTACTTGTTACGCGCATAGAAGATAGCGAAGGAAATGTAGTGGCAGAGTTTACCCCTCGAACCAATGAAGTCTATAGCGAAGAGACGGCATATAACATGATAGACATGATGAAGGCTGTTATTGATGAAGGTACAGGACGTCGCTTGCGTTCTACCTACGAAATGAAAGGCCCGATAGCAGGTAAGACAGGTACAACAAACAACAACTCCGATGGTTGGTTTGTTGGATGTGTTCCTCAATTAGTTACGGCTGTGTGGGTAGGTGGTGATGAGCGCGACATTCATTTTAATTCGACGGCTTTAGGACAAGGTTCTGCTTCGGCTCTGCCCGTGTGGGCGCTCTATATGAGACGCGTCTATGCCGACAAATCCTTAGGTTACGACCCCGAGCGAGATTTTGATCGTCCTGTCTCTATGCAGGAGACAACGCATCGCCATGCTGCTTCAAGGGGAGGGAGCGAGAATGAGGAATCTGTCGAAACGTCTACTACAAATAATGAAGCTACTGAGCCTGTCAAAAAAGCGAAAAGTAAGTCAGCGGCTGAAAAATATTTTGAATAGGAACGTGCTGAGGCGTCACGCGATGATTGTGCGTTGATGCGTGCTTATCTAATAGGCAGTGACGCTTTCAATTTCATAAACGAATAATGATAGTTAGATTATAAGGTACTTAACATGATGCAAAGAATATATATATGGGCGCTTATAAGTGCCATGTCAGTGTCAAGCGCTTGGGCGCAAAAGATTGTTGTAGGATCTGTTACGTTGAAAGATGGTGGCATTTATACGGGCGAACTCATAGGTGGTAAACCAGGTGGGAAGGGCCGTGTCCAATATGATAATGGTGACACTTATGAAGGGTCTTTTGTTAAGGGACTTCGACAAGGCGAAGGTACATTTACTGAAGCCGACGGCTCTCGCTATGAAGGGAACTGGACAAAGAATGAGCGTAACGGCAAAGGGACTTACTATGCCGTAAATAACAATCGCTACGTTGGTACATGGTATCGCAATCAAAAAGAAGGATTTGGCAAAATGTACTACTATAATGGTGATGTATACGAAGGCCAATGGAAAGACGATGTACGCAATGGAAAGGGAACCTACACTTACAAAAGTGGAGCTTATTATAAAGGCGATTGGGTGAACGACCAAAAGGACGGTAAGGGTATTTTTGATTGGAATGACGGTTCTAAGTACGAGGGCGCATGGTTGAAAAATCAGCGTAACGGTCGCGGTACATACATCTATGCTGACGGTGACTATTATAATGGCGATTGGAAAGACGACATGCAAGACGGCCGTGGAATCTATAAGTTCCGCAATGGCGACGTGTATGAAGGACAATATATAATGGGAGAACGAACGGGTGAAGGCTCGTTTCGTTTTGCCAACGGCGACACATACGTTGGCAATTTCTTGAATGGTGAGCAAAGCGGTCAAGGCACATTTCAATGGAAAGGCGTTGCTTCATACACTGGGCAGTGGCAGCACAATATGATGCACGGTCACGGTGTGTACAAATGGAAAAACGGTGATGAGTATAATGGAGAGTGGAAGAATAATCGCATGGACGGCGAGGGAACGTTACGATTTGCTGCGGGAGGACGTTTTAAAGGACAATTCCGCGAAGGCAAACGTGACGGGCGCTCTGTTGAGATACGTGCTGACGGTACACGTATAGATTGCACTTATCGTGATGGACAAAAGCACGGTAAATACAAAGAGTATGATGCCAATGGTAATGTAACGAAGCAAGGAGAGTACTCTAATGGACGTGTTGTACAATAGACTCACCACTATCTTGTAAGTATGACAAGCCAAAGAGTATAGGAATACGCAAGTAAGAAACCTATTAAACTAAATATATCATGAAAGCCACAACTTCAACAAAAAAGAAGGCGGTAAAACGTGTATCACGTCCGCGACAACTAAAGATTGTTAGAGACGACGAATGGTTGCAACCCTTTGAAGCAGCCATACAAGGGCGACACGAACACGTTAATAACAAAATAGCTGACTTAACAGGTGGAAAAGGCTCGCTAAGCGACTTTGCTGATGGACATCTGTACTTTGGTCTGCATCGCACACCACGCCAATGGGTGTTGCGTGAGTGGGCCCCCAATGCTACTGCCATTTACCTAACGGGTACTTTCAATCAGTGGCAAGAACTTCCCAATTATGCCTTAAAACGCATTGATGAAAATGGCACCTGGGAATTGAAATTACCTGCCAAGGCATTACATCACCTCGACCTTTACAAACTGTCAATACATTGGGACGGCGGTCAAGGCGAACGTGTGCCAGCTTGGGCAACACGTGTAGTACAGGACGAAAAAACAAAAATATTTAGTGCGCAGGTGTGGCACCCTGAGCATGCTTATGAGTGGAAAAAGCAAACGTTTCGCCCCAAGCGAGGTCCTTTGTTTATATACGAGTGTCATATAGGCATGTCGCAAGATGCTGAAAAGGTCGGGACATACAATGAATTTCGCTTAAACGTTCTTCCGCGCATTATTGCCGATGGCTACAATTGCATTCAGATAATGGCCATTGCCGAGCATCCTTACTATGGAAGCTTTGGCTACCATGTAAGTTCCTTCTTTGCCCCAAGTAGTCGTTTCGGTACGCCAGATGAACTTAAGCAACTCATCGACGAGGCACATGCAGCAGGCATTATGGTGATTATGGACCTCGTGCATAGTCACGCGGTAAAGAATGAGGTAGAAGGACTTGGCAATTATGCTGGTGATCCCAACCAATTCTTCTATCCCGGCAGCCGACATGAACATTCGGCTTGGGATAGCCTTTGCTTTGACTATGGCAAGAATGAGGTCGTACACTTCTTGCTTTCAAACTGCAAGTATTGGCTGACAGAATTCCACTTCGATGGTTTCCGCTTCGACGGTGTCACCTCTATGCTCTATTATAGCCACGGATTAGGAGAAGCCTTCTGCGGTTATCCCGATTACTTTAACGGACATCAGGACGATAACGCTATCTGCTATCTAACGCTTGCCAATCTACTCATACACGAAGTGAACCCCTCTGCCATCACTATAGCAGAGGAGGTAAGCGGTATGCCAGGCTTAGCAGCACCCTTTAAGGACGGTGGATATGGCTTTGATTATCGTATGGCTATGAACATTCCTGATTATTGGATAAAGACGATTAAGGAGCGCCGCGATGAGGATTGGCGTCCATCGTCTATACTATGGGAACTTACCAACCGTCGCGCTGACGAAAAGACGATTTCGTACTGCGAAAGTCATGACCAAGCGCTCGTGGGCGATAAGACGCTCATCTTCCGTCTGATTGATGCAGATATGTATTGGCATTTTAAGAAGGGCGACGAAAACTACACCGTACATCGGGGTATCGCCCTTCACAAAATGATACGCCTTGTCACGGCATCAACTATTAATGGTGGCTACTTAAACTTTATGGGCAATGAGTTTGGCCACCCAGAGTGGATAGATTTCCCACGCGAGGGAAATGGCTGGAGCTATAAGTACGCTCGACGCCAGTGGAACTTGGTTGACAATCACGAACTCTGCTATCACTATTTGGGCGACTTTGACAATAAGATGATACATCTATTGCGCAACACTGAGAGTGATATACGAAAGTTCCCTGTGCAAGAAGTATGGCATGACGACGGCGACCAAGTGTTAGCCTATATGCGTGGTTCTTTGGTCTTTGTATTCAACTTCTCGCCCAATCGCTCTTATGATGGGTATGGCTTCCGTGTGCCAGAGGGCGCTTACGAAGTAGTGTTGAATACAGATGCTACAGAATTTGGCGGAAATGGTTTAGCAGACGACACGGTATGCCATTTGACAAACTTCGATCCGCTTTTGGCTCGCGAACACAAAGGTTGGCTAAAACTTTACCTACCAGCTCGTTCGGCCGTTGTACTCTGCAAGAAAAAAGAAACAAAAGAGGAGAAAAACAAGAAGTAAGCGTAACCAAAATCATATATCGTTTATTATTGGTGTCCGATAAAATTCTAGTCTTTCGAAAAAAAATAGGGCCGATTCCATTTTGCTGGAGTCGGCCCTTTTGGGTTATATTGATGCAACTGTATTGCCAACTGGGGCATCGAGTTCCAAGTTGGCAATGCTGACGCGAGGACGCGTCGCCCCCAGGTGAGGACGCGTTTGTGGCGCAACTTTTCGACAAATTGCAGTTTATCCTTACGCAAATGATACGACTTATCATGTTTCAATGTTTCACTTTTTGTACGAAAACGATTGATTTATAAGCATTTCATAACATGAAACATACGCGTTGTATGTTTCATTTTTGCTTTCAATGTTTCATTTTACAAGCACTGACGATAAAAAACGAAACTTGGTGCAAGAGATTTCATTTCTTGGTGCAAGAGATACAAAAGTATAGTGCAAGAGATTTCAAACCTTAGTGCAAGAGATACAAAATGAAGGGATGAAATCTAACCTGAAGCATGGAACTTTAAATTTCATTCGTCAGACTATTTGATAATCAAGCAGTTACAAACATAATCTGAAACATGAAAGATAAAAAGTCACCGCCCCTTAAAATAAGTAACGCGCGGAAGTAGTTCGAAGTTTCACTTAAAAAAAAAGTGTACAAAATGTACACACTTTTTGCCCTTCCCCTCATGGTGTCGTACTTTTGCACCAAACCTAAAATAAGACAACTACCATGATTAAAAACAGTATCCGTCAACTACTAAAACTGGCCCAACGACTCTTTACGCAATTAAGCAACAAC
>OMDA01000140.1_pt1 | contig 38666 bp, 24 predicted proteins | sample 1645141 | NCBI WGS metagenome assembly OMDA01 (sample SAMEA103958151, study PRJEB25191) | human gut metagenome | reverse complement strand
AATAACCCAGGGCGCTGCCCTGGGCTAAGAGCTTCTGCCCCTTCAGGGCGTGTGGAACATACTTGCGAAAGTTGAGTTGTATGTATAATCAACTATTGAATTCTTCACTCTTCACTTAAATTACCCAAGGTATTTCATCAAGATTTTGATCTTGCCACTGTCGCGCAATTTGATGATACTTTTCTCGCGTATCTGGCGTACACGCTCACGAGTAAGATTGAATTCGCTTCCTATTTCCTCCAGACCCTTTTCGTGACATCCAATACCATAGCAGTAGCAGAGGATCTTGCGTTCACGTTCCTTGAGAACAGTGCTGAGAACGCGCTGCAACTCCTGGCTCATAGACTCGAAATCAACATGCTTGTCTGTTCGGCTGTCATCGCCCGATGCCATTACGTCAACCATTGCATTGTCGTCATCATCACTGCCGAATGGAGCATCAATACTCATGTGATGGTTGTCGGCCTTGATGGTCTGGTCGATTTTGGTTTCCTCCATCTTGGTAATCTGGCTCAACTCTGTTACCGATGGCTTGCGCTGGTGTTCCTGTTCGAACTTGCTGATTTCTGCCTGGATCTTACTCAGAGCTCCAACTTGGTTGAGGGGAAGGCGAACAATACGGCTCTGCTCAGCGATAGCCTGCAGAATACTTTGACGAATCCACCATACTGCATAGGAGATAAACTTAAAACCACGAGTCTCATCAAACTTCTCTGCAGCCTTCACCAAACCGATATTACCCTCATCAATCAAGTCGGTAAGACCCAGACCCTGATGTTGGTATTGTTTGGCAACAGATACAACAAATCGAAGATTGGCTTTTACCAATTTCTCCTTGGCACGCTCTCCCTCACGGCCTCCCTTGCGTATTTTCTGGGCAAGTTCTATCTCTTCATCGATAGAGACCATAGGTTCACGACCAATCTCTACCAGATATTTGTCGAGTGCTTCACTGGAGCGGTTGGTAATACTTTTACTGATCTTAAGTTGTCTCATAAATCTTCTTTTTACCTTGATGTTTTGTTCTAATGATACGTAGGAAAATCGCTATTCCTTGAATTCGGGTTGCAAAGTTACAAAAAAAATACAATATAATTAGCTTTTAAAGAGAAAAAGTTTGCATAACCATGTGTTTTTTAGCTACTTTAAGAAAGATGTAGGCTCTGTTTTCCAGCTTTTTGTATGCTCAAAAGGTTGAAGAACGATATTATGATGGCGCTTTTTAATGCATATTGTTTGTATATTCAAAGAAAATGTGTAACTTTGCAACCATTATGTAAAAAACTTGAATCGAAAGAATCATTATAAATAAAACTAAAAAATAATTATGTTTGAGAATCAACCAAAAGGTCTGTGGGCCTTAGCTTTGGCTAACACGGGTGAGCGCTTTGGTTATTATACCATGCTCGCAGTGTTCTTACTCTATTTGCAGGCTAACTTCGGTTTTGAAACTGGATTGGCAAGTACTATTTACTCTACATTCTTGATGATGGTATATTTCTTGCCTATCATCGGAGGTATCGCAGCCGACAAGTTTGGCTTTGGTCGTATGGTTACTACGGGTATCTTCATTATGTTTATCGGTTATCTTGTGCTCTCACTCCCTCTTGGCAAAGACACTGTTGCTGTTGCCGCAATGGGCATTTCGCTTATCCTTATTGCTTTGGGAACAGGTCTGTTCAAGGGTAACTTGCAGGTGATGGTAGGTCGTCTTTACGATGAGGCACAGTTTGCCAACAAGCGCGACTCAGGTTTTTCTCTCTTCTATATGGCTATCAATATCGGTGCTATGTTTGCACCTACTGCAGCCATTAAGATTATGAAGTGGGCACAGGACAGCTTGAGCGTGTCAGTGGAGGACTCATATCACTTCGCTTTTGCCGTAGCATGTGCATCGCTTATTGTTAGTATCGCCATCTACTATGCTTTCAGCTTTACATACAAACACGTTCTTGCTTCTGAGAATAAGAATAAGGACGACAAGGCTCCTGTCAAGGAGGCTAACGAGCTTTCGAAGGCAGAAACCAAGGAGCGCATCGTCTGCCTCTGTTTGGTATTCGCGGTAGTAATCTTCTTCTGGATGGCTTTCCATCAGAACGGTAATACACTGACACTCTTTGCACGCGACTATACGCAGAAGACTTCAGAAGGTCTGCAGTCAATGGCATTCGATGTTACCAACCTCGTAGCTTGCATCTTTGTTGTTTACGGAAGCTTCGGTTTGGCACAGAGCAAGACAGGCAAGGGTAAAGGTATCTCACTTGGTATTATCGTTGCAGCCATCGCCTTTCTCTTCTACAAGTACACCAATCTTGAAGGTGCTGTAGATGTTGAGGCTCCTATCTTCCAGCAGTTCAATCCTTGCTACGTAGTAGCTTTGACACCTGTGAGCGTAGCTTTGTTCTCATGGCTCAACAAGATCGGCAAGGAGCCAACATCTCCAGAGAAGATTGGTTTGGGTATGCTCGTTGCAGCTCTCGGTTTTGTTTGGATGGCTGTAGGTTCAATGGGTCTGGAGCTTCCTTTGACACAGGGCGACCCTACTACCGAGGGTACACGTGTCAGTGCAAATCTCTTGATTACTACCTATCTCATCCTTACCTTCGCTGAACTTCTGCTCTCTCCAATCGGTATCTCGTTTGTATCGAAGGTGGCACCTCCTAAGTATGCAGGTTTGATGATGGGTCTCTGGTTCGGTGCAACAGCTATCGGTAACCAGTTGGTTATGGTGCCAGGTATCATGTGGGGTCAGAACTTCAACCTCGTTATAATTTGGGGCGTTCTTGCAGGTATCTGCTTGGTCTCAGCTCTCTTCATCTTCTCTATCATCAAGAAGTTGAATCGCGTGAGCTAAATCGTATATAATCTTGCTTTGATACGTTCAAAGCAAGATTTTTTTTTTTATATTTCCTAAAAAACTCTTTTTTCTTTGTTTGTTTGAAAAGAAAGTTGTATTTTTGCTGTGTTTTAAATATAAAAGCGTATGACAGCTCGAGAAGATAAAGAAAAGTTAAGGTATAGCCGTGAGAACTTAAGTAAATTCTTCTATGATTTGGCTAAGGCAACTTTCACAGCTATGGTTGTGGGAGATGTAGTAACTATGTTTTTAAAGGAAGATGTAACAGCTACCGCAATTTGGCTCTTTGTTACTGGTTTAATTACCACCAGTTTGTTGTCTACGGTTGGGTATAGAATTTCTAAAATGTAAAGATATGGAAGCATTAATAATGACATTGGCTGGTACAGGAGTAGTGGCTTTGATACTGAATATCTGGTTGAGTACCAAATCTGGTAAAAAATGGCTTAAAAATCTATAAGGAAAAACGAGGTAACAGGTTACGCCTAATACCTCGTTTTTTTCTTGTTTTAAATGGAATTGGCTTTTGCCAATATCGTTTTTTCTTTCAAAAGATTATTTCTTCAGCCATTTGTCCAACCAGCCGAAGAAGGTACGCTGCCATAGAATTCCGTTCTGTGGTTTCAATACCCAATGATTCTCGTCTGGGAAGATGAGCAGCTCGGCAGGAATGCCACGCAAACGAGCCGCATTGAAGGCTCCCATGCCTTGGTTTGCATTGATGCGATAGTCTTTCTCGCCATGAATGCAGAGGATAGGAGTGTCCCACTTGTCTACAAACTTGTGAGGGCTGTTCTCGTATGTCTTCTTGGCGTTGACAGTCCGGTCTTTGTTCCAGTAAGCATCATCGTACTCCCAGTTGGAGAACCAAACCTCCTCAGTGTCAGTATACATGCTTTCGAGGTTGAAAGCTCCATCGTGAGCAAGGAAAGCCTTGAAGCGCTTGTCGTGATGACCGGCCAGATAATATACAGAGAAACCTCCGAAGCTGGCGCCTACGCAACCCAGGCGGTCTTTGTCTACATAAGGCAGGTTGGCTGTAGCATCGTCGATGGCAGACAGATAGTCGTTCATACACTGGCCTGTCCAGTCGCCTGATACTTCCTCGTTCCATTCGCTTCCGAAACCTGGCAGACCGCGACGGTTTGGTAATACTACGACATAGCCATTGGCTGCCATGATCTGGATGTTCCAACGATAGCTCCAGAACTGGCTGACAGGACTCTGAGGTCCGCCTTCGCAGAAGAGGAGGGTAGGATACTTTTTGCTGGCATCAAAGTTGGCAGGCAACATGATCCATACCAACATCTGTTTGCCATCGGTGGTCTTCACCCAGCGCTGTTCGCACTTGCCTAAGTTCAACTGATTCAGGATGTGGTCGTTCTCGCGGGTTATCTGTTCCACCTTGGTGGTCTTTGCGTTCTTGCCAGGTGTCACCATATAGATGTCGGTAGGATGGCTCATGCTTGCACGTGTGGCGAGAATCTTGTTGCCGTTATTGGCAAGCGAAACGCTTCCATAGTCAGCCCAGTCGTTGGTGATTTGTTTTACCTCACCCTTGAAGTTGGTCTGGTAAAGGTTCAATGTTCCGTGCCATACGCCTATAAAGGTAAGACTCTTGTTGTCCTTGTTCCATGTGAATCCCTCTACATTTGAGTCGAACTTCTCTGTTACGTAATTCTTCTTGCCAGTGGCGAGATCGTATACGCAGAGTCGGTTGCGGTCGCTCTCGTATCCGTCTCGTGCCATGCTTTGCCATGCTATATACTTGCCGTCGGCAGAGAACTGAGGATTGGTGTCGTAGCCAGGATTGTTCTTCAAGTTTTCCGGAGCATTGACAGCCTGGTGCTTCATGCTCTTGGTAGCATCTACCTTAGGCTCCACGTAGCCGGCTTCCTTGCAAAGGTTCTTCGTCTCGCGCGTACCTATATTATATAGATAGATATCAGAGTCGGTAGAGATGGCATATTGCAATCCCTCCTTCTTGCGACAAGTATAGGCGATGGTCTTAGAGTCTGGGCTCCAAGCCAGCTGCTCGATACCGCCAAATGGTGCCATAGGGCACTCGTAAGGTTCGCCCTTCAGGATGTCTTCTCCCTCATTGACGGTTCCGTCTTCAGCCACCTCAGCTACAAAAGGATGAAGGATGCTCTCCACGTAGTGGTCCCAGTGGCGATAGTTCATATCGGTAACGAGTCGGCCTGTAGCCAGAGGAAGGTCGGATGGATTTTCCTTGATGGTGCCGTGGTAGGGCAGTTCCTTGATGAGGATAACCTTCTTGCCGTCAGGTGAGAAACGGAATCCCTCGATACCGGCCTTGTCATGGGTGAGCTGTTTGCGGTCAGTTCCGTCTGGGTTCATGCTCCAGAGCTGTCCGTTGCGGATAAAGGCGATTTTCTTTCCGTCTGCAATCCATGCGGCATCACTCTCGCTCTTGGCATCAGTGGTGAGGGCCTTCTGGTTCTTTCCATTGGCGTCCATGATGAAGAGCATCTGGTGACCCTTGTTCTCCTTGACGCTGTAGTAACCTACTTGGTACACGATTTGCTTGCCGTTGGGCGAAGCCTCGGCACCACCAATTCGCCCCATGGCCCATAGAGCCTCAGGCGTCATCAGGTGGTTCTCCACCTTGATGTTGTTCTTCTCAATCATTGTTTGTGCATTAGCCATAGTGCCACTCATCGTAAGTGCGGCAGCGGCTAAGATCATTGTTTTAATCATGTCTTTTTTATGTTGTTGTTTGATTTATCCCATATATGGTAATCATAGTGCAAAAATAATGATAATTTTCCAAAGCAGCAAGAAAGTTGTGCAAAATGTACCCATGGGCGGCATTTTATCGAATGATGAGGAGCGAATGTCATATTTGCGGAGAAAAAGTAACAAACTTAGGATAAAATTTGTTTTATTCCTTAATAAATTGTATCTTTGCCTTTGTATAATCTATGTTCTAAACTTTAGAACATAAGTTCGATAGTTTAGAACACAAGTTCCAAAGTTTAGAACATAAGTTCGATAGTTTAGAACATAACTTTATTGTGTGTTCAGAAACAATTTTAACCCATTATAATAACAAATATCAATAGAAAGGAACAAAAATATGGCTAAGTACAAGTTGCAAGAGATGCCGGACGTGCATCATGATGGTAAGCGAAGGGTGTATCCCAAGATGATAATCAACCGTACCCTGTCGCGCAAGGAGTTTGTCGAGATGATGCGTGATTATCATCGGGGCACGTCGCCCAGTATGGTGGAGGCTGTGCTGATAGATGTCGAGGACATGCTGGTGAGAATGCTCTCCATGGGATATAATGTCAATCTGGGCAATCTGGGTCATTATTCACTCTCGTTAGAGTTTAAGGACGACAAGCCTGCCGAGATGCGAGACGAGGACGACAAGATGACTTTTCGAAGGGTGGGCGTGAAGGACGTCAACTATAAGGCTGCGCCCGAGTTTGTCAAGGAAGTGAAGCTTGAGACTGACCGCTATTTAGAGCGGGACATGGGTGGTGTGAAACGAGTGTTGAAAAGCAATTACACCCGTGAGGAGCGCATTGCCCGAGCCTTGCAAGTGATAGAGAAGAATGGCTTTATCAGCCTTGACGACTATGCCCAGCTCAACAATATGAGTCGTACGGTAGCCTCCACCGACCTGAAACAGATTGTCGACGACCCTCAGTCGCCCATCTGCTCGCACGGTCGTCACAGCCACAAGGTGTGGGTGAAGAGAGAGGCGTGAGCGGGAGTTACTGATTGTTGGTTACTTCTTCGCACACCACCATCTCTGTACCTCTGTAGATGACGACAATCTTGTGAAGTTGGGTGGTCTTCACGGCGGAAGTGACCACCTCGCTTTGAGCATAGCGGTTCACTTGAGCCTCGGCTTCTTTGAAAAGCTGTTGGATGTGCGTATCAGTATCTTTCGATTTGGCGTACTTGAGTTCCACAATATAAGAATGGGGCATGTCGCTATAGATGTCGAGAAGCGGACATAGGAAGATGTCAGCATATCCTTCCTGAGTATCTTTTTCGGAGATAGGACGATAGTACTGATTTTGGCAAGTCATGGCAAGCGTGAAGCCATGCACAAAATACTCCCCCTTCTGATGGTCTCGCTGGGAGGCGTATTTGTGCAAGCTGTCAGCAATGTACTGGAAGTATGCCTTCCATTCTCCACGATAAGCAAGGCGGCTTGCCAACTCATTCTTTTCGTAGCTGTCGAATGAGAGGTCATTTTCTTTGTAGGTATCGAGCAGATAAGTAAATAGCTGCTCGCGCACAACCTCGTTTGGAATAACAAATTTTGTCTTTCCTTCAAGTGTTCCGTTGATTGTGATCATTCCGAAGTAAAACAATAGGCTGACAAAATTGTCGGGATTGCCTATCAGCTCGGCAGGAAATCCCGACTTGAGTTCGCCTGTGATGTAACCTTGCTGCACCAGTTGCTGGATGATAGAGGCATCGTGGGCAAACTCCTTGTCTCTGCGGATGAGCATGCGGAGCTTGTTGTAGTCGGTACGGATGTTTTCGTCTATCATGTGGTCGGGCACCTCACAATCATTGTTCACATAATTGTCGATGAAGTAAAGCACCATGTTGGAGTTGTACATCGTCACTTTGCCGTACTTCTTGAGTGCAAAGCAATAGTTGTCGTACCATGGCTTCATGATGGTTATCAATTCATCGATGGTATGGTTGAACTCGTATTGGGTGGAGTAGTATTCAAGCATGGCTCGTACTTCTTTCTCCGTGAATCCTGTCAGTTCATTGAATTGGCCACTCAGAGTGTAGTTGGTTCCGATGTTGAATCCACTGGTCAGGTCGTCTAATGTGACAGGGCTGACTCCTGTCACGAATACACGGGCGATGGTAGAATCCGTACCAGCCTTGATCGTGTCGAAGAAAGTGCGCAAGTATCCCTCGCCATGAGTCTCTTTGCGATATTTGTCCAGGCAATTGGGCTCGGCAAGAATCTTGTTGGTGAAATGGTCGTACTCGTCGATGAAGAGGAACACCTTGGCGTTGGTCTTCTCGCATTCACGGCACAGAAAGTTCAGTTGCTTGACCGCACCATCCAGTTGGTTCATGCCTTCTTTGATGCCTTTCGGTAAATATTGCGCATATACATCGCAGAAAAAATTAAAGGCTATACGACAATGGTCATCTAATCCCTTTTTATAGTCATTTAGTTCTGCATTTACTATTGCAAAGTTGAGCTTGATGACAAGATATTTGTTGTGCTCGGGTGTGGGATGCTGACCGATGTAGAGATGTCCGAAGAGCTTGTCGAAGATGTTTGCTCGATTGATATCGTAGTAATGCTCAAGCATGGAGAGAGTAAGGCTCTTGCCGAATCGGCGAGGGCGGATGTAGAAGAAGAACTTGTTGGCTCTTTCAATTTTCTCCACGAATGGAGTCTTGTCGACATAGTAGCAGTCATCCTCGATGACGGCCTTGAAGTTCATCATGCCGTAAGGGATGCGCTTGGGATATTTTCGAATGCTCGTTGATTGATTCTCTACCATATTTTTACACCTTTTTTATATTGTTCTGCAAAAATAAGGATAATTTTCCGAAATAACAAGAAACTTCTTCAAAAGATAAGTGTATACTGTATATTATATATCGGGTGAATTAACTCAAGGTAGTCCTACCTCTGCAATTCATCATTGGCATCGTCATGACCTTTGCGCTGCCTCTGTTGTTTCCGTATTAAAAATATTAATGGGATATTTGTGCATTATTCCAATTATTATTTGTATCTTTGCACATAGATTTGGCTTTGCCACTTCCAAGACATATTAGTAAAAACAAAGCATTGACTATTATTTCGCGTTCACAAAGAAAAAGCCTGAGAAACTGATTTCTTTGCATAAGATAGGATGCGCCTCGGTAATTAAAGCCGGCTTTATTGCCTTCGGTTAGCACTATCTTTCCGCAGAAAGAGTAATCGGAATGCTGTTTGCAGCGAAGCCTCTATCTTTGAGGAGGTTTGCTCGTACGTTCACATTGATTAGTCGATGTTCATACCTATATGGTGTGGGCATTCCATCCTATGTGAACGTCGGGTTTTCATTCTCAGGCTTCCCGTGAACGCGAAAGGAAAGGTGTCCGCACCTTTTTCTTTGCTTTTCTTTTCCGATTCTTCTTGCAAGTAAGCCGTCTTGATAGTTGGATGCAAAACTTCTAACTATTAAACAGAATGGATACATTGAATCTTTATCATGAGTTAGAGAAGCTCTTGCGCATGAATAGCCGTTACTGCATGGACGACGGCACGCTGCTGAAAAACCAAATCGTGGAAGATGCATTGAGCATCCATCCACTTTTAATCAAAGAACTTTTCGGCAGCGAGAAGATGAAGAGTACATTCTTCCGTGACGTGGAAGGTGTGATGGTCTTCGACAAGGTGAAATTTCAGCGTTTCGTTTCCGATACCCAGTTTCTGGGTGGCAGCTACACGATGTTTAAGAACAAGATTGGTCTGACCGATGAGAGTGGTCACTTTGTCAGCGAGAGCCGAGAGGTGGTTCTCGCATGGCCTTACAAGGACTGCATGCTTGAAGGTGGGCAAACCAAGGAAGAGGCTAAGCGCACCGAGATTTTTTGGAACGAGACGCTGGCTCCCGACGAGGTGAACCGCCTCACCGAGCCAAAAGTGTTCGCCCACTTCAAGCGTTACGACAAAGAGGGCGAGCATCCAGTGGAGCATCTCTCTGGTTCGGATAATTTTATCATCAAGGGCAACAACCTCCTTGCCTTGCATTCATTGAAGAAAAAGTATGCAGGCAAAGTAAAACTAATTTATATTGATCCGCCGTACAATACAGGAAGTGATGAGTTTGGATATAATGACAGTTTCAATCATTCTTCATGGCTGACATTCATGAAAAATAGATTGGAGGTGGCAAGAGTCTTGCTTTCTGATCAAGGCTGTATTTTTGTTCATATAGACCATCATGAGCTATTTTATATAGGTGCTTTATTGGACTCAATTTTTGGAGTTGAAAACAAGGTGCAGGTTATTTCTGTGAAAACAGCTACTCCTGCCGGCTTTAAAACCGTAAATCCTGGTCCGATTGATGTAACGGAATATATACTTTTTTATACAAAACATAAAAACAGCTTCAAGTTTAAGAAGGCTTATGTGCCTGTGGCTTATAATGTAAACTATAATTTAGTTCTTGATAGAAATGAAGAAGTGGCAAAATGGAAATTCATTCCCATCAAAGATGCCATGCTGCACTCTCTGGGGTTTACATCTGAAAAAGAAGCAAAGGCTAAATATGGTGAAATGTGGAAAACCTTAAAGACTCAACTTATCGCACAATATGCATTCAATCATGCAGAGAATGTGGTCAGCGTACGTGATCCCCATAAACCAACAGATATCGTAAAAGCTTTGATGAAGCAGTCTAAGGAGCTAGGACACGTGATAGAGCAGGTAAGAGATGATGGAAGTTCTTCCTATTTTTACAATGGTGGTGCGCTCGCATTCTATTCTAATAAAATGCAAATGGTTGATGGTGAAAAGTGCATTACCGAGCTGTTGACTGATTTCTGGAATCACATATCATGGGCAGGCATTGCAAACGAAGGTGGAGTAAAATTAAAAAACGGTAAAAAGCCCGAAAAACTGCTTAAGCAACTTATTGAAATGACTACGACAGAAGGAGAGTTAGTACTTGACTTTCACTTGGGGTGTGGTACGACTGCTGCTGTTGCCCATAAACTGAACCGACATTATATTGGAGTTGAACAATTGGATTATGGAAAAAATGATAGTACAGTTAGACTTCAAAACGTAATAGCAGGTGATAAGACAGGTATCAGCAAACTTGTAAATTGGCAAGGTGGTGGCTCCTTCGTCTACTGCGAGCTGGCGAAGGCGAACGCCAAGTTTGCCGATGAGATAGAGGCAGCATCGACTTCCGAACAATTAAAAGAAATTTGGGATCGCATGAAAGCCACCGATTACTTGAACTACAAGGTGGATATCAAGGAGGTGGATGCGAATGCAGAGGCTTTCGAAGACCTGAGCCTTGAAGACAAGAAGCGTTTCCTCATCGAGTGTCTTGACAAAAACCTCCTCTATGTGCCGCTCTCAGACATTGACAGTGATGAGTATGAAGTAACCGAAGAGGACAAGCGATTGACCCTCGAGTTTTACAGCAAAAAAAGATAAGTATGGCAAAGTTACAAGAAACATTGGAGCAAGAGTTTGGACGCAAGACCATCGCCCGAACCGAGTTGCCGGAATACTTCGAGACGGGTATGAACCCAGTCAAGCATATTCGCCCTTACCAAGAGGAGTGCGCTAAGTATTTCCTTACTTACATGGATCCTGCGAACGATTTCGATGGTAAACAAGAGCGGCCTCATCTTCTCTTCCACATGGCCACAGGCTCGGGCAAGACGATGATGATGGCTCTCGCCATGCTCTATCTCTATGAGCAGGGCTACAGAAACTTCCTTTTCTTCGTGAGCAGCAACAACATCGTGGAGAAGACGAGAGACAACTTTCTGAACCTCTCTTCATCAAAATACTTGTTCGCTCCATCCGTCACAATCAATGGCAAAAAGGTAGAGGTGAAGGAGGTGAAGAATTTTCAAGCCACCGACTCTGACTGTATCAATCTGTGCCTGACCACCATACAGGGACTGCACACCGACCTGAACGCAGAGAAGGAGGATGCCGTAACCTACGAGGACTTCGCACAAGAGCCCGTAGTGCTCATTGCCGACGAAGCGCATCATCTGAACGCTGAGACCAAGGCAGCCAACAAGCGCAGCAAGGAGGAAGCTAAGAGCGTAAAGAACTGGGAGAGCACCATCGAGAACATCTTCCAAAAAGACAACGGAAAATTGCCAAACGTCTTGTTGGAGTTTACGGCTACGATGGATTTATCTGAATCGGCAATCGCTCAAAAGTATGAGGACAAAATCATCTTCGACTATACTTTGAAGCGTTTCCGAGAGGATGGCTACTCCAAGGATGTGGAGACCTTCGTTACCGACCTTGATGCGTTCGACCGTGCTCTGCAAGCCATCATCCTCAGCCAATACAAGCGTAAGGTGTTCGTTGGCTTGGGGCAAGACGTCAAACCTGTGGTCATGCTGAAATCGAACACCATCAAGGACAACAAGGCTAACTATGAAGCTTTTAAGGAGCGCATCGCTGGGCTCAAGCCTGCCGACATAGACCATATTCGTACCAGGGCGAAAGATGATTTGAAGGCTGCGTTCGATTACTTTGAAGCCCATGGGGTGACTGATGAAAACTTGATATTGGAGTTGCAAAACGAATTTTCGGAACAACGATTGTTGCTGGTAGATGGTCAGAACATAACGTCTGAAAAGCAACGCTTGCTCAACTCGCTGGAAGAATCGACCAATGGTATCAGGGCCATCTTTGCCGTCGACATGCTGAATGAGGGATGGGACGTGCTTAACCTCTACGACATTGTGCGCCTCTACGACACCCGTGATTCCAAGGGCAACAAGCCTGGCAAAACCACGATGCAAGAAGCTCAGCTCATCGGTAGAGGGGCTCGCTACATGCCTTTCCGAGATCCATTCAACGAGGCTTTGCCTGTAGATAAGCGTAAGTACGACAAGGATGCTGCCAACCCTTGTAGAGTGGTGGAGAAGTTACATTATCATAGTGCCCACAATCCTCGCTACATACAAGAGTTGCGCACGGCTCTTATTCAGACAGGTATCATGGCGGAGCACTACGTGCAGTTGAACCTGGAAATGAAACCCGAATTCAAGCAAACTCCCATCTATCAAAAGGGGCTTGTGTTCGTGAACGAACAGAAAAAACTGGCTGAACTGGAAGATGATGGAACCATCGGACAAGCTATCCTCCAAAAGGTGTTCACCGTGAGGATGGCTACAGGCAAAATGGCATCTGGACTAATCTTTGGCGATAAAGCACCAGACGAAGTGTTGACTACCCAAACCGTTTCGCAGTTTGATTTCATTCAGGTGGGAAGCCACGTGATGCGTTCTGCCCTAAATGCTTTTTCCACCTTTAGCTATGAGGGGTTGCATGGGTTGTATCCTGGGTTGAAGTCGTGTGCGGAGTTTGTTTCTTCAGAAGACTATTTAGCCAAGCTGCAAGTCAAGGTTATGGGCAAGTACGCCTCGCTTACCGAATATTCGCAAGCAGACAGACTCTACATTGCCAAGGATGTTTTGAGGCAGCTGGAGCCTTTGCTCCGAACTCGTGGCAAATCTTATAGAGGAACCAAGACTTTCAAGCCTCAGCCTTTCAATAAGCAATTCAGAGACAGAATCATGCAAAAGATTGCGGTCAACGATGATGGGCGGCAAGAGTTTGGTCGTTCGCAGAAGAATCCTGCAAACATGAATTATGCGCTCGACTTGTCGTCGAAGGATTGGTATGCTTACAACGATAACTTCGGAACGTCGGAGGAAAAAGCGCTTGTGAAATATATAGACGGAATCATGCCGAAGCTCGAAGAGAAATATAATGAAATCTATCTTGTCAGAAACGAGAAGGATGTGCGTATTTTTAGTTTCGATGAGGGGCGTGTCTTCGAGCCTGACTATGTGTTGTTTCTACGTTTAAAAGGTGCAGGCGACAAATATGACAACTTGCAAATCTTCATAGAGCCAAAAGGCAACCAGTTGCTTAAGACGGATAGATGGAAAGAGGATTTCTTGAAACAGGTTCACGAGATGGGAGAGGTGCGGTGGATGACTGCTACCAATGACTATCAGATATGGGGGCTACCTTTCTATAATGAGGAGCGTGAAATCAGATTCAATGATGCTTTTGCGTCGGCTCTGGAAGCATCCAGTTCGCAAAGCCATGTTGAGGCTGTTGCCTTGGAAGTCCAAGGGGCATCAACAGACTTGAAAATTCAAGTCTGTTCTTCCGTCCCAGATTCCGACCGCTTCGTTCATTACCTTCCTCTCTATTCTGTTAGGGCGGCTTGTGGCTATTTCGAGATTAGTGAACAGCCCGAGGCTGAAGGATGGGTGGATGTTTCCTCGTTGCCTTTCAAGCCAAACGAGGATATGTTTATTGTGCATGCTAAGGGTGACTCTATGCTCCCTAAAATTAAAGATGGTGATCTCTGTGTGTTCGAGCGTTATCAGGGTGGCTCTCGTGAGGGAGAAATCGTACTTTCTCAGGCTAACGAGTATTTCAATGAATATGGTGGCAAGTACACTATCAAGAAATATCATAGCGAAAAAATGGTGAACGAGGAGGGTGTGGAGGTTCACTCGAAGATAGAGTTGCAACCACTCAACACCAAGAATTTCCAATTCATAGAGATTCCTGATAATGCCGAAACTCAATATGCCACAATTGGTATTTTGAAGTACATTATCAGCCAATAGTTTTTTTTATTCGTTATAAAACAAATCGAGCCTCATCCTTCGAACTGAAGAATGAGGCTCGTTCTTGATTTATTCAGCCCATTAAAGTGGAGCTTCAAGATTATATCTTGTCGAGTGCCTGCTTGATGTCGTCGAGGATATCCTCGACATCCTCGATGCCTACGGAGAGGCGGATGAGGTCGGGGGCAACTCCAGCTTCTTTCAACTGCTCGTCAGATAGCTGGCGATGGGTATGGCTGGCAGGATGAAGCACACAGGTGCGGGCATCTGCCACATGAGTCACAATATTGATCATGTCGAGTGAGTCCATGAACTTGATGGCCGTCTCGCGGTCGCCCTTCAAGCCAAAGGCGATTACACCACAAGTGCCGTTGGGAAGATATTTTTGCGCCAGTTCGTGGTAGGCGTCATCCTTCAAGCCGCTGTAGTGAACCCAAGCCACACGCGAGTCATTGTGCAGAAACTCTGCCACCTTTTGCGCATTCTCGCAGTGCTGGCGCATACGCAGATGAAGAGTCTGAAGTCCCAGGTTGAGGATGAAAGAGTTCATTGGGGCAGGGATACTTCCGAGGTCGCGCATCAACTGGGCTACGAGTTTGGTGGTATAGCCCATCTTGCCGAAGGCCTTTACGTAGGTCAGACCATGATAGCTGTCATCGGGGGTGCAGAGACCAGGGAACTTTTCGGCGTGAGCCATCCAGTCGAAGTTGCCACTGTCAACTACTACACCGCCTACTTGTGATGCTGTTCCGTCCATGTATTTAGTTGTGGAGTGGGTAACGATGTCGGCTCCCCATTCGAAAGGACGACAGTTGATTGGTGTGGCGAAGGTGTTGTCCACAATCAGAGGAACACCGTTCTTATGAGCTATACGTGCACATTTCTCTATGTCGAGAACGGCACATCCTGGGTTGCTGATGGTCTCGCCAAAGAACAACTTGGTGTTGGGGCGGAATGCCTTCTGTATTTCTTCCTCGCTGTCGTTGGGATTGACGAAGGTGCATTCTATGCCGAGTTTCTTGAGTGTCACACCAAAGAGGTTGAAGGTTCCACCATAAATCTCGTTGGAGGTAACGATATGGTCGCCTGCCTCGCAGATGTTGAATACAGCATAGAAGTTGGCAGCCTGACCGCTACTTGTCAATACAGCTCCCACACCGCCTTCGAGCTGTGCTATTTTCTTGGCAACAGCATCGTTGGTGGGATTTTGGAGTCGGGTATAGAAATATCCTTCTTTCTTCAGGTCGAAGAGCATGGCCATCTCTTCAGAATTGTCGTACTTGAATGTGGTACTCTGAATGATGGGCACTTCGATAGGTTCTCCATTCTTTGGCTCATAGCCTCCCTGTACACAGATGGAAGCTGCATGTAATTTTTTTTCCATTGTCGGTTGTATTTTTATATTTAAGTTTTCTTTGAGTGAAATTGAGTTTCGCTCATATCTCTTGATTTGGCAGAAATGGCACTCTCCCTATATTGTTGTACTTGTGGTGCTGAGGCTTCCTGTCGTTTCTTTCCTTTATTGTGTGCAAAGGTACTTATTTTTTTTGATATTCAGATACTTTTTTGTACTTTTGCATCCGAATTCAAAACTAACAGCAATTAGTTATATCAAATAGAACGATGAAGATAGGTTTCGATAACGAGAAGTATCTGAAAATTCAATCAGAGCACATTAAAGAGAGAATCTCACAGTTTGACGGAAAACTTTACCTCGAATTGGGTGGTAAACTTTTCGACGACCACCACGCCAGCCGCGTTTTGCCAGGCTTTCAGCCAGACAGCAAGTTGCGTATGTTTCAGAAAATCAGCGACAGCATAGAGATAGTGATAGTTATCAGTGCTGCCGACATTGAGAAGAACAAGAAACGTGCCGACTTGGGTATTACCTATGATGAAGATGTACTTCGTCTGCGTGGCGAGTTCCAGCATCGAGGTTTCATGGTAGGTTCAGTAGTCATCACTCATTACAATGGTCAGCCTGCAGCCATCGCTTTCAAGCAGCGCTTAGAGCGTGAGGGCATCAAGACTTATTGTCATTACCTGATAGAAGGTTATCCACATAATGTGAAGTTGATAGCCTCGGACGAGGGATTCGGACAGAACGACTATGTGGAGACAGAGCGACCATTGGTTATTGTGACTGCTCCAGGTCCTGGCAGTGGCAAGATGGCAGTCTGCCTCAGCCAGTTGTATAATGAGAACAAGCGTGGCGTGCGTGCCGGTTATGCCAAGTTTGAGACTTTCCCAGTATGGAATCTGCCATTGAAACATCCTGTCAACATCGCTTATGAGGCTGCAACTGCCGACCTCAATGACGTGAACATGATAGACCCCTTCCATTTAGAGGCCTACAACAAGATAGCCATCAACTATAACCGCGATGTGGAAATCTATCCTGTGCTCAATGCACTCTTCGAAGGTATCTATGGCAGCAATCCATATAAGTCGCCCACAGATATGGGTGTCAATATGGTGGGCTTCTGTATCTCTGATGATGAGGTTTGCTGTGAGGCATCCAAGGATGAGATAGTACGTAGATATTATGCAGCCACCAACAAGATGGCAGCTGGAGCCTGCAATGACGCGGAAATCAGCAAGATACAGATGCTCTTCAACCAGGCTAAGATTACTACCGATTATCGTAAGGTGACTGTGGCTGCCAAGAATCACAAGCAGGAAACTGGACATACATCGGCTGCTATAGAACTGGAAGACGGTACCATCATCTGTGGTCACAGCAGCGAACTGCTTGGCTGTAGTGCTGCCTTGCTGCTGAATGTCACCAAGCATTTGGGGGATATCGATCATAACCTAAAGCTCATTCCTCAGTCGATGATAGAACCTATACAGTATACCAAGGTAAATTATCTCGGTGGCCATAATCCACGGCTTCATACCGACGAGGTACTTGTGGCACTCTCTGTTCTTTCCGAGAACGATGAGAACTGTCGTGTGGCTTTACAGCAGTTGCCTAAGTTGCGTGGCTGTCAGGCTCACTGCACTGTGATGTTGAGTGATGTAGACCAGCGTATCTTTAAGAAACTCGGTGTCAATATCACTTGCGAGCCCGTACTGAAGAAATAGCACTTGACAAAGTAAAGATAAAAAAGCCTGAGAAATATGCTTGCATGATGCTTGACATTTTCTCAGGCTTTTTCGTTATAGAATAGTAGGTGCCTATTGAAGTCTTTGTGGAATTTAATAGAAGTAGTTATTTCACATTATATAACGTGTTAATTCCATTTTTTGAGGAAACTTATTCCTTAGTTGTAGGCATTCCTAACTTTTTCCAGTTGAGGATTCCTCCTTCCATGTCAAATACCTTGAAGCCCTGCTTCTTCATTTTGATACAGGCGTTGTGGCTACGCTTGCCGCTTCGGCAGTATACATAATAGGTGTTCGACTTGTCGAGTTGTTTGATTCCAGCATCGAAGACCTCGCTATTGAGAAAGTCGAGTTGCTGGGCTCCAGCCAAATGCTCTTCTTTATATTCGCCAGGTGTGCGTACATCGAGAATAATGGCTGTTGTATCGGCTTTAGCCTGTTTGATAAAGGCCTGTGGTGACAAAACATTGATGCCATCCGACTGGGCTGAGCAGCCAGTAGAACCTAAGCTGATGGCTGCCAATAAGGATAAAAATATTTTCTTCATCTTGCGTTTTTTTCTTTGTTTTGGTAATTATGATACTCATTTTATACCCTTTCGGGTAATGTAATGAAGTAAAATGTATTATATTATACCTTTTCGGGAGTATACTATGAAATATTATTGCTTTTTGGGAATTCCATAAGAACAAGTAACATGAAGATATAATTTGAAATCAATCTCTATTCATGCTCGATTTTCTTCTATTCCGCTGGCTCTTGATGTTTCATCAGCGTTCCTAATTCTCTGACTTTTTTCTCAAACTCATTTCTGTCATTGAGTGCGCCATTGCGTAGTTTTGCCCTATAATTATATATGGTGTTGACTGCATAGTGTAGGAATTCTGCAATCTTTGTACTATCGTCGATGCCCAGACGAATGAGTGCAAATACTCTTACTATGGCTGAGAGTTTATTAGGGGAGGATAGATGAATTTGGCATTCTTCCTTCAGCAGTCCATTCAAATCCTCCACGAAGTTGGGGAAGAGGTTTAGGAATACCTTGTCGAAATTGGCGTATAGTTCTTCAAGTTCTTGCTCCTTGACCTCTGAACTCTTAGTCATAGAGTAGAGTTCGTTGTACTGTTTGTTTTTTACCATCTTATTGACATTGAGGCGCATTTTGTCCAGTTTATCGATGTAGTGTGAACAAGCCCCCAGGAACTGGCCTATATATTCTTCCTTAACCCCATTCGACTCATTGAGTTTGTCGTTGGATGCTTTTAGCATACCATTGGTGGAAGATAGTTTGTTGTTGAGTTCTTCTAATTGAGTATTGGTTTTCTTCAGTTCGTTTCTTGCATTCGACAGATACGATTTCTGCTTGTTGACATAGAATGTCAATAAAGCCAATGCGCTGACCAAAAGACTCACACATATAATGGCAAAGATGAGACGATGGTTGGCCTTTTTGAGTTCTGCCTGATAGTTGTGGTCTATGGTGCCAAGCACTGGAGATATCTGCCAACTGCGTATGCGAGTACAGAATCTCTTGTTGGCGTTCCACGAAAAGTTGATGTATTTGTATGAGCGTTCCACATCTTTTTCCTTGCTGAGTATCTCTGCAAGAATCCAGAGTGAAGCCTGGTCGTTGATGGCACATTTTACATCACATATAGCAGATTGTAGGAGCCAGTATTTTACCATGTCCTCGTCTTTCAGCGAGCGGTATATTAAGTGGCGATAGTAGGCCACAATTCCATATTCGTGACTTCCTTTCTTGCACTTGCTTAATCGGATGTCGTTAATATTAAGAGCTTCTTTCAACTTATTCTGGCTGGTTAGCAAGACCTCCTTTCTCATGAGGTAGTCCTCGCTGTTAGGGGATAATATTGAAAATAATGTATCACGATAACAGTCTTGTTTGCTGTAGAATTCTTGACTTAGGTCAGTGTCAATGTTTATATTTGTAAAGCCCAGTTCGCCATAGACGTGATAAAAGGCCATGTAATAGTCTTTCTTATTAGAGTTATTCAAAGTTTTTTTATCGATACTTTGTAGAACATGAAGTGCCTCCGTGAAAGCTCCTGATGTTGAATATTGCAAAGCAAGTAAGCTTCTCAACTTGGTAATGTCGCTCTTCATGTTGTTTCTTTTTGCCAAGTCGATGGCTTGGTGAATATAATAAATAGAAGAGTCGCTTTGGTATGCTTTGTATTCTTCGTATAGTTTGTAATATGCGGTTAGGAGTTGTTGGGGTGTATGTCCTTGCCGGCTCTGTTTTTTGATTTTAGTGATGCGGCTTTCTTTTTGGTTGATATAGTATTGTGATTGTTCGATAGCCTGATCAAGTTGCTCGTATAAGTCTTTTATGTTTTTATTCTGAGCAAAACTTGAAGTTAGTGCAGAGAAGCACAATATATATATCAAAGACAGTATCTTTTTCATTATGCTTTGTTTGTTGTAAGATTAAAATAGAATTTAACTTAAGCCTGTTCTACTGAGTAAGCAAACATTCAAATGCAAAGATAAGTTTTTTAGTGGATAATGCCAAATGTTTGGCATGTTTTTTTAAATATAATTCAACTTTCGCGAATGGGGAAGTTAAAAAAGTTAAAGAATTTAAAGCAATATGCTTTATAGCTAAATATACAATAAAAAATGCTATTGGCTATAACTTCTAACGACCGAAGGGAGTGATAACTTCTTTAACTACTATAACTTCCATACATGTGAAACTGCAGTAAATGACATCTACGTGATAGTTCATTACGAAAAAGGCTGCCCCAATCACTTGGAACAGCCTTCAAACAAATCTAAATACCTATATTTCAGTTCTAAACCTAAGTCTACTTTTAATTTCTTTTAGATGGGTTTACAAGTCACGTTTTTTATTTCTTTTCTACTTTGAGAACTGCCTTGTCTACACCGGCAGTCAAGTCAACTGTAAGAACGTATGTCTCGCCATCCTTCAGTTCTACTCCATCTTTCAGATAAACATTGCCGTTGTCGTGACCGTTACCGTCACCGATGCCGAATACCTCGCTCTCAGTTGAGATGAGATGGCTGTTATCCGCACCCTTGAACTCAATACCCCAGTTTGCCTGACCGAAGAATTTGAAGTTTACGTCTGTAGCTCTGAGTTGCTTGCCTATGGTGAGTGTAACCTGATATACCTTATCCTTGATAGGAGTGAGACAGACATCAGAATCGGTGCCAGTCCACCAACCATGATTTACAGCGTTCCAAGTAGGTTTGTTGATTCCTTCGTTTCCTATTATCCAAATAGCGCCAGTACCATCAGCGTTCAATGCCATAGGCTCGTTTCCATTCATTGTCCAGATGCGGAAAGACTTATGAGTGAAATCAGCCTGTACGGTGTATCTGCCTGTGATGGCCTTGAAGGTGTAGGTACCATCTTCTTCTTTTTGGAACCAATCATTGTCGTAGTACCAATCGTCTGGTAAATTGTTGCCATTGATAGTAAGATTACAGGTAGCACCTTGTTTAATATCTCCTACCCAAGTCTTGCCCGCATCAGAATCGGAAAAATCGAGCATGGTGACTGGTAAAACATCTGTAGGTCCTGCAGTATAGTTCTTGGCATCGAAAGTAACGACTACATGATCAGTATTCTGTGACGAGAAGTTGAAGTTGTTGGTTTCGCCCAAATTGATGTCCTTTCCTGTACTTGAACCAAATACGAACTTGCCATCTTTGGTAGCGAAATATCCCTTAAAGGTCTTCTTTGTGTTGGGAAGGACAGTCTGATACAAGAAATTGTCAACTTCGGTCATGTCATACTTGGTTCCGTCTGCACAGATAAATTGCAAGTTTGTAAAGTGCGGACGCTTGATGTCGAATGATAACGTCTCAGTATTTGCCTTTGTCGACACATTTTGCAAAGTGAGTTGTATGTCAACCTTGCCATCAGGAATGCTCTGAACGTAAGGTACTTTGAGCTTGACAAGATATTCACCCGGCTCCTTGGTACGGATAGTTGTTGCGTCTACACTCTGACCGCTGAAAAGCAAGTTGGCTTTCAAGGTTGAGAGAGCTACGCCCGCCTCATCCTTACAGTCTACTTTCACTTCTACCTCTTCGCCCATCCATACTGCTGTAGTAGGAGCGCTATAGCTCATCACAGGATTTCCAGTAGGTGTAGGAGCATTGTAGTCGTCTTCACTGCAAGCTGCCATTAGTGGTAGAGCAAGCAATGCTATGATATAATATTTGATATGTTTCATAATGGTTGTATCTATTGTTGATTAATTACTAAAATGACGTTCTTTATTTATTCCATTTGCACGAAATAACACCATTAGCAGGTACATTGCATGTAAAGTTATGGATGCCATCGCTTAGATTGATAGATTTTGTCTCTTCTCCCTCGTTGATGATAACAGCAGCAAGGCTTCCGTCAGGATTCAAAAATTCTGCATGAGTTATCTTGCTGTCATTAATGGTACGTGAAGTAGTACCGATACGAACAGCACCAGGGGCCACCACGCTTGCCATGTGGTTGATGATGTAATAATGAGAATTATAGCTCAACTGATTGTACCCATTCTGATTGATGTCGATGGCGCCATAGCAAGTTTGGCATCCACCATCAAGATTGGGACCCATTTTGTTGTCGAGCATCAAGTTCCAAACGAGTACGGCCTTGCAGTTTTGATTGACAGTAGCGAGTGCTACATTCTTCATATCTGCCATCAGACGTTTGCTTAAGTCGCGTCCATTATTCCATGTACCAATACTTGTTTCTGAAAAGATAAGTTCCTTGTCGGGGCGTTGGTTATGGATATCTGTCAATTCATTGTTGTTGCCACCATAGTCATGATATGCAGCTCCAACAACCAACTCGGAACCTTCAAAATTGTCACCGATAGCATTGTAGAGTTTAATAGGATAATCTTCTTGGTCTGCTATATTGTCGTAATTGTAATTATGGTCGAAGACATATATCTTGGTTGTAAGACCACTTCTCTTGAACTCGGTAGCCAAAGCCTTTACGAAAGGAGCTTCTTCCTGCCATGGCATATATAGAGAAGCGCAGTTGGCCTTGTTCAATGGTTCATTTTGAGGACTTACAGCATAGATATTGATACCCTTTTCTTTCATCACGTTGATGAACTTCACAAAATACTTGGCGTAGGTCTCACGGTAATCAGGGTTGAGGTGTCCGTCAGTCCATGAGTCCTTTGGAGTCTTGGTATCGATGTCAGCAACTTTCATCCATTTAGGACAAGTCCATGGTGCTGCTATGATTTTTAAACTTGGGTTGATAGACAAGATTTCCTTTAATATAGGAATCACATAGTTGTTCTCATCGCTATAAAGTTCGAAATTACTGATAGGATCGTTCTCGCTTCCCTTTTTATCGCAATAAGTATATTCTGTACTCGAGAAATCGTTGCAACCTAATGAGATGCGAGCATAACTAACGCCATATCCCTCTGTAGTGGAGTAAATGCGCTTTAAGAGAGCCTGGCGAGCCTCTGGATTCATCTGCATGAGATTGTAGCAAGAAGAGTAGGTGATGGCATATCCGAAACCATCGATAGTCTGGAATTTCTTATTTTTGTCTATTTCGATGGTTGTTGGTGCCATAGATACACCATCAAAAAGTTTGGTTTCTCCCTCTGCCAAGGAATATGTGCCATCGGCTGTTGTGGTAAAAGTCTTGGCAGTTCCTTGTGTAGGTATAGGGTTGGGAGCTTCGCTTGGAGTCTCAAAATCAATAGGATCTGAGAATGAATTACTACTGCTGCATGCTGTCACAGAAAATGCTGTGGCGCAGATAAACATCATAATTTTATGGTTATGGTATTTCATATGAATAGTTCTTTTTTATAGAAGTTTCGCATGTACGGAAGTTATAGTAGTTAAAGATGTTATCACTCCCTTCGGTCGTTAGAAGTTATAGCCAATAGCCTTTTTTGTTGTATATTTAGTTATAAAGCATATGGCTTTAACTTCTCTAACTTCTTTAACTTTTTTTACTTCCCCTTTTGCGAAAGTTGAGTTTTTTATATTTGAAATAATTTTATCTTCACATTTTGAGATTGTGATTAGTAACCAGGGTTTTGTTCCAGGTTAGTGTTCTGGTCGAGAGCCGTCTGTGGTATAGGCAACAGGTAAGAGTTACTGTCAAACAGTTTAACTTGTTTGATGCGGCCTGTATCACGATTGTCAATACCATTGAGATATTTTTCTACTTTGTTGTTGCGGCATAGATCGAACCAACGCTCTCCCTCAAAGGCAAGCTCTAAACGGCGTTCGTGAAGCACGGCTTCTATCATAGCTTCCTTGCTGTTTGTCTTATCAGAAGTCAGTTCCTTCAGTTTGGCACGTTTACGAATCTGGTTTACGAGTTTCGCACTCTCGTCAAGGTTGCCCTTATAGGCTTCCGCCTCTGCCTTCATGAGGATAATGTCAGCGAGTCGAATCCAATAAATGTTGCTGTAGGAAGAACGCAACTTATACATGAATGGGTAATTGGAGGCTGGATAATAGTTGCTCCATGTACATGCATAATATACAATAGCCTGATTCTTGCGTATTTCGTCGCCTTCTTTTTCAAAGTCGCTGATGATGTCGCGCGAAGGAGTAATCCACTTTGCCCATGTGAAATAGTAATCCCAGTTGTCCAACTGGCGTCCGTACATCCATGTTTCCCAGTTTCCGTTACCTGTTGTCCAATGAACCTCCAAAATACCTTCTTTGGTATTACGTTTCAGGCAATCCTTGGTAGTCTCATCGTATCCCCAGAGAGTTTCGTAACTATCTTCAAGTTCTACACCTGTTGTCTTGATTACCTTATCAGCGTAGGTTATTACTTTATCGTAATCTTGTACTTCCTTTTCGGCGTAGACCTTGGCAAGCATAGCTTGAGCTACAGTCTTGGTCATCTTGGTGCGGTCAGAATTATCATTGTCAGGAGCATATTTTTCAGCATCTGTCAAGTCGGCAATAATCTGTTCATAGCACTCCTTGGGTGATTTACGAGGAGGATAGTAAGTAGGGTATACCTCATTGATGTTATCAGAGGTGATCGTTTGTGCAATGGTTGTAATAACAGGGAATGAGCCCCAAAGACGTGCCATTCGGAACATCATCAATGCACGGAAAATTTCTCCTTGAGCCTTATAGGAATGATATTCTGTATCTGAGATTTGACCACTTTCCTTCAGTTGTTCTACGCCATTGATGAGCACATTGGCTTGAGCGATATCCTCTAAGTATCGATTCCAGTCTCGGCTCAAAACAGAGTTGCTGGCATCGATAGAGTTGGTTTCGTAAGGCACCACCTCAGCTCCTGTAGTACCAGCATACGCATTATCACTATGAGAGTCGCCTATCAAAAGATAATCGAGATGGGTGTGTTCCTGGCGGTTGCGGAACAATTCATAGAGAGACTTGAGTTGTGCTTCTGCGGCAGCCTTATCCTTTAAAACAGCTGTGGATGTTTCAGTCTGGGTGCCCTGTGTTATTTCTGAAGGCTCGGATATAGGCTCATAGTCGAGTGAGCAACTTGCCAATGATATCATGGTTAAGCTACCGAGCGCTAAAGTCTTGATCTTATTATATGTTTTCATTGTTGTCATGATTTTTAGAATTCAACTTTTACACCTAATACTATGCTTTTGTTGAGAGGGTATGTACCCCAGTCGATGCCTTGTACACTACCACTATTACCATACTGATTGACCTCTGGATCCATACCAGAATAATCGGTAAGGGTAATCAGGTTGGTAGCTGATACGTATGGCTGCAAACGAGTCAGTCCGAAGCGTGAGATCAGTTTGCGTGGAACATCGTAAGAGAGGGAGATATCTTTTAAGCGAATATAACTGCCATCCTCTACGAAGTAGGTAGAGTTACGGATGTCCCACTTAGCTTTAGGTACGTTGGTGATTTGTCCTGGAATTCTCCAGCGTGCCAATACCTTGGTGCTTTGGTTCTTGCCATCATACATTCCTTCTGTTTCCATTCGGGAGACATTATAGATGTCGTTTCCATAACTTCCCTGGATAAGAATACTGAGATTCAAACCTTTATATGAGAAGGTGTTGGTCATACCGAAAGTGAAGTCAGGGTTAGGGTCACCGATATAGGTACGATCACTTGCAGAAACGTGTCCGTCGCCAGTTACGTCCTTGTACTTCATGTCACCAGTTTCAGGATCAACCCCTTCTGCTACATATCCCCAGAAACTGCCTAAAGGCATGCCGGGAGTGTTGCGTACAACTGGTTCGTTGACATAGTCGGTGGTATTAGCATCAGGATATACTTGCGTTAGAGCCAGACTTTCCAACTTGTTTTTATTGAATGAGATGTTAAAGTCGGTGTTCCACTTAAATGTTCCAATCAAGTTCTTTGAGGAGAATGCAAATTCCCAACCCTTATTGCTCATCGAACCGCCATTATAGGTAAGACTTGTTGCAGCTGCACTTCCTGCAGGAAGGGTGATGTTCATCAGCATATCCTTGGTCTTCTTGTAATAGTAATCGGCATAGAAAGTCAAGCGGTTTCCTAATACAGTCAGGTCGAGTCCGATGTTAGTCTGTGTTGTCGTTTCCCATGTCAACTCAGGGTTGCTCAAGTTGCCTTGTGTGAATGTAGGTATAGCGTTGGCGTCCTTGCCCTCACCAAACCATTGAACACGATTGATATTGTATCTTGCCAAATAACTATAGTCGCCCAAGCCACTCTGGTTACCAGTCTGTCCCCAGCCACCACGAATCTTCAAGTCGTCTATCCACTTGATATCCTTCATGAATTTCTCATTGCTCACACGCCAAGCTCCAGAGAAAGATGGGAAATAACCCCAACGATGGTGAGGAGCTAACTTGGAAGAACCATCAGCACGCATATTGGCTGTTACCATATAGGTGTCGTTCCAGTTGTATTGTAAACGAGCGAAAGTAGAGAAGATAGCCCAATCAGCAGCAGAAGAGCCAGTTCCTGTCCAGGAAATCTTGTTGGCAGCATTCAGAGTAGGGAAGTTATCATTCGCATAGTTGCTACCATTGATATAGTTTTGGCTCCACTTGCTTTGAGTCCATGAACTACCTGCCATGGCATCAAAGTTATGTTTACCCAAAGCTTTTTTGTAATTCACCACATTGTCCCATACGATAACACTGCTGATATTACGTCCATCATAGCCTGTTCCAAATTCCTGACGACCAATGGTTGTAGAGATAGGGTCGAGGAAATTGGTTGTTGTGCCTTGTGTGCGATCGAAAGACAAAGACAGGTTGTACGTCAACTCAGGCATGAAGGTAACTGTTGCTTTTCCTGTAGCCAACAAACGATTGTATGCAGATTTGTTGTTCTGTGTTCGGGCTATATTCTCAGCAGGTGAAGTGATATTTACGCCATAGAAGTTGTTGTAAAATTGATTTGGATTCTCAGGATTCCATACAGGAGCGTAAGTAGGCGTATTGACGATAGCCGTAACTACACCGCCACGGTTTGAACCCGTACCAGAAATAATACCTGTACCCTTGTTGGTATAGTCAGAATAGGTTACGCTTGCATTAAGGCGCAGCCACTTACGAATGTCGTTTTCAATAGATGCGCGGAAATTGTAACGCTTGTAACTTGACTTCTTGATGACACCATTTTCACCCGTGTAACCACCAGAGATGAAGTATCTCATTTTTTCTGTTCCATTAGTGATAGAAATCTGGTAGTCCTGTACGTTTCCAGTGCGGAAAACCTCGTCTTTCCAGTCGGTCATGTCTTTCAAACCTTCAGGGAGTTTTACCATACCAATCTCATCCATCAATTCTTTATACTGTGCAGCATTGAGTGATTCTTGATTATCGCGTACAGTATTAAACGCATAGTGTGCATTCAAGCTGATTTTTGCCACACCTGTTTTTCCCTGCTTGGTTCCGATAATGATAACTCCATTAGCTGCTCGAGAACCATAGATGGCAGCTGAAGATGCATCTTTTAATACTTGGATATTGTCAATATCATCAGCAGCCAAGAAGTCAATATTGGTCATAGGCACACCATCTACCACATAGAGTGGGTCGTTGCTACCATTCAATGATGTAGTACCACGCACACGTATGGTGGGGGAAGCACCTGGCTGACCATTGGCTTGTGAAATTTGTAGACCTGCTGCTTTACCCTGCATACCAGCAGCTGCAGATACGATAGGACGTGTAGAAAGATCCTTCGCCGACACGCTTGAAACAGCAGTAGTAACATCTTTACGCTTCACTGAGCCATAACCGATGGCAACTACTTCATTTAGCATGTTAGCTTCCTCTTCAAGTGTGATTTTGATGCCATTTGAAGCCTTTACTTCTTTATTCTTATAGCCAATATAAGAAATCTTGAGTTTGGCACCTTGTTGTACTTCGATGGTAAAATGTCCATCCAAATCGGTGGCAACACCATTTTGCGTTCCATTTTCAAGAACAGAAGCTCCTATAATGGGTTCATTGGTGTTGTCGATTACAGTGCCAGTAATCTTCATCTTTTGACCCCAGGCAGTAGCCGAGATTAATAGAACGAGTGCTGTAGATGCTAATCCTCGCAACATCGCATTACTTTTTGCTTTTCTCATAAATTTAAATTTTTGTTATTTGATTTTTTGTATATCTCTTTTTTATAGCTTTTGTCTTTGTGGACTGTGCTATGTTTGCTCATGCAAAAGTAATAAAAAAAGTAACAAAATGTTTGTTGATTAAATCATTAAGTGGTGAAAATAAGTGGTTGTGAATATGTAAGGTATTGATTGTTAGTGTTATATGGCTTTTGCTGTTTTTCAATTTAGTGGTGATTTTATGAAATGGAATAAAGGTTAATATCGTAGATGTTTGTTTGTTTATGTCTAAAAAAAGAGTGTAATGAATACTTTGTGAAGTTATCCATTACACTCTTTCTTGTTTAATGAAGTTTGCCTATATATATAATAAGGTATATATATAATAAGGTGTAACACCCCTATGCGATACAAACAATCATTTGTTATGCGTTGTAAGTTTCTTTATTTTCCGAGGTTCTTTTTCTTCTCGTTCAATTCTGCCTGCTTACGTGCAAGTTCAGCTTGCTGTTTTTGCTGCAATTCCTGCAGAGCCTGCATTCTTGCCATCAATCCGCTTGCCTTCTTAGGATTGCTCTTGTTCTCCTGATAACGTTTCTCAAGGATTGCAAGGAGCTTCTCGTCGTTGGTGGTCTTGCGCAAGGTCCACATGATGGCTGCACTGAAGAACAAAGAGATGAAGTAGTAGAAGTTCAAACCAGATGAGTAGTCGTTGAACATAAAGAAGAACATCAGAGGCATGATGAGCATCATCCACTGCATCATCTTCATTTGATCAGCCTGCTGGCCTACCATCTGGTCGCGCTGCTGGCGCATGGTCATCCAAGAGTAGAGGAGGTTGGCCACGCAGAAGAGGATACAGGTAAGGCTCAGGTGATCGCCTATCAACCAGATGTTGGTATTCCACTCGATGATGGGGTCGTAGGTACTCAGATCACTCATCCACAGGAACTTCTCACCACGAAGCTGAATAGCATTAGGCACAAAGTTGAACATTGCAACCCAAACAGGCAACTGAATCAGCATAGGGATACAACCAGATAATGGGCTGACACCATATTTGGCATATTCAGCCATCATAGCCTGCTGCTTCTGCATCTGATCCTCTGGCTTATTATACTGAGCGGTAGCAGCTTCAAGCTTTGGTTTGAGTACGCGCATCTTGGCAGAACTCATGTAGCTCTTCTTTACCATAGGGTAGGTGATGAGCTTGAGGAGCAGGGTAATGAGAATCAACACGATACCCATAGGGAAGATCTTACTCAACCAGTCGAATACATAGATTGTGAAGAAACGGTTAATCCAGCGGACGATAGGCCATCCCAGATAGACAAGCTTCTGGAACTCCAGGTCCTTGCCGAAGGTGCTTTCCTTCTCTGTATTCTTCAGAATCTGGAAGTCGTTAGGTCCGAAGTAGAACTCAAACTCAGAAGCCTTCTTTCCAGTTGGGTCAAAAGCGGTCTTCATCTTAGCCTGGAACTGCTTCAGATAGCCGGAGCCCTTCTCCTGAGGGATAGAAGTCATGAAGGCATCCTTGTCGAAGTTGTCCTTGGATATCATGATGGCAGAGAAGAACTGGTTCTTGAAAGACACCCAGTCTATGGTTTCTTCGATTTTTTCGTCGATCTTCTCGCTTGTCTCGTTCAGATGGTCGGTACCTCCCTCTACATCGTGATAGGTGAGGGTAGTGTAACGGTTCTCGAACATGAAGCCGCGCTCCTGTTGACGGGCCTTGTCGCTCCAGTCAACATCCATCTTGCTATAATTAGGCGAGAACAATCCAGCCATGCCCTGTGCTTGAAGGCTCATGTGGAGCATGTAGTCCTTGCCCAATGTATAAGTCATAGTGAGAGTCTTGCCCGGAGCAGCCTCTGCTGTCATGGTGACAGATGTCTTTGTGACATTTGATGGAATAAAGTAAAGGTCACTTGTGATAATGTTGGCTTCCTTAGCCTCGAACATGAACTTGAGGCTCTGGTCGTTGCCATCGAAGAGAGTTACGTCCTTCTTGTCTTTTGAGCCGTCTTTCACCTTGAGGTCGTGACCCACATAACCCTTTACTACAGCCTTCTCGACAGTACCACCCTTGGTGTTGAGGGTCAGCTCAACTTTCTCGTTACTCAAAACGATTTTCTGAGACTTGCCCTTCATAGCTGAGTAGAAGAGGGCTGTTGAGTCAGCCTCAACCTTGGCTTTAGCTTCAGCCTGTCGCTGCAGCGCCGCAGCCTTGTTAGCTTTTTCCATCTCGGCGTGTTTTGCCTTAGCGATGGAGTCCTGAACGAATGCTGCTCTCTGCTCTTCGGCAGAAGGCTGTGAGTACCAACTGAACCCAATCAGTACAAGGGCTATCAGGAGGAAACCGATAATGTTGTTTTTGTTCATATTTATTTTTTGTTTTCAATTGCTGTTTTGACGAAGTCCATAAACAGTGGGTGTGGCTTCAGCACGGTGCTCTGGTATTCTGGATGATACTGAGTACCGATGTACCACTTCAGGCCTGGAATCTCTACGATTTCTACCAAGTCGCTTTCGGGATTTCGTCCCACGCACATCATGCCATGCTTCTCAAACTCCTGCTGGAAATTGTTGTTGAACTCATAGCGATGGCGATGACGTTCCTGTATGTGTTCTTTCTTATAGATATTGAACACGCGCGAACCTTGTTTCAGCACACATTCGTATGCTCCCAATCGCATGGTGCCACCCATATTTGATATGTTCTTCTGCTCCTCCATGATGTCGATGACATTGTGTGGAGTCTTCTCGTCCATTTCTCGAGAGTTTGCGTCTTTGTAACCCAGGACATTGCGGGCAAACTCGATGACGATCATCTGCATGCCTAAGCAAATGCCGAAGGTGGGAATGTCGTGGGTGCGGGTATAGTGAGCAGCTATTATCTTGCCCTCTATTCCCCGCTGACCGAATCCCGGGCAGATGACTATACCGTCCTGACCTTTCAGTCGTTCTGCCACATTGTCTTCTGTCAGATATTCTGAATTGATGAATGTGATATTCACCTTGTGGTCATTGTAGGTTCCTGCATGAGAAAGGCTTTCGCGAATACTCTTGTAGGCGTCCTGCAAGTCGTATTTACCCACCAAACCAATATTGACAACCTCTGTGGCGTTGTTGCGTCGGTCGAGGAATGCTTTCCAAGGACCTAATGCAGGCTTTTCGCCTATCGGCTCATCCATCTTGCGAAGGATGGCGGTATCGAGTCCCTGGTTCTGCATGTTGACAGGTACCTCATAGATACTTGGCAGGTCTTCACTTTGGATAACGCAGTCGATATCCACATTACAGAAACTTGCCACTTTCTTCAGTATGCCCTCTTCGAGATGTTTCTCTGTGCGGAGAATCAAGATGTCGGGCTGAATACCTACGCTCTGCAGTTCCTTGACGGAGTGTTGGGTAGGCTTGGTCTTCAACTCGCCAGCTGCTTTCAGGTAGGGCACGTAGGTAAGGTGCACATTGAGAGCATTCTTGCCCATTTCCCATTTCAACTGTCGGATGGCTTCCATATATGGAGCACTCTCTATGTCGCCTATAGTGCCACCAATCTCTGTGATGACAAAGTCGTAGTGATACTTCTGCCCCAGCAATTTTACATTGCGTTTTATCTCGTTGGTGATGTGAGGGACTACCTGTATGGTTTTGCCAAGATAGTCGCCACGTCGTTCCTTGTCGATAACAGCCTTGTAGATACGTCCTGTAGTGAGCGAGTTGGCCTTTGTTGTCTGGATGCCCGTGAATCTTTCGTAATGACCGAGGTCAAGATCCGTTTCCATTCCATCTACCGTCACATAGCACTCACCATGCTCGTATGGATTGAGTGTGCCCGGATCGATGTTGATGTATGGGTCAAACTTTTGAATTGTAATGTTGTAGCCCCTGGCTTGCAGAAGCTTTCCGATGGATGATGATATGATACCTTTACCTAAGGAAGAAACCACACCACCGGTAACGAAGATGTACTTTGTTTCAGCCACGATGTTTTATATTTAAATTAGAATATTTTGGCTGCAAAGTTACTATAAAATTATGAATTAGCCAAAATTATTGTAAATATTGGCGTGGCTTTTATGAATTATTTGTTACCTTTGTGCCCAAATATGAATAAGCTTAGTATGAATTTAAGATATTATTTATTAGTGTTGGCCTTTTGTGTGACAGGAATGGTGTGTGCACAAAGGGTTGGATACGGTAAGAAAAAGGTAGAGAAAGACAGGGTGGCAGAATATATGGACTCGTTGACTGCAAGCAGACAGCGTATTGACTCGTTGGTGAAGCCCAAGATCAATAGTTGTTATTCGCAACTCTTTATTCCTCTTACTTTTTATCATGAACCTGCTGCCCGCTTTCTGCGGCTTGCTCCGGGGAAGAGTGTTGTTGCCGATTCTTTGCAGGCGGCTATCGACCAGGCTCTGATGCATGTGTATCTGAACCGTCCCGACTTGGTGAGAGTGCACGAAAGTCACCTTGAGAGTGTGGGTGCACCGATTGTCTCTGAACCAGCTCCGCGTCATGTTGCTACAGATATTGTTAAAGAGGTCGCACCAGTGGCTATTGAGCCTACTGTGGCTCCGATGGATATTTTGGTGACGAAGCCTAACTTCTGGACTTTCAGGGGCGACTATTATCTTCAGTTCTTGCAGAACTATGTGTCGGACAACTGGTATAAGGGAGGCGAGAGTAACTATTCGCTCTTGGGTAGTGTAACCATGCAGGCCAACTACAACAACAAGCAGAAGGTGAAGTGGGACAACAAGTTGGAATTGCGTCTTGGTTATCAGACATCGCGTGGCGATACTATTCACAAGTACAAAACCACAGAAGACTTGATACGTTATACCGGCAAGGTTGGTCTGCAGGCCACCAAGCGCTGGTACTACACTCTGCAACTCATAGCCCAGACTCAGTTTACGCATGGTGTGAAGAGTAATGACAAAAAGATTTATTCTGATTTCTTCTCGCCATTCAATCTCAACCTCTCTGTCGGTATGGACTATTCTGTAGACTGGCTCAACCACCGTCTTAAGGGAAGTGTGCATATAGCACCTTTTGCGCTTAACTGGAAGTATGTTGGTCGTGCTGACCTTGCCACCCGATATGGTCTTGATGAGGGACATCATGGAATGACCGACTATGGTTCGGAATGTACGATTGACTTGAACTGGGTGCTTGCTGACAACCTGAGATGGAAAACACGCTTGTACGGTTATACCACATACAAGCGTGCTGAATTGGAGTGGGAGAACACGATAACCTTTCAGTTCAATCGCTACATCTCCACTAATGTTTTTATCTATCCTCGATTCGACGATGGGGTCCAACGCAAGGATGGTCAAAGCTACTGGCAATTTAAGGAGTTCGCCTCTGTGGGTTTCTCCTATTCATTTTAGTAAATGCCATAAATCGTAATCCATACGCAGACGGCAATGACAAGCAGGGCGCAAACGAGAAGAAAAGCGAATAGCAACTTGCTAAATATCAAGCGCTTTTTGTGTCGTGGGCTGCATGCACGCATGGACGTGCTGCTGTGTTGATGTGTATGGCGCGAATGGTGTGTACGATGTGTACTTTGTTCTGATTCCATTTGCATACTCTTTTACTTATAGTTAATATTTCCGACTTGGCATTTCTGCCAAGTCGTTTTTTATTGAATATATTTTGCTTACGGGCATCTTTCCTCGTTATGGCGGCAGAGTAAAAACAAGTCCTTAGAATCGGAAGCAAACCTCTACGTCTGCCATGGAGTAGTTGTGCTTCTGCAGAGTGTGGTCGTTGATGAGCGCATATTCTGTGAGGATGGTGAAGTTCTTGCTGATGTGATAATTCAGACCAGCCTCATATTGGGTTCTCATCATGTCGGTCTTGCCGTTGGCCTGATACATGTCGTAGCGTGCCTTGGCATAGAGCTTCTTGCTCACTATAGGGGCAATGACGAGTGCATAAACGCCCTGGGCCTTATTGCCTATCTTGCCGTTCAGATTGCAGTCTTTCGAGTTGGCATCTCCGTGGTTGGTGATGCTTTTGGCAAATGCCATACCTGTGGAATGAATGTATTCTGAACGGAGTGTCCAGTCGTTCACGTTGTACTCGAAGGAGAAGGCATATCGGTTTTGTGACAGTTTGCGTACGCCCGAGAAAGTTTCTTTTTTCGGATTTCCCTCTTCATCGAGAACAGGGTTTCCGGCAGCGTCTTTCTGATATAAGATATTGCCCTGCTCGTCGTCGTTCCATGTTCCCTTGCGTGCATAAGAGCCAGTCCATCCGAAGGCACCGATGCGCATTCCTTTGACAGGCATGACCCATACTCCGCCAATGATGTTTTTCTGATTGTCTACGTCCTTTGTGTTGATGCCTTGTCCGTTGAATACACCTATTTGATAATGCAGCAGGTTACGGCCGTTGGTGTTCTTGAGGAAGTCGCCCTGGAACTGTAGTCCGATGTCGCGGCCATTGGAGGCGTGTTCTCCGGCACGGTCGCTGAAACCTGCCAGCTTGCTTACATTCTGTGAGTAGCTCATGAATCCCTGTACGATGGGGTGTATGGGGTTCTCGAAGGTAAATGGGTTTTTGAACTGACCGATCTTTACCTTGAACATCTCATATTTCTGCCATTCAGCAAACAGGTCAACCATTCTTGGACTGCTGCCCAAGTTGGATGTGTTGCCATTTAAATGTATTTGGGCTTTCCAGTAGAAATCTCCAGCTATGCGGCCTTCGAGTGCAATACGCGCCATGCGGATGTTGAAGGTATTGGATTTTGCTCCTTCCTGTCCGATGTATTGATACTGTGTCATGCCGTAGCCCGACAATTTCAGGTTGTCTAACCATGAGGGCAGTTGTATGCACCTCTTTTCTTTCTCCTGCGCTGAGGCCGAGAATAAAGTCATGGCGAGTAGAGTCGCCATTAGGAATACTCTTTTCATTTTTTATATGTCTCTCTGTTTTGGTTTAGTAATGGCGAAAATATTATTTGTTCTTTTCGTCACTTAATAAGTTAAGATTGTGTTGCGATTTTTAGAGTAATCCTCCTCGGAAATCCATGTCCTTTCAGAATTACCGAGGAGGGAATGTCGTTGGGGTAGAATATTGCTAAGCCTGGCAGGCTTTCTGTTCTTCTTCGGTCAGGTCTTCTGCTTGAGCTTCAGCCTTGGCAAGTGCCTCAGCCTCTTTGGCAGCCTTGGCTTCTGCTATCGCTTGCTCTCGTTCCTTGCGCTCCTTGAGTTTCTGCTTGATGTCGGCATCGCTTCGTTTTTCAAGCAGTACCACGTTCTCTACATGTGGTGTATGAGGGAACATGTCGACGGGCTGTACGGCTCCTACCTTGTAATAGTCGTCCATCAGTTGAAGGTCGCGTGCCTGAGTGGCAGGGTTACAGCTTACATACACAATGCGGCCTGGTGCAGCATTCAGGATGACTTGGATGACATCTGGATGCATTCCTGCACGTGGTGGATCGGTGATGATGACGTCGGGTCGCCCATGCTGTGCAATGAAGTCGTTTGTCAGAATGTCCTTCATGTCGCCTGCATAGAAGAGCGTATTCTCGATATTGTTTACCTGCGAGTTGACTTTGGCATCTTCGATAGCCTCAGGCACGTATTCGATTCCTATTACCTTCTTGGCTTTGTGTGCCACAAAGTTGGCTATGGTTCCTGTTCCTGTATAGAGGTCGTACACGAGTTCTTTGCCTGTAAGGTTGGCAAACTCGCGTGCCACGCAGTACAAGTGGTAAGCTTGTTCGGTATTGGTCTGATAGAAACTCTTTGGTCCGACCTTGAACTTCAGGTCTTCCATCAACTCAAAAATATGATCGTTGCCCTTGAAGAGGCTCAGTTCCAGATCGTTGAAGGTGTCGTTTCCCTTCTGATTGTCCACGTACATGAGTGATGTGATCTGTGGAAATTTGTCGGCCACTTGCTGCATCAGCTCGAGAGCCTTCTGCTCATCGCCCTCCTCGTCGTAATGGAACTGGAATACGAGCATCCATTCTCCGGTGTTGGAGTTGCGTATCATCATGTCGCGCAGCAAGCCGTGCTGTTCACGGAGATCGTAGAAAGTATAGTCATGCGAATCGGCATACTCGAAGACAAAGTTGCGAATCTCGTTGCAGAGATCGTCCATCAGCCAGCATTTCTTGATGGGGTAAATCTTGTCGAAAGCGCCTGTGATGTGGAAACCTATAGCATTCTGCGCATGGCGTTCCTTGAGCGAGGTCACAGTGTCGTCTTCTTTCTTTGGCAGCAGGGCGAGCTCCTCGGCTGTGAACCAGCGCTTGTTGCTGCAGCCGAACTCTATCTTGTTGCGATATTCCTGAGTCTTCACACTTCCCATGATAGGGCGGAAGTCGGGCAGTTCTATCTTTCCGATGCGTGTGAGCTGGTCTTCCACCTGTTGCTGTTTGGCCTTTATCTGCTCCTCGTAGGGAAGATTCTGCCATTTGCAGCCGCCGCAGATGCCGAAATGCTCGCACATAGGCTCTTGACGAACTTTGCTTTTCTGGATGAAGCGAGCCACTTTGGCTTCGCAGTATTTATGTTTCTTTTTTACTACCTGCAGGTCTACTATGTCGCCTGGTACGCAGAATGGGACGAAGACAACCTTGTCGTCTACGTGCGTGATGCACTTGCCCTCAGCGGCTACGGCTTCTATGGTGACATTTTCGAGTAATGGTAATGGTTTTTTCTTTCTTGCCATGATTCTTTTCAATTTTGGTTGCAAAGTTACAAAAAAAATGTGAACCATGAAAGACTTGTAGATATTTTTTATCCTTAGTCTTTCTGCAAGTCGTTTGGTTACTAAGTACTTGTCGGGTTTTATTTGTGTCCGATGTTGTTCTTCTCTTGTGTCTTGTCCTGCTCATCTATTACGACCGACTTTGGTCATCTATTATGACCGGTTTTGGTCGTCTATTATAACTGGCTTTGGTCATCTATTACGACTGGCTTTGGTCGTCTATGATGGCTGGAATCGGGCTAAAGCAGAGTAAAAGCCGAATATTGAGGTTTTTTGGGGAAAAATGATGGTGGAATCGTTTAATTGTATTATCTTTGTAGTCGTTTAGAGCAAGAAATGTTTCAAGCAGAAGAAATAACATGATATCAATGTACACTAACTGACAATTTAAAACTATAAATAAAACGAATTCATGAAGAAACTTAGAATGAAAGTATTAGCCATCATGGTGGCTACTTTTGGTCTGGGCATTCATGCGCAGACAACTTTTGAGGAAATTAGTGCAGATCTGAATAAGGCTGGTGGTGTTTATCTGGCTTATCCCAAGGTAGAAGCAAAGTTGACTCCGGCTCCAAAAGGCTATAAGCCGTTTTATGTGAGCCATTACGGAAGACATGGTTCACGTTATCTTTTGGGCGACAGAGATTATCTGTGGGTTCTCCAACTGATGCAGAAAGCTGATGCTGTGAACGGCCTTACCACATTGGGCAAGGATGTGTTGAACCGTCTGGGACAGGTTTGGGCTGAGGCTCAGGGACGTGGAGGAGATTTGACTCCTCTTGGTGTGCGTCAGCATCAGGGTATCGCTGAGCGAATGGCAAAGAACTTCCCTGAGGTGTTCCGTGGCAAGCGTCACGTTTCTGCCCGTTCTACAGTGGTTTACCGTTGCGCAATGAGTATGGCTGCTTTCGGCGACCGTCTCAAGGGATTGTATCCTCAGCTCGACATCAGCTACGAGATGAGCGAGAAATACATGAATTATCTTAACTATCATTCTGACAAGTCGAATGCTTTCACTCATGGGGAGAAAGGTCCATGGGTAGAGGAATATCGCAAGTTTGAAGAGGCTCAGGTAAAGCCCGACCGTCTGGTGGCTTCACTCTTCTCCAATGCCGACTTTATACGTTGTGAGGTAAATCCTCGTGACTTGATGTGGAGTTTGTACTGGATTGCAGTAGACATGCAGGACATGGAGACTCCATTGTCTTTCTATGATCTGTTCACGGCACAGGAAATGTTCGATTTGTGGCAGTGCGTCAACTACCGATTCTATATCGGCAATGCCAATCCTCTGGCAAGCAAGGGCCTTGTGATGGCAAACTCCAAGTCTTTGGTCCAGAATATCATCGAGTCGGCAGACTCTGCTATCAAGAATCGCTCGATTGCCGCCACTTTGCGTTTCGGTCATGACGGCAACGTGATTCCTTTGTTGGCGCTGCTGCAGGTAGAAAACTTTGATGTGTCAGTAGCTGGACCTGCCGAGGTGTACAAGCATTGGTGCGACTTCAAGGCTTCTCCGATGGCGGCGAATATCCAGATTGTTTTCTTCGAGAACAAGAAAGGCGACATTCTGGTGAAGTTCCTTCACAATGAGAAGGAAGTGCATGTGGCTGTGAAGACTGATATGTGGCCTTACTATCATTGGAATGACGTAAGAGAATATTATCTGGATCGTCTGTCCAAGCTGTAATCGTTTTTCTTAACGTTGCCCGCTTGGCAATCATTACTATATTCCATGGTCTCTAAATATAATAAGGTGTATAGAGCCGTGGAATCTTTTGTGTCGTAATGGCCAGGTAGGCAAAAAGACAGTCCCCGAATACGGAATGACGATGCTTTTATAGAGTAGTAGCATTGTTTGCTCTTTAAAATGTGTCTGTGTGTACGTAAACAATCTAAAATGTAATGTGGAGATAGCAAAAAGTTGGTTTTATGTTTGGTGGAACAGAATTAAAGTTGTATATTTGCATCATGAAGTTACGAAAAGAGTGTAATTTATTGGAAATGAGCATTGGGTAATCGCTCATA
>OMDA01000110.1_pt1 | contig 42694 bp, 29 predicted proteins | sample 1645141 | NCBI WGS metagenome assembly OMDA01 (sample SAMEA103958151, study PRJEB25191) | human gut metagenome | reverse complement strand
GGCTATGTGATTATTGGGCTTTCAGCCCGCATTAATTGAGTTTTGACACACCCTCCTCCTACTGCTAAAAGCTCACGCCGAGTCGTCGGGCGGCGAACGCAATCTGATCGGGCACCGAACGCAATCCGATCGGGCACCGAACGCAATCCAATCGGGCGGCGAACGCAATCCAATCGGACACCGAACGCAATCCAATCGGACGGCGAACGCAATCCAATCGGACACCGAACGCAATCCGACGCGAAAGCTGGGCTGCAGCATCAGAAAAGACACGCCGAAAGACTGGCATCAGCTTAATTTTTGACTAATAAAACACGAATAAAGAAATGAAACAGATAGGTTGGGGATTCATAGGTTGCGGAGAAGTGACCGAGAAGAAGTCGGGACCGGCGTTCAACGAGGTGCCCGGCTCGAAGGTTGTGGCTGTGATGAGCCGCAACGAGGCTAAAGCGAAGTCGTACGCCAAGCGTCACGGCATAAAGCGCTGGTATACCGACCCGCAACAGCTCATTGACGACCCCGAGGTGACGGCTGTATATATCGCCACTCCGCCGTCGAGCCACGCTACATTCGCTATCATGGCGATGAAGGCGGGCAAGCCCGTGTACATAGAAAAGCCGCTGGCAGCGAGCTACGAGGACTGCGCACGCATCAACCGCATCAGCGAGATTACAGGCGTGCCCTGTTTCGTGGCTTACTACCGCCGCTACCTGCCCTACTTCCAGAAGGTGAAGCAGATTATCGAGTCGGGCGAGATAGGCACGGTGACGAACGTGCAGATACGCTTCTCGGTGCCGCCGCGCGACCTCGACTACAGCGCATCGCACAACCTGCCGTGGCGTCTGCAACCAGATATTGCGGGCGCGGGCTACTTCTACGACCTCGCGCCGCATCAGCTCGACTTGCTGCAGGAGATATTCGGCATAATCACGCGTGCGCACGGCTACTGCTCCAACCGCGCACATCTGTACAAGGCGGAGGACACCATCAGCGCCTGCTTCTTCTTCGAAAACGGACTGCCGGGCAGCGGCTCGTGGTGCTTCGTGGGACACCAGAGCGCCAAGGAGGACTGCATCGAGGTGATCGGCGAGAAGGGCATGCTCTCGTTCTCGGTGTACAACTACGACCCGATTCAGCTCGTCACGAGCAAGGGCAAGACGAGTATCGTGGTGCCCAACCCGCCATACGTGCAGCTGCCTATAATCAAGGCCGTTATAGAACACTTGCAGGGCACGGGCATCTGCACCTGTACGAGTGTGAGTGCCACGCCTGTGAACTGGGTGATGGACCGCATACTGGGCAAGCTCTAAGCTTCTCGGAAAGCTTCAAACAAGGAAAACCGACAATACCACATAACGCAATGAGACGACACGCCTTCATTCTCTGCCTTGCCGCCTGCGCAAGCCTGCAGACAGCGGCTCAGACGCCTGCCGACAGCATCGGACGGGTGGCTGTGGCGGATTCTGCGGCTACTTACACGACGGCTGCCTGCACGACGGCTGCGACGGATTACGTGGCTGCTATCGGACTGAAGACGGCAGACCAACCGCCCGCAGACAGCCTCATTGCCAAGTCGCACAAGAAGAAGCCGTTCATAAAGCGATTGGGCGGCGTCTTCGTGCGTCTGTTCGAGTCGTTCTCCGACGTAGACACGACGTACATAGAGCCGCAGGGATACGACTTCGCCGCGATGGTGCAGAACACCAATACGTATGAACGCTACAGAATAATCAGCGAGCAGGGCAACGATTTCTCATTCGCTCCCGAACCGAAGATGAAGTTCGGACCCTACTTCGGATGGCGATGGCTGTTCCTCGGCTACACCGTCGACTTCAACGACTTGAAGAACAAGAGCCGAAGCACGGAGTTCGACCTTAGCCTATACACAGCTGTCTTCGGCGTCGACCTGTTCTACCGCAAGACAGGCAGCAACTACAAGATTTCGCGCGCGAGCTTCGACCCGAGTTATTCCGTCAATACGCATCCGCTTAAGAACGTCGACTTCGACGGCATCAACGTGGGCATCAAGGGCTTCAACGTCTATTATATCTTCAACCACCGGCGATTCTCCTACCCCGCCGCATTCAGCCAGAGCACTATACAGCGACGCTCGGCGGGCTCGTGGCTCTGCGGAATGGGCTATACGAAGCACTCGCTGAAGATAGATTGGGACAAGCTGTACGACACCATGGCTGACCGGCTGGGCGAGGATGTGGCGTCGAGATGCATGGACAGCAACCTGAAGACGAAGGAAATCAAGTATACCGACCTGTCTGCCTCGTGCGGATATGCCTACAACTGGGTGTTCGCACGCAACTGGCTGGCGGCGGCGTCCGTGTCAATGGCACTCGGATACAAGAACACGACGGGCAACGGCAACAACGATGTGCTCTCGTTCCACGACTTCAGCATGAACAACTTCAATATCGACGGCGTGGGACGCTTCGGCATCGTGTGGAACAACATGAGATGGTTCGCCGGCATGAGCGCCATAGTGCATTCGTACAACTACAAGAAGACCCGATTCTCTACGAACAGCATGTTCGGAAGCCTGAACATCTACTTCGGCTTCAACTTCAGAAAAAGACGGTAACAAAGGAGGCTATATCGTAGCGGAGGTCTCCGGCCTCCGCAGCAAACAACAAACGCACTCGATTTGGTGATGCGGAGGCCAGATACCTCCGCTACGGAAAACTCCAAGCCTAACATATTAGAATATGAAAGCAACATTCTTAACAATAATAGCCTCAGCAACGCTGATGGCGCAATGCAACGCGGCTCCAAAGCAGTCTGCTCCTGCCGTAGAACAGCCTGCAACTGCCGCAAAACAAACAAATCGTGTAGCGAAACAGGCTGACGCTTCGCTACACGACTCTACACAAAAAACAGCGAAGCCGGCGTTCGAGGTGCAATCTGCCCCGAACGACAGCTCGCTCGTGATGCAACATATCAGCAAGGCGCTGAAATACAAGGCGTCAATAGCGCAGGACATAGCCGCCAACCGACAGCGACAACTGCTGTTGCTGCACATAGCACGCGGCTTCTGCGGCATTCCGTACGTGGCAAAGACGCTCGAGAACGACAGCAAGGAGAATCTTGTGGTCAATCTGCGACAGCTCGACTGCACTACGTACGTGGAGAACGTGCTCGCCGTCTACGAGTGCGTGAAGCACAACCGCACCTCTTACGCCGACTATCTCCACTTCCTGCGACGCATTCGCTACGTTGATGGTAACGTCAACTACTCGGCTCGTCAGCATTACTTCACGGAGTGGATTGAAGAGAACACAAAGGACGGCTTCGTTCGCGAAATAAACACGCCTAATCCGCCGTTCAACACCCGACAGACGCTCTCTATCAGCTTCATGAGCACGCACACCGACGCCTATCCGATGCTGAAGAACAACCCCGAAATGGTGAAACCGATTGCAGAAATGGAACGCCGCCTGTCGGGCAACACTTACATGTATATACCGAAGGGTGACATCAAGAATACGAAACTGCTGCGTTCTGCCATACACGACGGCGACATCATCGCCATAATAACAAAGAAAAAGGGTCTCGACACATCGCATATCGGCATCGCAGTGTGGCATAAAGACGGATTGCACATGCTGAACGCGTCGCAGATTCATAAGAAAGTGGTGGAGGAACCCATGACGCTACACGATTATATGCAGAAGCATCCGTCGCAAGTGGGCATCAGAATCGTAAGAATCAACTGATTCTTTATTCAGTTGAAAGTTGAGAATTGAAAGTTGAGAGTTATGATTACCATGCAGCTTAGAGACCAACAACAGCTTAGAGATCAACAACAGCTTAGAGATTAACAACAGCTTAGAGATTAACAACAGCTTGGAGATTAACAATGTATTACCTATAAGCTTAAGGATTCTTTTTTGAAAGCCTAAATCAATAAAAGGTAATCATAACTCTAAACTTTCAACTCTCAACTCTCAATTAACACAAAGCATCCTTAATATTCCTCATAAGCCCCGCATACTTCGCGCGTTTCACCGCACTCCCCTTGAACAGCTTGCGATATTCTTCCTCTGTAAGCGTGAGCCAGTCCTCGCGCTTCATCGCAAGCAGCTCGTCTGAAGGCTGCAGCTCAGGCGTTGTATTGGGCACAGCGAAGCGATTCCACGGACATGCCGACTGGCAGCGGTCGCAACCATATATATAAGGTGCGAGTTTGGCTGCAAGTTCGTCGGGAATTTCACCGCGATTCTCTATCGTCTGATAGTTTAGGCAAAGCCTGCTGTCGAACTTACAGGTGTCGCCGTCTGCATTGCGTTTCAACGCCTGCGTAGGACAAGCCTCAACACAGTGGTTGCACGTGCCGCAACGCGACTCCATCGGCTTGTCGTAGTCCACTTCTACAGGCAAAAACAACTCACCGAGGAAGAACATCGAGCCGGCATGAGGTATTATAAGCTGATGGTTGCGCCCTATCCAGCCCAATCCTGCCCGCACAGCCCAATAGCGTTCAAGCACGGGCGCAGAGTCGCAGAAGGCGCGCACCTGGTCGCTAAGCTCAAAACCGAGTCGCTCTGCCAGTTGGGAGAGCTTGTGCTTCACTACATCATGATAGTCCTTACCCAATGCGTACGACGCCAATTGCGGCGCGTCTGTGGGCATACGGCGCGACGGCGCATAGTTGAGCGCCACAGACACAATGCTGCGCACGCCAGGCACAAGCAGGCGCGGGTCGAAACGCTTGTCGGGATAGTTCTCAAGATAGGCCATGCTGGCATTGCAGCCTTCTGCTATCCAACGGCGGTAGCTGTCTACAACACTCTGCTCAACGGCATCCGCCTTCGCTATACCACAAGCAAAAAAGCCGAGACTCTTTGCCTCGGCTTTTATCAGTTCAGATGTTATGCTGTTTGTCATAAAATCACCATTTCAGATGTTATTTGATTTTATAAATATAATCAATATTAAGATATTATGGATAACCATGTCATATATGTAATGGATTACCATCAAGACATTCTTGATTATATCATAAAATCATCAATTAAGATGTTGTGGATTATTTCAATAAAATCAAATCCTAATCTTCATTTTAATCGAAAACCTTGAAGCTGTATCCCTGATCCTTCAGCCATTGCAGCGAACGTGGCAAGGCGGTCTTCAGCTTCTCGATGCTCTTCAGCGAGTCGTGGAACGTGATGATTGAGCCGTTGCGGGCGTATCGCTTCACATTCTCCACAACATCGTCGGCAGTAAGCCATTTAGAGTAGTCGCGCGTCACAAGGTCCCACATCACAATGCGATACTTGCGGCGCAGCCACAGATACTCGGCGTGGCTCATGCAGCCGTGCGGCGGACGGAACAGGTGGGAACCAATCAGCTCATTAGCCTTGTTGGTATCCTTCACGTATGTACGGGTAAAGTGCTTAAAGCCGCCCAAATGATGATACGTATGGTTGCCTACCTGATGTCCCTCTGCCACAATCTGCTTGTAGAGTTCGGGATACTTGCGCACGTTGTCGCCCACCATGAAAAAGGTAGCGTGTATACCGAACTCCTTCAGCGTCTGGAGAATGAACGGTGTCGACTCGGGTATCGGTCCGTCATCAAACGTAAGATACACCGAATGGTCGTTGTGGTCCATTCTCCACGACGCTCTCGGATAGAGCCATCGAAGCCATATTGATGGTTGTTCTATAAACATTGCTGACTATTTATTCTTCGTCGTTTTGTTTATTCTTAGTCGTACTTTGCGTAATATAGCCGTAGTACATGTCTATTCAAGTCGTACTTTGGCTATTAACCAACGTACTTTTCTTATTCGCCGTTGCGCTTATTCGCCTTGATAAGGCGTGCCACCCTTCGCCTGATACACAGCGTAGAGGGCGTTAACGGTCTTAAGACGCTTGTCGGCGAGATTCTTATCGCAAGCCTGAGTCATGTCAGCGATGTTCTGCATGATGTAGAGCTGGCGAAGAACGTCGTTCTGCGACATCATAAAGCGCGAACCTGTGAGCTGCAAGTAGTAGTCGGCGTAGCTCTTTGCGTCAGCCCAAACCTTGTTGAGGATGCGCGCAGCATCAGCCTTCTTGCCGATAAGGGCGTAAGCACGCGCCAAATCGCTTGCTCCAGACATGAATGTGTAGGGCACATTGTACTCCGGCAGCACCTTCTCCGACTTGCGGAGCACTTTCTCAGCCTTTGCGTTCTGACCTTCAGCGATGAGCTGCATGGCAAGAGTTGCAAAGAGGTGGCGATGAGTGTAGCACATGCGCATCACAGTCTCGTCGATGTATAGTCCCGGCTTGTCAAGACCGCCCCACTTGAAGCGGTTCATCACGTTGTTATACGTCTTTTCCGTGTCGAAGTTCTTAGCTCCGGGCGCCTTAGTGTTGAACGGCGTTATGCGGTAAGCCAGACCCTCCTGCACGAAGTTGTCACCGAGATTCATGTAGTTGTCAGAACCCACGGTTGTAGCCACATACAACGGACGCTCCCAGTTGCACTGCGCGAGCATCTCGAGCATCATAAGGTCGTTCTTATAGATAGCACGCTTGCCGGCGAGCGAGATAACCATGCGATCTGGGATAGTATCGCTTGCCATCATCATGCCAGAGCGGCGCACAGCCTCCTTGTCGATAGTGATATAGAGCGTATCTGTAGGAATAATATGCGTGTCGCTATCCTTAGAGCGCACCCAATACTTCAAGATGTTCTTCAACTCGAACGGATCGTCGCCGAACGCAGCGCGCGCCTCCTGCGGATAATCGCGGTAGAACTCGAGAAGCTGCTGCTTCATGCCAGGTTTCACCTCGATATAGTCGTTTGTACCCGAGCAGAAGTCGATACGCGGCCAAGTGATAGGCACAGAAGGCGAATCGTAAGCCGGACGCTTCATCTGGTCGATATACCAGTCTGTCTGCAAATAAGAGAGGTTGCAGACACGAGCGTCTGTACGCACGCCCTCAGTCTCCTGGTTGTACCAAAGCGGGAAGGTATCGTTGTCGCCGTTGGTGAAGATGATAGGATTGCCCTTGTCCTGCAACGTCATGAGATAGTTCTGACCGAAGTCGCGGCAGGTGTAACGTCCGCTGCGGTCGTGGTCGTCCCAGGTCTGCGAAGCCATCTGTATAGGCACGAGCAGACAGGCTACACCTACAACACCGGCTACAGCGACATCGTTGCCCTTTATCTTCTTCTTGAGCATATCGTAAATAGCCAGCACACCAAGACCACACCAGATAGCATAAGCGTAGAACGAGCCTGCATAAGCATAGTCGCGCTCACGCGGCTGCTGCGGAGTCTGGTTAAGGTAGAGCACGATGGCAAGACCAGTCATAAAGAACAAGAAGAACACAACCCAGAACTGGCGGATGCCGCGCTGACCGCGCCAAGCCTGCCAGAAAAGACCTATAAGTCCGAGCAGGAGAGGCAGACAGTAGAACACGTTGTGACCCTTGTTAGCCTTCAGCTCAGCCGGCATCTTGCTCTGGTCACCCAACATCCAGTCATCGATGAACGAAATACCGGTTATCCAGTTGCCATGCTCAGGCTCGCCGTTGCCCTGAATATCGTTCTGACGTCCGGCGAAGTTCCACATGAAGTAGCGCCAGTACATGAAGTTGCACTGATAAGAGAGGAAGAAGCGGATGTTCTCCATCTGAGTAGGTATCTTCACCATCACAGGCTCGCCGCAACGGTCGTAAGGCACCTGAGTACCCTCAACGCCTCCCATCCAGTTCTCGTAAGCTCCAGCATGAGCCGACGAGTGCATACGTGGGAAGAGCATATTCTGAGCATATATGATCTTGTCCTTATGCGAAACCACGAAGTAAGAGTCTTTCTCGTCCTTAGAAGCCTTCTCCTTGCGCTGCCAGATAGCAGCACCTTCCTTGTGCTTAGGCACGCACATATTGCCGTCGACGTCGTAAGCCACCTGCGAAGTGTAAGCCTGTCCGTAGAGCAGCGGTGAGTCGCCGTACTGGTCGCGACTGAGATAAGAGCCGAGAGTGAACACGTCCTCCGGTGAGTTCTGATCCATCGGCGGATTAGCAGCCGAGCGTATAACGATGACTGCGTAGCTCGAATAGCCGATCATAAGCATCAGCATGCAGAGCAGAGCGGTGTTCTTGAAGCGTGATGTAAGCACAGGAACAAGGTCCTTGCCTATCTTTTTGCGATAGTTCAAGCCGAAATAGATAGCTGCGAGTATCACCAAGCCAAGGATAGCTGCGCTCCATGTCATTCCGCGGAACGGGATGCCGAGCATACCCACCGCAAGAACGAACGAAACGTTCTGACGCTTGAAGCTCTTATCAACGTACGACTCGTATATTGCCCAAATAACAATAGCAACGAGCAGCACGATATAGATGATTTCGCCCGTATTGAACGGACATCCGAGAGTGTTCACGAACAGGAGTTCGAACCAACCTGCCACGGTGATGATGCCCGGAACGACGCCGTAGAGCACGGCAGCCACGAGGATGAACGAGCCTACAAGCGCCATGAGCGAACCCTTAAGCTCGATATTCGGGAAGCGGCGGTAGCAGTATACAAGCACAATAGCCGGCAGACAAAGCAGGTTCAACAGGTGAACACCGATTGAAAGACCTGTCATGTATGCGATAAGCACCAGCCAGCGGTCGCTATGAGGCTCGTCGGCGTGATCTTCCCACTTCAGAATGAGCCAGAAAACGATAGCTGTGAACGCTGACGAATAGGCATAGACCTCGCCCTCTACAGCAGAGAACCAGAATGTGTCTGAGAAAGTGTAGATAAGTGCGCCCACCAAGCCAGAAGCCTCTATAGCGATGAGTTTGCCGAGAGTCAGCTCGCTCCAATCCTTAAGAATGAGTTTGCGCGCAAGGTGCGTGATACTCCAGAACAGGAACAGGATCGTGGTGGCACTGAGCAATGCGCTCATCGTGTTTACCATACGCGCAACCTGCGACGGATCGCTTGCAAACTGCGAGAACAGGTTTGCGGTAAGCATAAAGAAAGGTGCTCCAGGCGGATGACCTACTTCGAGTTTGTAACCCGTTGTGATAAATTCAGGACAGTCCCAGAAGCTGGCTGTCGGCTCAATCGTAGAACAATATACGAAAGCCGCCACGAAGAACGTGAGCCAGCCAAGCACATTGTTCACTAATTTGTACTGTTTCATTGAATATTTATATAATATTTGATTTTATGTACCTATTTAATAAGGTGCGAGCACCGTTATTACTTATAATTAGTAAGGTGCAAAGATACAAATTATTATTTTCACAAGAAAACAGTTAATGATATTTAACCTGCGAGCATAGCAACTCTGCTATTGCTGGCAGAGTTGCGTGCCGAAGGCGACAGGAAGCCTTACGGATTGCTCGGAACGAAGGTTTCCCAGGTCTGATCGTCGTAAAAGACGCGAATTTCAGTGATTCGGCGCTGCTTCACCTCGCCGCTTTTCATAGCGAAGCCTGCCACATCAGCACTTTTTGCAGTATGGTTTACGCCCGGTTCAACAGGTGAGAATCCGCCATAGTGCGGCTCTGCGTTCGACGCATAATCGGCATCAACCAACAGGTCGTTTTCAGCTTCGTTCCGGTCGGCATCCTTTTCGCCCTCCGCATCCTGCTTCACGAGCATGTCTCCCTTGCCGAACATGAGCCAGTCGGTAGAGATCTGAGGGTATCGACTTTTTATTGCGTCGACGATCGCCAAGGTGGGGCGGGTGCGTCCTGTGAAAATACTGCTCAAAGTGGCGGGAGCTATTTTCAGTTGGTCAGCGAAATCCTGTTGGGTACTTCGCTGCATCTCCATAATTTTCTTGATTCTATCCTTCATTTTACAGTTACTTTTTACGTTAGGCAAGCCAAAAACCGCCATTTTCGGCGTTTTTCGTTGCATTTACAAAGTTAAACAAAAAAAACAGCAAATGCAAGTTTTTGAATTTAAATTTTAAAATCAATATTTTCGTACACATTTACAAAGTTGTTTTTCAGAACATCGGACGCCGTATAGTTTTGTAGATTTGTGGATAAGCATACCTAAAAACGCCTAAATACATATATAACATTATATTTAACGATTTAGCATAAATCACTGATATAATTGCGCTTACCACAAGCATTTAAACTGCTAAATAATATTCAATCGAGCATTTTAGCCGATATTTGGCGAATATTCGAAAGTGTTTACGCAACGCAAACATACATTTCAGTGTCTTTCAAGCGTTTACACCGATTTATTATTGTTGAATTTATATAATCACCACACTTTCAAATTATTGATTTGTGAATTGGAAAGTATAAATACACAATTCCAAAGTATTTACATTTACAAATCTTATTAAACGCATATAGCTTTACAAAAACAAATTAACGCCTGATTTAAATTTGTAAATGCACAATTCTTTATGTTAAGATATACGAAACGTGAATAATTTGGCTTCGGAAACTGCAGATTTTCGCAAAACAGAAAAATTACGAACGAGGGGAAAAGCATTTCAAAAAAGCGGCACGTACGAGGGCACAAAAATAGCCTAACTCCCATGAAACGTAGGGAATTAGGCTAAAAATTAAGGTCTTTCAGAATTTCTATTTTAGAGAAATTCGGGGCGAAAAGCGGGTTGTTTTAGTGCAAAATGAAGAAGATAAGCTCCCTCATCAGGTCGTCTGTAGAGGTATTCAGACTGTCCAGACCCTTACTTTTGGCGTCTGTTTCTCTTATTTTGGCTAAAATCTGGAGAGTCTTCATCGCAGAGAAATTGCGCATCCCCACCCTATAGTCTTTCAAAGCCCACACCGATTTTAGTTCCAGAAAAGCGGCGAGGTTATTATCGTTGTTTTTGTCTGGTGCATAGAACGCCACCATCAGGTTTTGGAAGAACGTGTAGAGCAGCGGCAGGCACGAGAAGAGCGATCCCGCCTTCGGGTTCTTGTCGAAGTATTTCACGATTTGGTTTGCCTTGAACACGTTGCGCTCGATGATGGCGGTCCTCAGCTCGAAGATGTTGAACTCCTTGCTCACGCCAATCTCGCGCTCCACGATGTCGGGCGTCACGCGCCTGTTGTCGTCGGGAAGCGAGATCATCACCTTGTCGAGCTCCGAAATGAGTCGGCTGAGGTCGGCACCGATATGCTCTGCAATCATCGCAGCCGACTTCGGGTCGATCGCCACATGATTCTTCTTCAGATACGTCTCGATGAACGTCGGAAGCTCGTAGTCGCGCTTTTTCTTGCTCTCGAACACCACTCCTACAGCCTCTGCCTTGCCCACTACCTTCTTTCGGCGGTCGATGGTGCCATTCTTGTAGGCTATGACGAGCAGCGTCGACGCCAGCGGTTTCTCGAAGTAGCGCTCCAGGGCGTCGAGCGACTTGAGTCCTTGCGCCTCCTTCACTATCACCACACGATGCGCAGCCGGCATGACGGGGTAGCCCTTCGCCATATCCACTACCTGTGCGGCGGTGGTATCCGCACCAAACACCACGGTCTGATTGAAGTCGCGGTCGTCGGGGTCGAGCACATTTTCTGCTATGTAATCGGTAATACGGTCTATATAGTACGACTCGTCGCCCATGAGGATATACACCGGAGCGTATTTCCCCGACTTCAAGTCGCGCATAATAGCGTCGAATGTGACCGTAGCTTTCTTTTCTGCCATAATAATATATATAATAAGGTGTAAAAATACGCAAAATTCAGTATCTTTGCATAAGATAGCAAAATTACAAAAATGATTCGATTAAACCTACCATCTTTCGAAATAAAGTTATCGGGCACGAAAGAACAGCCCCGCATCTTCGACATTCTGCGCCACCGCTACGTAGCGCTCACGCCCGAGGAGTGGGTACGCCAGCACTTCGTCCACTATCTTATAGAACACAAGGGCTACCCTGCCGCGCTCATGGCGAACGAGATGAGCCTCTGCATCGGCAACAAGAAGCTGCGCGCCGACAGCGTGCTCTACAACCGCCACCTGCAGCCGCGCATGATAATGGAGTACAAGGCGCCGACGGTGGAGATAACGCAGAAGGTGTTCGAGCAGATTGCGGCGTACAACCTGTTGCTGCACGTAGACTACCTTGTGGTGAGCAACGGACTGCAACACTACTGCTGCCGCATCGACTACGACAAGCGCACGTACAACTTCCTACAGGACATACCGACCTACGAGTCGATTGCCGACAACTGAAAACACCGACAAACGCCCCGACAGGCACGGTTTTTGCACATAAAAAACCATACTCACACCGTGCAAAACCCAAGCGAAAGTCATCGGACAGCGGACGGAATCCGATCGGACGGCGGACGCAATCTGATCGGACGGCGGACGGAATCCGATCGGGCGGCGAACGGAATCCGATCGGACGACGGACGCAACACACCGATAAACAGCAAGCAAAACCACTACAAAACACATACAAACATGAAAAGAAGCCTTATCACAACAGCACTTGCAGCGACAGCCATGCTTGCCGTTGCGCAGAACCAGAACATCGCCTATCAGGACCAGAACGTGCGCTTCACCGTGATTACCGACGGAGCAATCCGCATGGAATACACGCCCGACGGACAGTTTCTTAACAACAAGTCGTTCATCGCCGTAGACCGCAGCTACCCTGCCGCAGCCTACAAGGTGAAGAACACGCCTAAGACCGTCACCATCTCTACCGACCGCTTCGTCCTGTCGTACGCCAAAGGCAGCGGTATGTTCAACGAGAACAACCTGCGCATCTCTTCCGTCAAGACGAAACAGAAATCCGCCGGCAAGCAGAAAGCCGGCAGCCTGTACACCACCTCGTTCAGCTGGCATCCGGGCTTGAAGGACGACGCTAACCTGAAGGGCACCTACCGCACGCTCGACGGATACGACGGCGACACGAATCTCGACTCGCACAAGATGCCGCTCGAAGACGGACTCCTCTCGCGCAACGGATGGACGTTCATCGACGACTCCAACGGATATGTGTTCGACGACTCCGACTGGCAGTGGGTTGCCCACCGCCCGAACGAGGGCAAGACGCAGGACTGGTATTTCCTCGCCTACGGACACGACTACAAGAAGGCGCTGCGCGACTATACCGAGTTTGCGGGCAAGGTGCCACTGCCGCCGCGCTATGCCTTCGGCTACTGGTGGTCGCGCTACTGGACATACAGCGACAACGAGCTGCGCAACCTCGTCACGAAGATGCACAACTACGACATTCCGCTCGACGTGCTCGTCGTAGATATGGACTGGCATTATGCCGAGCCTGCACGTGGCGGCTGGACAGGCTACTCCTGGAACCGACGCCTGTTTCCCTCGCCTAAGGGCTTCCTGCAGTGGGCAAAGCAGCAGAACCTGCAGACCACGCTCAACCTGCACCCTGCCGACGGCATAAAGCCCGACGAGGATTGCTACCCGACGATGGCGCAGTGGATGGGCATGAACCCCGACGAGAAGAAGGCTATAGAGTGGACGGCGTCAGACAAACACTTCATGCAGGGCTGGTACGAGAAGGTGCTGCACCCGATGGAGAAGGACGGCGTCGACTTCTGGTGGCTCGACTGGCAGCAGTGGAGCAACGACAAGCAGTTCCCCAACCTCAGCAACACCTGGTGGATCAACTATACTACGTTCACCGACATGGAGCGCAACCGCGAAACGCGACCTATGCTCTACCACCGTTGGGGCGGACTGGGCAACCACCGCTATCAGATCGGCTTCTCGGGCGACGCCATAATAAGCTGGAAATCGCTCGACTTCCAGCCTTACTTCAATTCTACGGCGTCTAACGTGCTCTACGGCTACTGGAGTCATGATATGGGCGGACACATGGGCGCCCACTCTATCGACCCCGAGATGTACATACGCTGGATGCAGTTCGGCGCGTTCAGCCCTATCCTGCGCACCCACTCTACGAAGGACGCCGGACTGAACAAGGAGCCGTGGGTGTTCGCCGACCACGAGCGCGACATACTGCACGACATAATACGCCAGCGCTACCAGTTCGCACCTTATATATATAGTATGGCGCGCCGCACCTATGACGACGCCCTGCCGCTCTGCCGCCCTATGTACTACGACTACCCCGAGAACGAGGAGGCTTACGCCAACCGCAACGAGTATATGTTCGGCGACAACCTGCTTGTCTACCCCATCACAAGTCCTATGCACGACGGCATCTCCACGCAACAGGTATGGCTGCCTGCGGGCTGCGACTGGTACGAGCTCTCGTCGGGCACGCTCTTACGTGGCGGACAGACCGTCGAGCGCAAATTCCAGCTCGACGAGTATCCTGTCTACGTAAAGGCTGGCTCTGTTCTACCCGAATACGGCAAGGTAGAGAACCTCAGCAGCACGAGCGAACCGATAACCGTAGCCGTCTATCCGGGCAATGGCGACAGCAGCTTCACACTCTACGAGGACAACGGCAACGATAAGCACTACGCCAGCGAGTACGCCACCACGCTGCTCACCAAGCGCACGCTCAACGACAGCACCATAGCCGTAACCGTCGGTGCGCGCAAGGGCACGTACAAGGATATGCCCGCCAACCGCCACTACACGCTCAAGCTGGTTGCGTCTACCGTGCCCGCGAGTGTCAAGGTGAACGGCGTAGAGACGCCTTTCGCGTACGACGGCAACAACCTCTCGGTGCTCATCGACATCACCGAGACCGACTGCGCCAAGGAGAAGACCGTCACCGTTACGTTCCCGAAGAACGCCGCGCCTGTTGCCGACGGACTCATCGGCAAGTTCCGCCATATACAGCAGGGTTGCATAGCCATCAAGAGCCGCACGCCGGGCTTCTTGTTCAACGAGCAGTTGGGCACAATGGAGTCGACAGGCGTCGCCATCAGCTACGCCCCGCAGGAGGCAGCTGAGCGCATCGAGGCGTTCCGCCGCAACTACGCTAACCTGAAGCAGGTGCTCGTGGAGAGCGGCATGGCGGAAACGGAGGCTGACAAGTTCGTACAGAAGGCTTATTAAACCACTCGTAGCGGAGGTCTCCGGCCTCCGCAACACCAAGTCTGACACAAACCACAAGCAATTAAAGCGTATGCATCATTGCTTGCTGCGGAGGCCGGAGACCTCCGCTACAGAAATAAACAATAAACAACAAAACATGGGAATAGGAAGATGGATTGGCGGTTTCCTCGGCTTTATCAACGGCGGACCGCTTGGAGCACTTGCCGGCTACGCCATAGGTTGGCTCTTTGAGAAGGGAGCCGAGGGCTTTAGCGACAATGCCGACAACACGTTCGACAACGGCACGTACAGAAACAGCAACACATACGGCGGCAACACTTACGGCGGCTATTCTGCCCAACAGCAGTATGAGGGACAGCGCAACTCGTTCCTCTTCTCGCTGCTCGTGCTCGCCTCGTACATCATGAAAGCCGACGGCAGGGTGATGCACTCCGAGATGGAGCTTGTGCGCACCTTCCTGCGCCGCAACTTCGGCGAGATAGCCGTGCGCGAGGGCGAGGAGATACTTCTGCGCCTCTTCGAACGACAGAAGCAGATGGGCGAAGCGACGTTCAAGAACACCATACGCGAGTCGTGCGCCGAGATAGCGCAGCACATGGACTACTCGCAGCGTCTGCAGCTGCTCAACTTTCTCGTGCTCATAGCGCAGGCCGACGGCGCCGTGCCGCAGAGCGAGATCGACGCCCTGCACTTCGTGGCTGCCAGTCTCGGCATCTCCGCCGAGGACCTCAGCTCGATGCTCAACCTCTCTTCGGGCGGCAACAGCCTCGAAGCCGCATACAAGGTGCTCGGCATCGACCCGTCAGCCACCGAAGACGAGGTGAAGGCTGCCTACCGCCGCATGGCACTCAAGCATCACCCCGACCGCGTGGCTACGCTCGGCGACGACGTGCGCAAGGCTGCCGAGAAGAAGTTCCAGGAGATAAACGCCGCAAAGGAGACAATATACAAAGCAAGAGGGCTGTGATTTGTATCACAACCCCTTGTTTAATAACACAGCAAAGGCTGGAAGATAGGCTGGCAGATATCTCGTTTCCAAGCCTATCTCCCAGCCTTTATCATGCTCATAATGTGCAGCTTACGGCATTTATGGTAGATATGGTAGATTTTTTCGCCTACTCTATAGTGTAGGCCGTTCCTTTGCACGTTGCCGACTATTTCATAAATAAAGATAATAAGAAAGCGAAAGATTATCTTGACAGCGCATTATACTACAGCAAGGATGCGGTATCATATAGAGTTGCAGGTTACTACAACAACGCTTTAGGAAACGATGCCAAGGCAGAAGAGATGTGGAAGAAATCCATTGATTGCGACCCAAACTATCTGACTCAAGCAGAAACATGTGAAAAGATAGCGGCTTTGTATTACAAAAGAGGCGATTTGAAAAATTACGCCCTTTATATGTCGAAGATGTCGGAGGCTAAAGACAGTCTTTATACAAGAAAAAAGAAATATAACATGAGCGAATTGCAGTCGAACATAAATTCGTCACTCTCAATGAAAGACTTGCTGGACACCATAACATCTGCATCTATGGGCATACTTATTATTATATTATTATGTATAGTGGTATTCTCGTTCATGCTACACAGAACAAGAAAGAGGCTGATCGCAATACACAATAGACTGAAAGCAGAAAAACAAAGTCTGGAACAAGCTAAGGCGCAGATTAAGTCGCTGAAAAAGGAAAGTGCAAAGAAACGGACAAGATAGAGAGGCTGAACAACGACATAATGATGGCATCGCAAAGCTGCGAAGCGAACGCACGATGCGGCAAGGAGCTATACCAGCATATCAAGGACGGCGGCACAACCGTGACGTGGACCAAGCAAGACTACGAGCTGTGCATGGCTTACTGCAAGATAGAGTTTGCGGAGACAATGGCGGAGATTGAACGCTGCTACGGCAATATCGCTCCTCGAAAACAACTGATCATGCTGCTGCAACACCTCAACTACGACTACGCTGCCATAGGCAAGGTGCTCGGCATAAACAGCGACTCTGTAAGAAAGAACATTGCACGCATCACGCCGCTTACGAAATAAGCGTGATGCACGCAGACCGATAAGAACGAAACCGAAATAAGGTATTGGCTTTAGCGGCTTCTACAAAAAAAACTTGGGATGTAACGATTTGCACCGTTGCATCCCAAGTCTTTTTTATGTATTATGATATGTGAGTCTTAGAAGAAGAGGTAGCGGTTGTCCACTACGTTTGCCTTGATGTAAAGCTCGTTCATGAAATTGCCTGCCATCTGCATCTGACGCTGACGGAGACGCTGCATCTCCGACTTCTCGTCGTACTTAGCAGGACGCTGTGTCTTGTTTGTTACCTGGAACACGTAAACACCAGCGTTGCCCTTAACCGGGTGCTTAGAGAACTTGCCCTTTGATGTAGCTGCGATAGCACCGCTCAGAGCCGGCTCGCTTGCGCCTGTTGCTGCTACGAACACCGGAGCAGCGAATGTAACCTGGTTAACCGGAGCTACTGTAGCACCCTTTGCCTTAGCGTCAGCCACCGACTTGACAGTCTTTGCCTTAGCGAGGAGCTGCTCAGCCTTCTTGTCCTTGATAACCTCTGCCTTTACGAACTCCTTAACCTGAGCGTCGTCGAGCGAGCGATAGCCGATCGGATTGATGTTGTCGAGAACCACGATGAGGAGGTGGTCGTTGTCGCCGCACTCGTAGAGTGAAGAAACGGCACCCTTCTTAGCCTCGAACAACCAACGGAGAGCATCGCGTGTAGAGTGGATGCCTGCGAGGTAGTGCTCGGCTGTTGTGATGTCCTTGCGCTCCTGAACGTTGTAGCCGCTCTTTGCAGCGTTCTTCAGGAGGTCCTCTGCTGTGAGGTTAGCGCTTACGAATGAGCTGAACTTGTTGTAAGCTGCAGAGTATGTATCCTTTGTGAAGGTGATGTTCTTCTTAACAACGGCTGCTACGTACTTTGTAGTCATTGCCTTGCGGTCTACTACCTGGAGCACGAGGTTGCCCTGAGCGAGTGTGAGGTTCTTAAGCTCGCCAGAAGCCATTGTGTTGAGGCTCTCGATGTAGTTCTTTGTGTCCTTGTCGATAGACGGAGCGCTCTGATACTGACGTGTTGTCATCCATGTCTTCTCGCCGGTCTGACCGTACTTCTTGGCTACAACCTCGAAGTCGGCACCAGCCTTAATGGCGTTGAGGATAGAGTCGGCGCGTGTAGCTGCCTCGGCTGCTGTAGCACCGCCTACCTGGATGGCTCGGAACTGGATTGAGTCGGGAAGTTCGCGCTTTGCAACGAGCTTCACGAGGTTGAGTGTGTTATCGTTCTTGTTCTCGATCACCTTGCTTGTAGAGCCTACAGCCATTGAGTCGAGACGCTGTGCGATGTCGGAAGGAAGGGCTTCCTTCTTAACTGGAACGCCGAGGTAGCTAACGAGCGATGTGCTCTTGCGCACTACGTCAGACGGGTCGGCAGCGGCTGCGAGCTCTGCGCTGTAGCCTGCGAACTCCTTCTGGAGAGCTGCGCGGTCGGCTGCAGAAGCCTTTACCTGAACGTCGATATACTTGATGTCGCGTGTCTCTACATACTGCTTGAAGCGCGGCTTCATCTCGTCGTACTTAGCCTTGAGGTCGGCGTCGCTTACTGTGATCTTGCTGTCGTCGATGCTTGAGTAAGGGAAGGCTGCGAGCTGCACCTGGCTCTCCTGGTTCTGCTCGTTGAACGCCATCTTAGCCTCTATCTTGTTTGAGAGGAAGCAGTGAGCGAACAGACCCTGGTACTTCTGAGAGAGGAGCTGCTGGCGCAGAGTCTTCTCTACAAATGTCCAGTACTTGTAAATTGTATCGTACTGCTTAGCCATCTGCGGGTTGGCTGTCTGCTGTGTCTTGTACTCGGCGAGGAACTTCTTAAGAGCGTTAACGTCGAAACGACCTGTCTGCTGGTTGAAGAACGGAGTCTGCTGAAGCATAGGGTTGGTACCCTCGGTGAGAACCTGCTGGAGCTCAGCGTCTGTTACTGTAAGACCGAGCTTGTGTGCCTCGTTCTCTATGATCTTGGTCTGAACGTATGTGTTCCAAACCATGTCCTTAACCTGGTTGAGCTGGTCTTCGTTGAGGTTTTCCTGTCCCTGCTGCATTTTGAGCACTTCTGTGTACTCGTCTACAAGTTTCTGGAACTCTGTTACGTTGATTTTCTCGCCCAACACCTCGCCTACCTGCTGATGCTTGTCAGCGCTTGCAGAGTCGCATGAGCGGAACGCCTCTTCGGCGATGAAAGAGAAAAGGCCTAAGCCGATAATGCCTATCAGCAGTGCGCCTTTGCTTCTGATTTTTCCTAATGCTGCCATTTTTTTGTTTTTATTTTTTATTTATTATTTCGTTAGATGTAGGTTCATGCATCTGTCCTGCAGCTGCTGCGAAGCCTGCCCTGCAAGGCGACTCGCGGCGTAATGCCACAAAATGCGTACAAAAATACTAATTTATTGCCAAACAAGGGCACGTTTGCACGAAAAAGTGAGTTTAGCGGTTAACTTTTAGCTTTACCAACTCTATTTTCGTCATAGTGCTCTTGATAATGCGGAACTCGTAACGTCCTATGGTTATCACTTCGTTGAGCTTCGGGAAGCTCTGGTACTCGTGCAGTATATATCCGCCTACAGTCATGTAGTCGTCGCTTTCGGGCAGACCAAGGTCGAAGAGTTCGTTCACCTTGTCTATCTCCAGACGGGCTGAGAGCATATACTCGTTGTCGCCCACCTGCGTAGCGATGTACTTCGTAGAGTCGTGCTCGTCCTCGATATCGCCGAATATCTCCTCAACGATGTCCTCGAGCGAGACGATGCCGCTCGTTCCGCCAAACTCGTCAATCACCACTCCGAGGCTCTTCTTCTGCTGCAGGAAGATGTGCATGAGCTTCTGCGCAGCCATCGTTTCGGGCACAAACGGCATCTTGCAGACGCACTGGCGCCAGTTGTCGCGGTTGCGGAACATTTCGGAGCTGTGTATGTAGCCGATGATATGGTCGATGTCGCCCTCGTAGACGATAATCTTCGAGTTGCCGCTCTCTACGAACTTCTGCATCAGTTCGTCGACGGTGCAGTCGTTGACGTCAACGGCGTTCACCTCGGTACGCGGCACCATACAGTCGCGCACCTTGCAGTCGGAGAAGTCGAGGGCGTTCTGGAATATCTTCACCTCCTCGTTAATCTCTTCGTCGCTATGTGCATTCTCGATGCTCGACTGCACGAGATAGTCGAGGTCTACCTTAGAGAAGCCTTCGTCGTCGGCCTCAGCCTCCATGCGTATGCCCACAATGCGCAGCAAGCACTTCGACATAAGCGTAGAGAAGCGGCTTATAGGCCACAAGAGAATGTAGAAAAGATAGGCTGGCACGGAGAATACGGACAACAGGCGGTTGGCGTTGTTCTTGAACAGAATCTTAGGCAAGAACTCTCCTGTGAAAAGAATGACGAGTGTGGAGAGCAACGTGTCGGCTGTCACCTTCATGCCGTCGTCGAGCGAGCTGAAGATAGTGCTGTCAAAGAGGCGTGCCACAAGGATACCATACACCACAAGCACGATATTGTTGCCCACAAGCATCGTGCTCACAAAACCATTGGGATGATTGTAGAATTTGGAAATGATTTTCTTCGCAATGCCATTTCCTTCGCGATCCATCTCGGCGAGCATTCGGTTGCTCGACACGAACGCTATCTCCATTCCTGAAAAGAATGCCGACAGCGCCATTGTTACGGCTATGCTAATTAAAAGAGGTATGTCTGCTTCCACTATAGTTTAAATATTGGTTCTTATATATTTGGGGTGTTGAGGGTTGTGATGCTGAGGAGTTGATGCCGAGGAGGTAAAGATGAAATTCTGCCAACAAGTTGACAAGGAGATACAAATCTCACCATCTCAACATAACACCATCTCACCTTTACCGATCCCGCAGTCGGCGCTGCGGCTTTATTTGCTGACGCATAGCAGCCTTTACAGTGTCGGGGGCGGTAGTTATTGTGTCGCCATCGCTTGAGAGCTGTCCCTTCTCGAACGAACCAGATGTGTTCGAAACGTAATAGTTGGTCATGCGCTCGTCGCTACGGAAATAAGCTCCCTCAAGCGTTCTTTCAGGAGTGACGAGCTTAGAGGGCTTGTTCGAATAGAGTTCGTGAGCCGCTTCGTCCCAAAAGAGCTGCTCGCTGTTGAACTTCAGTCCGTCCTTGGTGAGCACGCTCACACGGCTGCGCAGCTCCCACAGCTTCTTCTGGTCGTAATAGTAAGCTGTATCCGCCTGTATGTACGACTGTACATGGAACTTCTCGTCGAACTGCTCGAAGAACACACCCTTCTCGAAGATCCAGCGCGACGGGTTGCGCACGGTGTTCACCTCCCAACGCTCCGTCACGATGCGATATTTTATGACACCCGAGTCAGAGATTAGGGTGTTGACGCCGTAACTCGTCATCATTGACACCGAGTCGCGGTCGTGTATGGCTGGCGCCGTGTGCTCCTTCTGCTCTTCGCAAGAAGCAAACGCCACGATGCACAACATAATGATTACTATGTACTTGGATAGTCTCAACGCTTATTCAGAATAGAATTGTTTTCTGTTACTCCATCTTCCACTTGGCGAACCAACGTTCGTTGAACGTCAGACCGATATTGATGCGGAACGAGTTCTCTGTGACGAATGTCTTCGAGTCCTGACGCACCCACTGTGCCGAGATATTAAGCAGCGAGCGGTTGTTGTAGCCATTGACGATAGGAATGCCGAAGCCAGCGCTCACGCTGTACTCCTTAGGTCCGTTCTGACCCTTTATCTTCAGATAATCGGTAGCATACGATGCACCCATGCGGTAGTGAACACGCTTGAAGAAGCTGCGGCTACGCTCGTCGGGACAGAACTCGCCGCCTACAGTCATCTTATGACGGTCGGCAAACTGACCGCTTACCAATTCGTAGCTATTTGTAGAGGTGTCGAACTTAGGATAAGCCACCGACGACCACTTCTGCAGTGTGTAGTCGGCACCTACACGCCAGCGGTTTGCGTGGTTCCACATAAGACCTACGCCGTAGCTGTGAGGCAACTCCAAACCGTTGCCGATAGAGTATGTAGCTGTGTCGGCAACTGCGGTCTGCGCATTGGTCGATATAATCTGACACTTCGGATCTGAACTGAGTTTGTGACCAAGTCCGTAGGTTACGCCCAAAGTGATGGCGTCGTTCTTCGTGATCTTCTGAGTATACTGCATACCGAAGTCGAGCTTATAGTTGTGCACCTCGGCTGTGTAGTACTTGGAAAGCGTGTTGGCATACGCATCGGTATACGAGTTGATTACCGAGCGACTATAGTCACCCCAGAGATATGCAGCATTAACACCGATAGCGAAGCCCTTGAACGGGCTCCAGCCCAAACCCAAGTAAACCTGATGCAAGCCGCCCGTACCCGAATATGTATTGGTGGCTTTCACTACAGATGTGCTTCCGTCGGTGCTGTTGAGCGCCTTAGTGTTAGAATATGAATAGCCGATGTTGCTGAACGGCAGCAAGCCGAAGCTCAAGCCGAGACGCTTTGCTAGGCGGAAACCGGCAATAACATACTCGAAGTTGGCGTTCTTGGCGTTCACCTTCACGCCACTCTCGCTATAGCTTGTGATCTGACCCGATATGCCAGCGTCGAAGATGAACGACAGCGAGTCGATGGTTGCATACGACGCAGGGTTAAGGCTATTAACCTGGTTGTGCTCGTTGAAACCGATGCCGAGTCCGTTCATGCCACGATTGAAACCACCCGACTGCTCGCCGAGTGTGCCCAAACCATACTGACTATAGGGTGAATTAGTGCCGCTTTGAGCCGCAGCAACCAAAGAAACCGCAGCAAAGAGGACTGTTGTGAGTGCTTTCCTCATTTATTTTATCTAATTAGATTTTAGAAATACTATTATATATAATATGTATATAGAGGTGTTTTTATAACCCTTTGTAGGATAATGGTTGCAAAATTATCGAAAAAAAACGAGATAATGGCAGAAAAGTGAGAAATTAAAGTTATTTTTGCACCATGAAACTATTTGAAAGGTTATTTAAATACATATCATTAGCGATTTTGCTGTGTTTTTTCTCCCCTATCACAGCTTCTTCACAGGACAACAAGCCGACTCAACAAGCCGACTCAATAGAGATAAGTCTGCTGACATGCGGACCGCGCCAGCAGGTGTACAGCATGTACGGACACACCGCAATACGCTTTCTTGACAAGCAGAGCGGCAGAGACCTCGTCGTCAACTATGGCGTGTTCTCGTTCGATAAACCCTACTTTGTGCTGCGCTTCGTGTTCGGGCTCACCGACTACGAGATTGGCATCAACACCTTCGAGCTGTTCAGCTGGGAGTACGGAAGCACGGGATGCGGCGTAAGACAGCAGGTGCTCAACCTGACTGCGCAGGAGAAGATGGCGATAGCACAAGCCATCGACCGCAACTACGAACCGCAGAACCGCGTGTATCGCTACAACTTCTTCTACGACAACTGCACGACACGTGCCCGCGACATTATCGTGAACAATCTGAGCGGCAAGGTCGTTTATGAAGCCTCTGCACCCCAACACAACAACACCTCTGCACAGTACCCGTCGTTCCGCGAGTTGATACACCTCTACAACGAGGAGCATCGCTGGGCACGCTTCGGCAACGACCTGCTTCTCGGCGTAAAAGCCGACCGCAAGACAACATTCGAACAACAGCAGTTTCTGCCCGAGCGTCTGTCGGACGACTTCGAACACGCAGTGATCGTGAACACCGACGGCACAAAGCGCAAGCTCGTGAGCCGCTCGTTCTGGGTGCTGGAACCGGCAGCAAAGGATATCAATGCCAAACAGACAAGTCTGAGCGCACTTGACATTCTCTCTCCGACGGTCTGCCTCGGCGCTTTCGCACTGCTCACATTGGCAGTGGCAGCAATAGAACACCGCCGCAAGCGCCTTGTTTGGGCGTTCGATGCAGTGGCAATGCTCCTCACCGGCGCATGCGGACTGATATTGTTCGCCATGATTTTCTCGCAACATCCTACGGTAAGTCTCAATCTGCAGATACTTCTGCTCAACCCGCTCAACCTCTTCATGCTGTACAGCGTGACAAAGGCGGCACGCCGAAACCACATACACTGGTGGATAAAGACATGGAGCGCAATGATAATTCTGCTGCTTTTGGGTAGTTTTATGCAGTCGTATGCAGAAGGCGTGACTATTGTGGCACTATCTTTGCTATTAAGAAACATATTGAACATATATACATTTAATAATAAGGGCGACAGACAGCCCAAGCATAAGGCATAAGACACGAATATGAACAAATACATATCGACGATAATGATGTTGGCGGCACTTGCCGGCACAGAGCTGCAAGCACAGACTCTGCAGTCTGCGCCGCGCCTTGTTGTGAACATCACCATCGACCAGCTGCGCACCGACTATATAGAGCATTTCTCTCCGCTTTACGGCGAGGAAGGCTTCCGCAAACTGCTGCAGAACGGCTGTGTCTATGAGGCTGCCAACTATCCCTTCTCACCCGTAGACCGCGCTTCGGCAATAGCCACTATCGCTACCGGCGCTACTCCTCACTACAACAACATCGTAGGCACTAAATGGCTCGACCGCAACACGTTACGCCCGGTATTCTGCACCGACGACGAGACATACAACGTGTCGCCGAAGAAGATTGCCACCACCACAGTAAGCGACGAGCTGAAGATATTCACCAAGGGCGCCGCCCTCGTCTACTCGACCGCTATGGAGAAGGACGCCGCCGTAATCTCGGCAGGTCATGCAGCCGACGGAGCGTTCTGGCTGAACGAGAAGACCGGACAGTGGACCACCTCTACATATTACTCTAAAGGCGCGCAGGGATTCGTGCGTGCATACAACAGCATCTCGCAGAAGCGTACCAACGGCGACAACGACGCTGTTGCCGACCTTTCGGTGGCTTGCATCAACGACTTGCAGCTCGGACGCGACAATATTACCGACATGCTGTCTGTCACCTTGTCAGCAAAATGCACCGATGTCACCCACTGGCAGACAGAAATGGAGATAGTATATCTGAAGCTCGACCGCACTTTGGCCTCGCTCGTGAAGCGCATTGAGGACAAAGTGGGCCGCGACAACGTGCTTTTCGTGCTCACAAGCACCGGATATACCGAAGACCAGCAGCCCGACTACGAGCGTTTCCGCATTCCTTCGGGCACATTCTACATAAACCGCACATGCAACCTGCTCAACATGTACCTCGGCGCCATCTACGGTCAGGCGAAGTACGTAGAAGCAAGTTTCCACAACCAGATATATCTCGACCACAAGCTGCTCGAGCAGCGCCACCTCAGCTACACCGACGTCATCACACGTTCAAAGGAGTTGCTCGTGCAAATGTCTGGCGTGCGCAGTGTTACGACAAGTCCATACAGTCCGGCAGTGTCGGGCGACCTCTTCATCGAGACTGCCCCAGGCTGGAAAATCATAAACGAAGACACTAACGAGAACTACTTTTCGCGTGCCGCCTTTGTACCCTTCCCCATCATCCTGTACGGAAGCGGAATAAAGGCAGAGCACATCAAGACACCGGCCACCGTAGACCGCATTGCGCCTACTGTAGCCAAGGCTATTCGTATACGTGCGCCTAATGCCTGTTCGGTTGCGCCATTGCAATAAAAACCAACTTACACATATATTAATGGCGATATATGGATTTTTTTTTGTAATTTTACACCCGAATAAGTATTTAAGGAAAAAATAAAAATAATATACAATGAATTTCAACAAATTTTTACAGTCATTGTTTGGCAACAAGTCATCAAAGGACATGAAGCTTATCCAGCCACTCGTAGATAAAGTGAAGGAAGCATATCCAGAGATCAAGGCGCTGAGCAACGACGAATTGCGCGCACGCACCAAAGAACTGCAAAAGTACGTTCAGGACTCTGCCAACGAGCAGAAGGCCAAGATTGCCGAGCTCAAGGCTAAGATTGAGGACACACCTATCGACGAGCGCGAAAGCATCTTCAACGCTATCGACAAGTTAGAGAAGGAAGTGCTCGAAATCTACGAGAAGGCACTCAACGAAGTGATGCCGGTAGCTTTCAGCATCGTTAAGGACACAGCACGCCGCTTCGCAGAGAACGAGGAGACCGTAGTAACAGCTACCGACTTCGACCGCGAGCTCGCTGCCAACCCGAAGAACGACTTCGTAACCATCGACGGCGACAAGGCTATCTATCACAACCACTGGACAGCAGGCGGCAACGACCTGAAGTGGGAAATGGTTCACTACGACGTACAGCTCTTCGGCGGTATCGTACTGCACCAGGGCAAGATTGCGGAGATGGCTACCGGTGAGGGTAAGACTCTCGTGTCTACACTCCCTGTATTCCTCAACGCTCTTACCGGCAACGGCGTTCACGTCGTAACCGTCAACGACTACCTCGCAAAGCGCGACTCTGAGTGGATGGGCCCGCTCTATATGTTCAACGGACTCTCTGTCGACTGTATCGACAAGCACCGTCCCAACTCGCCTGAGCGCCGCAAGGCTTACATGGCAGACATCACATTCGGTACGAACAACGAGTTCGGTTTCGACTACCTTCGCGACAACATGGCAATCTCGCCTGCCGACCTCGTGCAGCGCAAGCACAACTACGCCATTGTCGATGAGGTCGACTCTGTGCTTATCGACGACGCACGTACTCCGCTTATCATCTCTGGACCTATCGCCAAGGGCGACGACCAGATGTTCGAGGATTATCAGCCGCTTGTAGAGCGCCTCGTAGACGTTCAGCGCAAGCTCGCCACACAGTATCTTGCTGAGGCAAAGCAGCTCATCAGCGAGGGTACTGCCAACAAGGACCAGAAGAAGATTGAGGAAGGATTCCTCGCATTATACCGTTCTCACAAGGCTCTCCCGAAGAACAAGCCGCTTATCAAGTACCTCTCTGAGGAGGGTATAAAGGCAGGTATGCTCAAGACCGAGGAGTACTACATGGAGAACAACAACCGCCACATGCCGGAGGCTGTAGAGCCGCTCTACTTCGTTGTAGACGAGAAGCTTAACAGCTGCGACCTTACCGATAAGGGTACAGCATGGCTTGCAGCACAGGTGAACGACAACGAGCTCTTCGTGCTGCCCGACATCACTTCAGAGCTCTCGGCTCTTGAGAACGAGAAAGACCTCAGCGAGCAGGAGCGCCTCGACAAGAAGGACGCCATGCTCAACCATTACGCCGTACAGTCGGAGCGTGTACATACCCTGCAGCAGTTGCTGAAGGCTTACACCATGTTCAACAAGAACGACGAGTACGTTGTTATGGACGGCGAGGTGAAGATTGTCGACGAGCAGACAGGCCGTATCATGGAAGGCCGCCGCTGGAGCGACGGACTCCACCAGGCTGTAGAGGCTAAGGAGCACGTAAAGGTGGAGGCAGCCACACAGACATTCGCTACCATCACACTGCAGAACTACTTCCGTATGTACCACAAGCTCGCTGGTATGACCGGTACTGCTTCTACAGAGGCAGGCGAGTTCTGGGATATCTACAAGCTCGACGTTGTAGAGATTCCTACAAACCGTCCGGTGCTCCGCAAGGACCTCGACGACCGTGTATACAAGACCAACCGCGAGAAGTATGCAGCCGTTATCGACGAAATCGTAGAGATGCGCAACAGCGGTCGCCCGGTGCTCGTAGGTACCACATCGGTAGAGTTCTCTGAGCTTATCTCTAAGATGCTCAACATGCGCAAGATTCCTCACCAGGTGCTCAACGCCAAGCTCCACAAGAAGGAGGCAGACATCGTGGCAGAGGCTGGTCGCAGCACAAAGGGCATGGTAGAGATCACAGAAGAAGACGGCAGCAAGCACTTCGAGGAGCGCATGCTCGGCGCCGTTACCATTGCTACCAACATGGCAGGTCGTGGTACCGACATCAAGCTCACCAAGGAGGTTAAGGAGGCAGGCGGTCTTGCCATCATCGGTACAGAACGCCACGAGAGCCGCCGCGTCGACCGCCAGTTGCGTGGTCGTGCAGGTCGCCAGGGCGACCCTGGTAGCTCAGTGTTCTACGTATCGCTCGAGGACAAGCTCATGCGTCTGTTCGCTTCAGAGCGCATCGCAAGCCTCATGGACCGTCTCGGCTTCAAGGAGGGCGACCGTATCGAGAACCCGATGATCTCTAAGAGCATCGAGCGCGCACAGAAGAAGGTTGAGGAGAACAACTTCGGTATACGTAAGCACCTGCTCGAGTACGACGACGTGATGAACAAGCAGCGTACCGTAATCTACGAGAAGCGCCGCCACGCACTCATGGGCGAGCGTATCGGCATGGACATCACCAACGTCATCTGGGACCGCGTAGTGAACATCATCGAGACAAACGACTACGCCGGATGCCGCGAGGACTTCCTCAAGGTTCTGGCTATGGAGTGTCCGTTCAGCGAGGAAGACTTCGAGAACGTACGCCACGACGAGCTTGAGGAGCGTGCTTTCCAGAGCGCAATGGCTACCTTCAAGCGCAAGACCGACCGCATCGAGAGCGTTGCTTGGCCTATCATCAAGGAGGTTGAAGAGAACCAGGGCGCTATCTACGAGCGCATCATGGTGCCCATCACCGACGGCAAGCGCGTTTACAACATTCCGTGCAACCTCAAGGAGGCTTACCGCACAGAGGGTCGCGACGTTGTTAAGCAGTTCGAGCGCGTCATCATGCTCCACATCATCGACGACTGCTGGAAGGAGAACCTTCGCCAGCTCGACGAGTTGCGCCATAGCGTGCAGAACGCTTCTTACGAGCAGAAAGACCCGTTGCTCATCTTCAAGCTCGAGAGTGCTAAGCTCTTCGACTCGATGGTGAACGACATGAACAACCGCATCGCTTCTATCCTCACACGCGGACAGATTCCTGAAATGCAACAGCAGCAGGAGGTGCGCGAGGCAGCTCCCGAGGAGCGTACACAGCGCCAGCAGTACACTGAGCAGAAGGCCGAACTCAACGACCCTTCACAGCAGGCTGCCGCTAACCACGACACTCGCGAGAACATCGAAGAGAACCACACTCCGCTGGTTAAGGACAAGCTCCCGGGACGCAACGACCCGTGTCCTTGCGGAAGCGGCAAGAAGTTCAAGAACTGCCACGGCAAGGGTCTTGAGTAAAGAAATCGCATAAGAATTCTAAGCTTAAGAAGGCTTAGATAGGCTTAGATAGGCTTAGAAATACAATAGCAAAAAGGCTGAGTTCCGAATTGGAACTCAGCCTTTTTTGTTTATCCCTCTACAGCCGAAATCGTTACGTCCGTAAACTTGTCCATATATTCGATGACGCGCAGTGTGTCGGTAGTGCCACGCTTCACCTTCAGCTGTATATCCGCCTCGATGAACTCGCCCTGCGATGTGCGGCGCTCCTTAATCTGATAGGTCTGCACGTCCATTCCGTCGTATCGCATGCTTGCTATCACCTGCCGCACACTCTCTATCGACGTAGCCGAAAACGACACCTCTACACTTGTGGTGCCGAGCTGCGGAATCATGGCGTTTATCACCTCCAAGCCCAGCAGCACCATCGCCGTAGCCAGCGTCGCAGCAACGTACATGCCTGTGCCACAAGCCAGACCTATCGCCGCCGTAACCCAGAGTCCGGCAGCCGTAGTGAGTCCGCGCACCACGTTCTTCTGAAAGATGATGGTTCCGGCTCCGAGGAAGCCGATGCCCGACACCACCTGCGCCGCCACACGCGACGAGTCCTTCAGGTCGAAGCCGAAGCCGAACTGCGACACGACGCAGAACAGCGCGCTGCCCAACGCCACAAGAAAATGGGTGCGGAAGCCCGCCTCCTTTGCTCTGTACTCGCGCTCAAGACCTATCGCTCCGCCAAGAACAAGAGCGAGCGAGAGCCGCATTATCAAATCAATATACGAAGTCTCCATAATCGTCCCTCCTTTTGCTTTTATAATCAGATCGTAGTTTAATTGAAAATACAAACTTACATAAAATTTACGAATAAAACGAGGTTTTTATTGTAAATAGTCCTTTGGCTGCGCTATCCATGCTTATTTAGAAGAAAATAGAGGGCAAAACTTGCGCTATTCCAAAGAAGTTGTATCTTTGCAGACGAATCTAAATATTAAGAATTATGAAGAATGACAAATATGTTGTGTATATATATAATGTGTGCAACGTTCTGATGCATGAAAAAATGAAGCCCTTTATATTATTGTTGACACTTGCTTGTATCGTTTCGTGTGGAAGCAATCGTCGTGCAAATGCGTTTCTGTCGCATATGGATACCCTATATCAGCAGAATCCTGCTGAAGCCATTATTGCTATAGATAGTTTTATGTCATGCCACAATGATATGTCGCAACATAATCGTATGCTTCTGACACTATATCGTTTAAGGGCTCAGAATTCTGTCGGTGAGCCGTTCGCTTCTGATTCTCTGGCACGTAAAGTGGTGGAGTATTTCGACGACAACGGCAGCGTTGAAGAGCAAATGTCCGCCTATTATGTGCTTGGAAGCGTTTATCGCGACCTTGACAACTATCCAGAGGCGTTGGCCGATTATCAGAAGGCGGTTGCGTTGGCTGACACAACAGACGGCAATAAAAACAACGCTTTCCTCAATCGTGTGTATGGACAGATGGGCGACGTGTTGTTGAGTCAACTTGCTTTCAACGAGGCAGGCGTTGCCTACTCTCTGGCTGTACGTTTTGCTTGTAAAGACAAGGATACGCTTGGTGTGTTGCTCTCAAAGGAGCAGATAGCTAATGTGCTTTATTTGCAAAACCGGCGTGACGAGGCGTGCAAGTTGAGAGAGTGGCTGCATGACGAGTATCTGAAAAACGGCTTCGTGCGAGAAGCTTCAAAGGTTCTTGTACCCAATGTGTCTACTCTGCTCGGAAGAGGCAAGGTGGAAGAGGTGGGTCGTATATTACGCTCTTACGAAGAGCATTCTGGAGATGTGGATAGTCTGGGCAATGTAGTTAGTGGACTTGAAAAATACTATAACGACAAAGCCAATTATCTTTTGGCTAAATCGGATGTGTCAGGTGCTTTGGGTTATTATCGGAAAGGTATGCGCTCTACCGACGACCACGAATACAGAGAAGCGTTTCTGCGAGGACTTGCGCAAACTTACAAGAAGCTGGGCTTGTCCGATTCCGTAGCTAAATACTCTGAGCTTGCTCGCCGTGAAAACGATTCTGCCTATGTCGAACTGTCTACGTTGAGAATGCAGCAGATGCAAGCGGCATACAACTATAGCAGTAAGGAAAAAGAGGCGCTTGTGGCTAAAAGCAAGGAGGCAGAAGCCACAACACGATTAAATATGGTTGTGCTCTCATTCCTCGTGTTGTTGTCTGTGTTGGCGTTGCTTTTTTTGAGAGAAAGACACAAGAAATCAATGGAGCGCATACGAAGAATGCTACAGATACAACAGTTGGAGGCAGAGAACGAATCAAAAAGAAACAACCTTCTTGCACTCGAACAAGGAAAGAAAGACCTCGACATTTTGATGTCTAAACAGCAATCAAAGATAAATGCTCTTATCGAAGAGAAGAAAGAATTGGTTGCAAAACTTCAAGGAAAAGGACGTTCGTCTGCCGATTCGTTCGATGGTACAGACGATCAAAACGGCTCTATAATCAGCTTACTCTGGCATATCGTTGACAAGACTCCGAGAGCCGCAACAAGAAAAGAGTGGAAGCAACTGAAACTATACATAGAGGAGTTCTATCCGCAGACTTTTGCTTTGAAATCTGTAGTTAGCCCATTCGAATTTGATGTGATGATCCTTGTCAGATTAGGTTTTAAGCCGTCCGAAATAGCTGTGCTTACAGACAGTTCTTTGCCGAATGTATCTAATGCACGCAAAAGAATGCATGAAAAACTGACAAAATCGAAAGGTTCTGCCAAGGATTTCGATAAGTATATTAAGACACTGATATAGAATTTGTTATAATCTATCAAACTATTAATTTAATGAAGTTTTGTGAACTTTTTTTTAAGCAATAAAAGTCGTTTTTAAAACAAAAGTCGGGCTAATTGTGTTACATTTGCAGCGAACGAAATTATTTATGCTTATGAGAATACCAAATCTAATTAGCCTTTTTGTGTTTGCGCTGATGTCGTATAGTCTTGATGTTTCTGCGCAGACAGATACTGTGAAAGTGTTTGTCGGCGGTGATGTGTTCGATGGAGATGCAAATGGCGAACGTGTGGCATGGGCTACGGTCCGGCTGTGGTCGGCTGCAGACAGCACGCAGACATACAGCACTGCGACAGACCAGAATGGTGTGTTTCGGCTTGAGGATATTATCAAGGGCAAGTATAATATGGAGGTGTCTTGTGTAGGCTATGAAACCGAGTCAAGGACAGTCATGGTCGGTAATGACACCATACTTCCGTCATTCGTATTGAATGAGTCTGCGCACATGCTTAATGAGGTGCTCGTTAATGCTAAATACACAAAGATGAACCATAAGGGCGGTTATGTGGTGCAAGTGAAGGGTAATCCGCTGGCAAAGGTCAGCTCAACAGAGAACTTTTTGAGCACTATTCGTGGCATATCTATATCTGACGATATACGTGTGTTCGGCAAGCAGGGAGTGATAATTGCGCTCAACGACCGTGTGATAAGCTACAAGCAGCTTAAAGAGATACCGACTTCAATGATAGAGCGTATAGAACTTGAACAGCAGGCTCCGTCGGAGTATGTGAGTGGTGGCGTTAAGCCGCCGCTTCTGCGTGTGGTCTTGCGCAATGAACCTGGTCTGTTAGGGTCAGTAGGGCTTTCGTCATGGTATTGTATGGATGAGAGTTGGGCGTTGACGGAGACCGCAAACGCTCTGCTTTCGTTGGGCAAATTCAGTCTGCTCAACAACTTCAGTAACACAAACGGATTCTGGAGGGACGGAATCAAACAGGATGTCTTCTATGCCGACCACGAAACACATCAAAAGGCAGAATCGCGTCAAAAGCTGAAGCGTTCGCTGCAAAACGACTTGAATATGCGTTATAGCTTCACGCCATACGACCATATTGATGTCAATGCCTCGTATTCTACGCATAAAGAAAGCGGCAAACTTCTGAACACGGGGGATGTTGCGTTGTTCAACGAGCATGGGCATGACTCCAACTACGGCAACGGAGTAAGCGTGAAGATGGTGAAGGGATTGAAGAAGGACGGTGTGAGCAAGGTGTCGGTGAAGGGTTCTTACTCCGAATCGCATTTCAAGGAAGACCGTAAGTACGATGCCTTCTCGTCCGGCGTACAGTTGATGGACATCGACAATGGCAGATACAATGCCGACATCAGCACAATACTTACATACGCTATCGGCAGGAGTCATTCGCTGAAGGCGGGCGTGAACTATAATAGGATATCGGAACTGAACAGCTATAAAAACCTTGGTGGAAACACTGTTGAGTTTATGGACGACACTGACAACAGGCTCTCCGTGGCGCAGACACACGGAATGGTGGAGTATGAGAACACTATAGCGGGCAAGTCTTATCTGAAGGCGGAGATGAACTTCGACCATTACAGACTGGGCTACGATGACCATCTTGCCGGTGCACGTATTGCGAATGTCAGCAACGGACTCTATGGTAGCGTGTCGGGCTACATTCCGTTCAATCAGGAAAAGCAGCGCTATCTGAACCTGTCGGCGATATACACATTCTCTTACCCTAACTACGGCTACTATTCGCCTGTCATAGTGTATCAGAACGACAAACTGTACAACAAAGGCAACCCCGACCTTGATGTCGAGAAGCTGTATATCTTCGAATTGGCATATTCTGCCAACCCCCATCTCAGCATTAATTACGGCTTCTCCCATCGCACCAACTTCGTGAGTGTGTTCATGCATCAGGACGCAACCGATCCGACGGTATATTATACCTGTCCGGAAAATGCAGGACACGAGAACGTACACAGCTTGGTGCTCAGCTATCGTGTGAATCCGTTCAGAATATGGACTGTAAATGCCATGCTGGTCGGTGAGTATCGGAATACGCATACACCAAACGAGCGTTTTAATGCGGCTACGGCTTTTCTGAGTGTGCACAGCTATGCTCGTCTGACAAACAACACAGGTCTGAAATTGAGGTTCGAATATAAAGCTCCGAGCAAGTCTGTGAACGTAAAGAAATCTGGAAATTACGTTCTTAGCTTAGGAGCATACGCTTCGTTCTGCAAGAATCATCTTAACATGGACCTTACGGGCTACAGGGCTTTGTGTAACAAAGTGGTGACAACGACGTCAGGAGACGGTTGGCGCATGGAGCGACGCAACAGATATTCTGAATTCAGAATAGCCTATAATCTAAGCTGGAACTTCAACTTCGGGAAAAAGATAAACGGCAGACGTGTGGAGAGTGTAAGCACAAGTGCAAAGGAACGGCCTACACTATAGAGTAGTCGAAAAAATCTACCATATCTTCCAGAAATACTGTAAGCTGCACATTATGAGCATGATAAAGGCTGGGAGATAGGCTTGGAAACGAAATATCTTCCAGCCTATCTTCCAGCCTTTGCTTGCTATCTGCCAGCAATAATAACCAATATGTGTGTTTAAATCGGGCTGAAAGGCATTTTCCATAAAGGATCATCCTGCCAACCGTTTGGAAATCCCATTGCATGCAAATCTACATTCGGATATGCTGAAAACAGTTTAAGCAAGGATACATATACTCATATAAAAAGCGAAGTTCCACCGTGGTACGCATCATTGAGAGGCGTGGTGGAATTTGTTGCTGTAAATATAAGTTTTTTATTTGGAACCTGCAAACGTTTTCTCGGAAATCTACATATCAAGCGATGTTGTTTACTTGAAAAAATACATTTTTTCTTGCAATGACATTTGTCCTGTATCTAAAGCAAATGCGAGGCAAAAACAATAAAAAAACCGAATTACCGCGCTGCTGTAATGGCGTTACCGCGCTGCTGTAATGGCGTTACCAAGCCGCTGTAATGGTGTTACCACTCTACGGTAACGCCATGAGCTATGAGTTTTAATGCGTTAATAGACATTTTTCGCAAAGTTAACTTTTCATACCATAATTGCTTAACATAACTATTTGTAGTCTTGAGGCATGAATTACAAATTCATATAATTTATAGTAAAACTTTGCTAAATATTCACTTAAAAATGAATATTATTAAAATATTTTGTTTATCTTTACAGCAAATAAAATCGCAAACAAATATGGCAACTATATCACTTAAAACTATTGAACAAAACGATAATGTCGGAATGTTCTCCATATGTTTTGATAAAAGCAAGGAGAGTGAATTTGAAAAGTTCCTAAATGAATTCAAAGATAATGCAACTTACAATAAAGATTTCAATATCATTCTTTTAGCACTTTCAAAAATTATAGACAAAGGAGCTCTTGAACGTTTCTTCCGCAATGAGGGTAAAATGAGTGACAATGTAAAGGCTTTAGCTATCGATTCACGAAAACTTCGCCTTTATTGTTTGCGAATCTCTGACAAGATTCTCATTCTTGGAAATGGAGGTGTTAAGACAACTCGTACCTATCAAGAAAATGAGAAATTGAGCGGATATGTAATGGATTTGCAGACTTTTGACAAAGTTCTTCTCAAAGCACAGAAAACAGGTCGTGTAACTATAGAGAAAAATATGATAATAGACATACAGAGTGCCACGTTTGAAATTTAAAATATTGTATTATGGTACATAATCAACTATTCAGACAATGCCTTGCAGCTATTCCTGAAGAGCAAAAAGCAGAATTCGAACTCTCATTCGGAATAGCAGAGCGCATCAGTGAGATACTCAAAATGAAGAATCTCACCCAAAAAGACTTTGCCAATCAGCTCCACAAGCGAGAGTCTGAAATCTCGAAATGGATGACTGGCAGACACAACTTTACAATGCAGACTATTGCAAAAATAGAAATTGCATTAGGTTGCAAACTTATCAGTATTGCCCACTAAAAAAAATGAACAAAAGAAAATAATAATATATTCTCTTTTGTTCATTTTCTTATTTAAAAGACCTACATTATTAACAAAAGACACATGAAATATATACTTGCTACAGATTCGTTCAAGGGCTGCATGTCCTCACAGGAAGTGGAGGACGAAATCGCCGAGGTGTTAAACGCGAAGGGCATCGAGACGGTGTGCCTGCCAATGTCGGACGGCGGCGACGGAATGCTTTCGGCATTCACGGCTGCTATGGGCGGAACATTGGAACCGGTGTACATACACGACCTGATGATGCGCCGCACGGATGCACATTACGGCGTGACGCCCGACGGCACGGCGATAGTGGAAGTGGCTCAGGCGTGCGGACTCAGCCTTATCAAGGAGGAGGAGCGCAACCCGATGCGAGCCACCTCATACGGCGTGGGCGAACTGCTCGCGAGAGCCATCAAGCGCGGATGTCGCAAATTCGTCATCGGACTCGGCGGCACCGCCACGAGCGACGCCGGCATCGGAATGATAAAGGCACTGGTTGACATCTTCGCACGCGGCAAGAACTTCGACGAGGCGCTGAAGACGGAGCTTGGCGAATGTAGGTTTACCCTCGCCTGCGATGTAGACAATCCGCTCTGCGGCGAGAACGGCGCGGCGCACGTATATGGTCCGCAGAAGGGTGCCACGCCAGAGATGGTAGCTCAGCTCGACCGCCGTGCGCAGCTGTTCGCCGAGAAATCAGCTCTGCATTTCGGCTTCGACCGAAGCGCAGAACCTGGCGCGGGAGCAGCCGGCGGACTGGGTTATGCCTTCATGCAGTATCTCGGAGCCGAGATGAAGTCGGGCGCTGACCTGCTGCTCGACATCATCGGCTTCGACGAGAAGATAAAGGGTGCCGACCTTATAATAACGGGCGAAGGCGGTGCCGACCGCCAGACGCTCATGGGTAAGTTGCCGCAGCGAATACTGATGCGCGGGCAGCAGACGGGCGTGCCCGTAGGGCTTGTGGCTGGCAGCGTGAGCGACAGGAGTTTGCTCACTGACGCCGGTTTCACATTCGTAGAGAGCATCACGCCCGACGGAATGCCGATTGAGGAGGCTGTAAAGAAGGAAGTGGCAAGCCGCAACCTCCGCCGCTTTGCCGCTTCGCTCGGCTGAAACCGCACAAAGGGAAAATGTGAACAACTTGTGATATTTTATGAATATAGCCGAACCGCTATAAATGCGTAACTTTGCAGCCGAAACATTAATATAGGTATGAAAAAAACATTGTTCACATTTGCCTCAATACTCTTGGCTGGTCAGGCGATGGCGCAGGAAACGCTGTCGCTGGCACAGTGTCTGCAGATGGGTATTGAACGAAATCTTAATTTGAAAACTTACGAGGGTAATGTGCTCAAAGGCAAGCACAACATCAGTGAGAACCGTTCGCGTCTGTTGCCGCAGATAAACATCGGCGCAGCGCTGAACGACAACTTCACTCCGCCCGTATCAGTAACCGACGGCAGAGCCTACGGCAAGCCGTACAACGTGACGAAGACGCTGCAGTACAGCTCGTCGGCGAGTCTGCAGCTGCAGATGCCGCTCTACAGTCAGACGGCGCTCACGGCGCTCGAGATCTCGAAGACGCTCGACCAGCTCAACTCGCTCTCCTACGAGAAGGCGCGCGAGGACCTCATCGTGCAGATAAGCAAGATGTACTACTTAGCGCAGAACACTGAGGAGCAGATCGGCATCATAAAGGACAACATAAAGCGTCTGGAGGAGCTGCGCGACATCACGCAGGCGTTCCACGACAACGACATGGCGCTGAGCGTGGACGTGAAGCGTGTGAACGTAAACTTAGAGAACCTCAGTGTGCAGTACGACAACGCGAAGGCGATGCTCACGCAGCAGTATAACATGATGAAGTACGTGATAGACTACCCTGCCGAGAAGGATATCACGGTGGAGAAGGCTGACATTGAGGAGGTGAACCTCGCGGCGCTCAGCGGACTGAACGAGAACCTGTACGAGCTGCAGCTGCTCAGAACGCAGCAGACGCTTGCCGAACAGCAGAAGAAGCTCGCCAAGAGCGGCTACCTGCCCACGCTGGCGCTCACCGGCAACTGGACGTACATGGCGTACACCGACAAGTTCAAGAACTGGTTCCACTCCGGCGAGTCGAACCACTGGTACAAGTCGAACGGCATCGGTCTCTCGCTGCGCATCCCTATCTTCGACGGACTGGAGAAGCGCTCGAAGATAAGAAAGGCGCAGGTGGACATCGACAACGCTAAGCTCTCTTACGAGAACGCGCTGAAGGGTATGCAGACGCAGTACGCCAACGCCGTGAACGACCTCGCCAACAACCAGCGCAACTTCAGCAAGCAGCGCGACAACTATCTGCTTGCGGAGGATATATATAAGGTGACGAGCGACCGCTATCGTGAGGGTATCGCCTCGATGACCGAGGTGCTGCAGGACGAGATGAGCATGAGCGACGCGCAGAACAACTATCTTACGGCGCACTTCAACTATCAGGTGTCGAACCTCACGTTGCTGAAGCTCACAGGTCAGCTGGAGAAACTCACGAAGTAGAATTTTGAGTTTACAAACGTAGGAGGGGTGGGTGTCAAAACTCGCAAGCAGTACGCCCCGAAGGGGCAGAAGCACATAGCCCAGGGCAGCGCCCTGGGTAAATATGCGCCACACTAACCCCACGCCCTGTAAGGGCAAAAGCCTAATTATTAAGCTGTTGCCCTTCTTGCTCTGGCAAGCGGCAAAGCCGAGCGGAGACAACTGCACCCCCTGCACAGCACATCATAAAGACAGAACAATATGAACAAACGAAAACTCATACAACATCACAAATGGCTGGGACTTGTGCTCAGCTTCTTCCTGCTGATGTTCTGCGTCTCGGGCATCCTGCTCAACCACCGCCAGCTTATCAGCGACATCAACGTGTCGCGCACGCTGCTGCCCTCGCGCTACGAGTACAGCCAGTGGAACGGCGGACTGCTGCGCGGCACGCTGCCCGTCGACTCACACATATTAATATATGGCGCGTCGGGCGTGTTCCTCACCGATTCTACCGCTGCGCATATAGCCGACTTCAACGAAGGACTGCCCACGGGTGCCGACTACCGCCAGATACGCAACGTGGTTAGCGTGGGCAGCTCGGCAAAACAGCTCTTCGCCGTGTCGCAGTTGGCGCTCTACCGTTTCGGAACGCACGGCAAGTGGCACACCGAAGCGCTGCCCTTAGCCGACTCCGACGAACTGCTTACCGACATCGCTGCCCACGGCGACACGCTCGTCGTGCTGAGTCGGTCGCACGCCTACATCGCCGTGTCGCCCTACACGCAGTTTCGCCGCATCGACCTGCCTGCGCCGCCCGACTATAAAGACCGCACTACGGTGTTCCGCACGGTGTGGCTGCTGCACAGCGGCGAGCTGTTCGGCACCGTTGGTCGGCTCGTCGTCGATGCTGTCGCCTTGGTGCTCATCGTGCTTATCGTTACGGGCTTCGCCTTCTTCTGTCTGCGCAAGACGAAACGCCGCTGGCAGAGCAAGGGCAGCACGATGAAGCACACGCTGCGCTGGCACAATCTCGTGGGGCGCAAGACTATCGTCGCCACAATATTAATATGTGCTACGGGCTGGTGTCTGCGCCCGCCGGTGATGGTGGCGCTCGCCCTGACGAAGGTGCCGACGCTGCCGTTCACAACGCTGAAAAGTAAGAACCCTTGGCACGACAAACTACGCCTCGTGCGCTACGACAGTAGGGTAGGCGACTGGCTGCTGTCCGCCTCCGAGGGTTATTTCTCGTTGGGCAGCGACATCAGTAAACCGCGTCCGACGCGCATCATGGACGCTCCGCCGCAGAACGTGATGGGGCTGAACGTGTGGCAGCAGCGCGAGGACGGCATGTGGCTCTGCGGTTCGTTTGGCGGAATGCATGTCTGGAACCGCCGCACGGGTATGGCTACCGACTATTTCACTGGCCTTCCGGTGTCGAAGAAGCCGGGTCCGCCGCTCGGCAAGAAGGCGATAAGCGGCTTCAGCTCCGACTTCCGTGTCAACGCCGCCGGCCAGAAATGTACGAATGGTACGGATACAAAAAAATCAGTCACAGAGGTTGTGACTGATTACTATGATGGAACCACGAAGCTTGTGCAGCCCGAAAGTCTGCGCCGCCTGCCCATGTCGCTGTGGAACGCGGCGCTCGAAGTGCACACCTGCAGAATATACATGCACAACACCGCAACATACATCTTCATCTTCTTCTTCGGAATAGCGGTTGTGTGGTGTCTTTGGACCGGATTGAAATTAAAGAAGTAACTTCAGGGGGTGCACCCCCTGAAGAATGCTTTGAGACAAGTGCACCCCCTGAAGAATGTCTTGAGACAAGTGCACCCCTATCGTATATCAAACAGCCACGCGAGCTTCACCACGATGTTCGAGTGGTTAGAACGTGCGAAGTAGTCGCGTTTCGAGTCGCCGTAGATGTTGCCTAAGCCGTAGTAGTAGCGACCCTCGAGCAGCAGACTGCCCGCATGCGGTATGCGCCACTCAACGCCCAAGCCCGCCGCGATGCCGTAGTCGAACTTGTTCTCTACAGCCATTGTGTCCTGCGCGCAAGTCTGGTTGGCGCGGTCTGTGGTGTTACGGTCGGCGATGGTGAAGTTGGTCTTTGTCGACTCGTTGAGCATATAGCCAAACTGCGGACCAGCCTGGAAGAAGAACTGCAAGCCCTTGCGTTCCTTGCCCCACGCCAAGTGGGCGAACACCGGCAACTGTATGTAGTTGATGTCGCGCTGATACGCCTCAGCCACGCCCGTAGTAGGATTAATCACGGGCTTGTCATTGACGTCGAGAATACTCTCCTTCCAACCGATACGCGCATAGTTTAGCTCGGCATACACAGAGCAGTAGGTCTTGAAGTATTTCTCGCAGGTGTACTTGAACGAGAGACCGGCGGTGAAGCCCGGGTGTTGCGTCTGCGTCACCTTCGGCACGAAGCTCACGCTGCTCATCACAAAGCCGCCGTTGAAGCCGAGTGCAAGGTCGTTGCGGTAGTCGCCCACCTGCGCCTTTGCGCACACGGCTGCCGTCAGCAGCAGAGCGAGGAGTGCTTTTCTTATTGTCTTTATCATTTGTTCTTTTTCTCTTTAAGCCTTTCTAAGCCTTTCTATTTCTAAGCCTTTCTAAGCCTCTTTAAGCCTTTCTAAGCCGAAGAAGAGCAGCCAAGCCCTCCCCGATGGGGAGGGTTGGGAGGGGCTTTAATACGTAATTGTTTCTATCGTGCGTGTCGGCTTGTAGTGGAGCAGCACGAAGCAGTTGTTCTGCATGCCGCCGTTCGTCACGCGCTTGAACTTCAGCGGAGTCTGCAGCGGCTTGTACGTGTTCTGTTGCGGAGTGCCGTTGAACTGCTTGCCGTACTTGTTTATGCCGCGGATGAAGAACTGCGCCTGGTCGTAGCCCGTGAGGGCGAAGCGCGGCAGAGCCAAACGCATATCCGACTTGAACCACTGGCGATAGTGGCGCTCCAGACTTGCTGTAGCCGGCGCCGACTCGTTGTAGACGTAAGCCGTCGGGATGTATGCCTCGTACTTGTAATAGTAGTCCTGGTATACGCGCTTGTACATCAGCCATTCGTTGTAGCCGTACATCGCAATCTGTATGTTCGGGTAAGAAGCACGCAGCGTGTTCAGCTTCGCAAGCGTAGAGTTAAGCTGCGGCGAACGACCCGTGTTCAGAATCACCACGTTGCGCTTCTTTGCGCTGAACGCCTTGGCGAACATCGGCTCCGACGACTTCAGGTTGGTTATGTTGTACGCAATGCCTTCAGCCTCAAGACGGCGGCGCAGGGCGGCTGTGAACACACCCTTGTCGCTTGTCGTGTCGTTGCAGTCGACAAACACCGGATGCGCATCCTTGAAGCGGTCCATGAACGCGTTCACAGACAGTTCGGCAGTGAGCACACGACTCTGATAAACCTGGAAGATATGGTCGTTGGTCTCCACGTCGCCACCGTTGATAGAGAACGGGATGACGAGACGTATGCCGTTCTTGCGGCAGAAGTCGCCTATCGGCTTCACCTGCTTGGTGTAGAGCGGACCGAAGATAAGGTCGCAGTTCTTGGCGTTGGCGTCGGCAAGCACCTGCGCTACGCTGGCATCCTTATGCAGGTTCCATGCGAAGACGTTGGTGTTGATGCCCTGACTGCGCAGACTGTCGCACGCCATGAGCACGCCACGGTAGTATTCTATCATGCGCTGTCCGTCGCCGTCCACGTTGTGCAGCGGCAGCATCACGCCCACGTTCACCGTGTTAGCCGCACGCTGCTGTGTTGCAGAAGACTTCGGCGCTGTTGTTGCAGCAGTGGTCTGCACCTGCTTCGGGAACGGAATGAGCAGCTGCTCGCCCTTCTTCAGCACATAGTCGTTCTTCTGCATGTCGGGGTTTGCCTGCATCAGCTCGTCGATGGTGATGCCGAACTTCTGGGCGATGCCATATATCGTGTCTTTCTTCTTTACCTTATACAAGTCCTGCCACTTCGGTGTCTGCGCCGCCACCGACGATGCCAGCAGCATGGCGCAAAACAAGAAAAGAATTCTAATGCTACGTCTCATTTCTATCATTCTATTAAAATTAACATTGCAAAAGTACACAAAATATATTGTTTGCAAAAATCTTTGTTCATAAATAACGTTATAAATAGGTAGCAGCGTTTTGCTGTGTGCGAGATAATAACTAACTTTCCTCTATAAAACAAAAATGAATATCTCCGCAAAAGGTAACTAAACATC
>OMDA01000091.1_pt1 | contig 44965 bp, 63 predicted proteins | sample 1645141 | NCBI WGS metagenome assembly OMDA01 (sample SAMEA103958151, study PRJEB25191) | human gut metagenome | reverse complement strand
CCCATACTACGTGATAATTAAAATTTAGGAAACCCCTAGTTATTTTAAATTACCACTCCTTCTTAATCAATCCAGCCAAAATGACGACATGCATATTCTATACCATCATCTGTAGAATCTTTTGTGACAAAATCTGCTTTTTTCTTTAAGTCTTCTACACCATTGCCCATCGCAATAGATGTCCATTCCTTTTTAAACATAACAAGATCATTCTCACCATCACCAAAGACTACAACATCCTTAATATCAGCCTTTAAGTATTCCATCATCTTGATAATGCCTTTTTCTTTTGCATCATGCTGATAAGTAAGATAAGGTGGTACAAAGCGGATATGACCCACTGTATCTCTTAAAGTAAGTTCTTCTTCTTTGTCTTCTGGAATCGCAATATAAATCTTATAGATATCCTTCAAATCATCATAGTTTAATGACTTATCAAGAATATAACGAGTCGGTTCCTGTCTTTCTCCTACCTGTTCAATAAAGCGTTCATCCTTCATCACTACATCAATACTATCATTAACAGCAATTAATATTCCAAAGCCTTTTTTATCTGCTTCATGAATAAGCGCAAGAGCCTTTTCTCTGTCTAAAGGACTATTTGTAACTAACTCATCATTATAAATCAAAGCAGCTCCTCCATTAGATACAAGATTATGAATACCAAGCATCTTAGCAGTATCTTTTGTTTTATAATAAGCACGTCCTGTCGCAATTGCGACAAAATGTCCATTATCCTGTAATTTTTTAATTGTTTCTAAAGCACTAGGTACAGGAATACCTGTTTTTATATCTGTCAAAGTGCCATCAATATCAAAGAAAAAATATTTTTTATCCATGCTTCTCCCTCTTCCAACGTCTATATTCAGTTATATTATCTAATGCTTTTGTAATAAGTGCAACTAAATAATAAGCAACTACACATTCAAAAGCTACTACTATAATAACACGTAAGTCCGTAATAGGATACATATAAAAATAGGTTGGAATTGCATAAAGGCAGCCAATAGTAAGCAGGACGTTTAAACCAATATTAAACTTTCTTAAAAAATTGAGTGGTTTAGAAACCTTAAATAATACAATAAAGCTAATAAATATAGTCACTAAGAAACTATATGTAGAAAAGTATTTCGCATTTAAGAAAAACATCCATTTTAATAAGAAATTAAACAATACAAGCACTACAACACTTAAAGCACATGGAAGTGCTGTATGAATCACATGAGTGAGGAATCCTTTTGAATTCATTGTTGTATCATGTTCAAGAGTAATAATGAATGATGGTAATCCAATTGCCATACCACTTACCAAAGAGAGCTGGAAAGGCGTAAATGGATAAGTTAAGCAGAAGAATCCAAAGATTAGACTAAGAATTGTAGAATAAATAGTCTTAGTTAGATATAGCGAGCTGACCTTTTCAATATTCGCAATGATGACACGACCTTCGTTTACAATTTCCTTCATTGAACTGAAGTTAGAATCTAATAATACAATATGTGCTGCCTGCTTAGCCGCATCTGCGCCATTGGCCATCGCAATACCACAATCTGCATCCTTAATCGCAAGGACATCATTGACACCATCACCCACCATACCAACAACATGACCATTTTCCTGGAAAGCTTTGATAATCAATTGTTTCTGTTCTGGTTTAACACGACCAAAGACACATGTTTCTCCTAATACTTGTTTCATTTCTTCTACAGTATCAGGAAGAGTCGAAGCATCCATATAATTATTTGCGTTATCAAGCCCTGCAAGGGTGCATACACGAGAAACTGTAAGAGGGTTATCTCCTGAAAGGACTTTAATAGAAACACCCTGAGATTTAAAATAATCAAATGTATCATGTGCATCTTCTTTAATGATATCACTAATAGCAATAAGACAAACTGGAGTAAGAGAATGATAATGTCCCTCTTCTAAATAATCTGCTTCTCCTAACAGTAATACACGTAAACCAAACTCAGAATAACCACTGACCTGATCTAAGATTTCTTTATTATCAGTCAAGAATTCAGGAGCACCTAACACAAAAGAACGATCATCATCAAAAGTAATGGCACGATATTTACGTTCTGAAGAAAATGGTACTTCTGATTTCTTATGATATTTATCATTTTTAGTGAAGTAATTCATTAAAGCTTTCTGAGTTGGATTGATATCATCTACTAAGAAAGCAAATGAACCCATAATATCGCAAATCATCTCACGCGTATATTGATCACTAATAGGAACAATATGTTTAACTTTAAGTTCACCTGTTGTAATAGTCCCTGTTTTATCAAGACATAGTACATCAACTCTGCTTAATGCTTCAATAGATTCCATCTGTTGAACAAGTGCTTTCTTTTTTGCAAGACGACCAACACCTAATACAAAAGATAAAGAAGTTAATAAGACAAGTCCCTCAGGAATCATCCCAATAACCCCACCTACTGTTTTAACTAATGCGGTATTAAAGTCATTTGGCATGGCCTTATATTGTGCTCTAAAGAGTAATAGACCGACTGGCACAATACTCATAACCTTGATAATCTTCTCAATAGAATCTCTCATCTCACTAGATGCAAGATTCTTATGTTTAGCTTGGTTCACTAGCTTTGTAGAATAGTTCGCATTCCCTACACGGATTACTTTTGCATAACCACTTCCTGCCACAACGAAGGTTCCTGCATAGATTTCATCGTTCTCCTTCTTTTTAACAGGCACTGATTCCCCAGTCAAAAGAGATTCATTGATTTCTAATGCATGATTTTCTACAACCTGGCAGTCTGTGCCAATCTGATTGCCAGCTGTCAAGAAAATAATATCATCCATAACAAGTTCTTCTACAGGAACATCTATCAAAGTCCCATCACGTAATGTTTTTACTTTCTCTACAGTCACAACACTTAGCTTATCAATAGTTTTCTTAACCTTGAATTCCTGAATGATACCTAATATTGTATTAGCTACCATAACTCCAATAAAAGTTAAGTTCTGCAGCTGTCCTGAAATCACAATCAAAACAGCTAAAAATATATTTAGAAAGTTGAAATATGTAAGAGTATGCTGCTTCACAATTTCCTTTTTAGTTTTAGAAATAGACTGACCTGTATAATTCACTTGTCCTTGTTCTATTCTTTCTTGTACCTCTTGTTGTGAGAGGCCTTTTAATTCATTCATATCCACCACTCCTCATCTATTGCACTATCTTAACAAAGAAAAGTGTATTATTTGTGTACTTTCACCTTAATTTTTTCTTAAATAATAGATATAATTAACTTATCTTCCAATGAAAGGGGTTATATTTATTATGAAACATTTATATATGATGTTAAAATTGGCTTGTTTCCTAGACTTTTTGCCCCTTGTTACTGATTCGTTACTAGTTTAGTACCTACATAGTGGCGCATCATATATTTATAACGCTCCTTTTAGTATTAGAAACATCGAAATTAAAATGCAAAAACTATCATTGTTTACTGATATTTTTTATATAATATTCTCATAAATATATCAATATATATTGACATTTATATAATTTTAAGAAAAGTGGAAAAGAAATTAAAAAAAGCGCTTCGAATTCTTGGCTTAATCGAAACGCTAGTGATTAGAGTAATTTCCTTAATCGGCTGGATTTTAATTCTAATCAATCAATTTAAGTAATTAGGTTGAGAGGCTTGTCCTCTCTTCCTATCACTATTATAAAACCACTTTTCAAAGAAAACAATGGAAAAATTAATTTTAAAAGCTATCGAATTGATTGGACTTATTGCCGTATTAGTATTCTTGATTTCAAAATTATTCTAAGGGAGGTATAATCGTGTCAACTGAAGCGCAGAAGAAAGCTAGCGCAAACTATGCTAAGAAGATGACGAAATGTGTCAATCTTGCATTCAATAAGAAAACAGATGCAGACATTCTAGAAAAACTTGATCATGTCGAATCTAAAATGGGTTACATTAAAAAACTTATAAGAGATGATATTGAGAAAGCAAAAAAAGACCAGAGCAATTAAGCCCTGGTCTTTTCTTATGCTTTAAATTGTTGTGTAGTCGAGATTTAGTCGAAATTAAGTCGAGTTTAGTCAACATCTTTATGAATAACCTCATAATAAAACTTAAATTAGACTTTTTTCAAATACTTTCTAGCAACCCATCCACTAGGAATCTTTGCCCAATCTCCATCGAATTGAGATACAGTGACACGAGTGCCATAATTTAGACAGCCGTCCTTATCGTAATCGTGGGCTTTAGCATTCTTTGTTAATTCCTCATATGTCTTTCTTCTACAGTTAGCTCCTGGTCCTGTTCTGACACTTAAATCACTAGCAGTAATCATATAAGTACCTAAAGTACTAGATGCATTGCTCTGTGGCTTAGGTGTAGGAGTTTCAACATGTTCGTTTACACTCTTATTTAAGATACCCTCTACAATTGCCTTTGCACATAAGTCACTATTCCACTTCACTTTATCAATAGCGTTGTCAACAAAGCAGCACTCAACTAGAAGTGCTGGGGAATTAGTTTTTCTCAACACATATAACTTTGTAGATGTTTTAACACCTCTATTTCTAATACCTAGAGTGTTAGAAATATTCTTGACGATTCTTTCAGCTTCATCTTTAGCTTTTGAGTTGTCGCTATAGACATATACCTCTGTACCTGTTCCACCGCCAGCATTTAAATGGATTGAAACATCTAAATCTACTTTGTGTGAATTGCATTTATTAACGATATTTCTTAGGTTCGCATTCTGCGTTGCGCCTACATCATCCGTACAATCATAAACCGTATGTCCGTTTGCTCTTAATAATTCAATTACTTTATTCTTTACCGCTCTATCTTCATTTACTTCATCTAATAATCCGCTTGCTCCACGACATTTTAAGCTATGTCCACCATGTACGTTAAAATTCATACTTTATACCTTCTTTCTTATAATTCAATTCCTTCGATTTCCGCTCTAATCTTTAGAGTGCGAATATAATTTCCTAAATGCTTTTTCTGCTCTTTTAATAGATCAAGCGAACATCTAGGAATGAATGTCAAGGTACGTGCCTCATACTTGACAGTCATATCATCTAATTTGTCATATCTGATTTTTGCCTGCCAGTATTCTGCCTTAAATCTATCCTTATAATCAGAACTGTTCATAAGTTCTACAGTGTCTTGTAATTCCATTGTTTAATCCTCCTCAAGATATGTGCCGATTCCATAATCTGACGCACACATGTATTCGATTCTGCATCCTCTTGCTTTGTTCCATCCTTTTAAAAAGTAAGCAATATCAGCAGTTGATAATAATTCAATAGATTTTCCAAGGTACCATAATGGAGTACCTTCTCCATCGATAAAACTATCAATAATTTCAGCATCATCACCATAGAGATTTTTGATTTTTTTTATAGCCTTTTCTCTGTTGTATCTGATTTCTTCTTCAGAGAAACCTTTCATAGGCTGTGAGATGAATATCTTCATGTCTCATACCTCCCACTTGATACATCTATTTTCTAATTTACGGTATGCATCAAGATACATTTCTTGTTTGTCTCCGTTATAAGTACATTCAAAATACATTCCGTCTAACAGTGTAGTTGATAACAGCGCCTTGCTGTTTTGAAGTGTCTTGCACACCCACACTACATAGATATCGAAATCCTGTGGATCTTCTAGATGTTCTTTTGTATATCTTCTTACTTCTTCAACTGCAATCTTTAGAAATTCGTCATTACCCATTATTATTCTCCTTGTTGATAGCGTTTTCTGCTACTTCTAAGCCTTTAGTTAAAACAGATGGTACATTGTCACCTGCTTCAACGAAGTTTTCGATAATGCTTCTAAGTTCATTAATGATTAAAGACGCTAGCGTAAACCATCCAACATAAGTAGTAATTGTTAGATCAACATTGATCGTCTGACCGATTTCGATAAAAATTGCTGAAGCCAAGAACGCAACTAAGACCATTAACCAATAGCCTAGTTTCTTCCATACACCACGCACTCCTTTGGCAGAATTCTCCTTGCCTGTTAATCTAGACTTTCTAATTCCTGTGATGTAGTCAATGATGTTTAATGTCAAAAAGCCTACGAATAAAAGCCAATGTGTGCCTAATGCAGCGGTCAATACTGCTACAATAGTGCCTCCGATTGCGTTAATCGCATCCATGTATTTTAATGATGTATCATATAATTTCATATTTTCCTTCTCCTTTAAGCATATGAGTAAATAAATGTGCCACATACGTATGCACTATTTACATTGTCTTTCAATGATGTGATGGTCCATTGATTCTTTGTACCATCGTTGGTTATGGGGTAAAAACGTACCACTAAAGTTCCTCCTGGATAAACAGCAGGAACGAAAACATTTTGCCTAGGCTTTTTATCGTTAGGGAAATTACTCCATATATATCCCCCTGTGTTTCCACCAATTGGAGCAGTCAACGAACCATCCCAGTTTATTTCGCAGAGTTTCAATCCGTCGTTATATCGGTATTTCAGTGTGATACCACATGCATTAGTTCCACAAGAGATCCAATCAGACCAGCCAATAACTCTATGCTGTATCTTCTTATCCGTGAGCACGGGCACCCACGTATCTACTTGATTCTCTGTATCAAAATCAAATACATACCCATTAAATGATTGTGCTTCTAGAGGCATATCCACCTTTAACTTACCACTCTCTGCCTTGCATACAACTCCAATCCCTCTGCCGTCAGCAGAGAAATCAAGCAACTTAAATGAAGGAGCGATAGCAGCATAAGATGCAACTCCATCTGTCGTAAAGTAATCCTTCACAAGCACTCTGAAGGAATAGGCATTGTCTGTACTGAACTTGCCAGCAGATGATATATATACCTTGTTCTCGCCACTGTATGAATCTGTATAAGTTGCAAGAGTAGTCCACGTTTCACCGTTTTTGTACTGGATCATGACAGACTTATCATTTTTATTTGCAACAGGTGCAACTGAAAATGAATAAGTAATCTTAACTGCCGTACCTTCATCGTCAGCCTTGTTAGATTTCACATTCCAACGCTGTGCGCTGACATTCTTAACAGCTGGTGACCACCACTGCGTGACACTGATATTCTTTGAAAGTGTAGCCTTCTGACCTCTCGAATCTGTAACCGTTGATTTAAGAATAACTGTACCAGAAGACTTGAGTGGCTGTGTCGTAAAGAAACTGTTAGGGCCAGGTATGCTCTGTCCGTCAATCTCGTTTTGGTAGTACGTGATTGTAGCACCATTCTTTGTTGAGGTAGATACATTGCATTTGACTTTCGAAACACCCTGTATAATTGTTGATGCTCCAAATCTGTTTGCGATAGTAGTATCTTCATTTGTATATGTGATTCCTGTTACAGTAGGCTCATAGCCCGATGGAAGCACTAAATCCAATCGGCAGTAGTTAGTACCGATGTACTTTCCTGCATGGTTATATGTATCTACCTTGAATGTCATATATGAATATGACGTGTTAGTCATCTTGCTGATTAACGAAGTCGGTACTGTCCACTTAAATTCATCATTCCACTGCTCGGTAGCAATCTGTACATTCATATCATAATAACTGTACGAGATTACATGACCAAAGTCAGATGATGCTCTAGGTGTCTTGATTGTGACACTGCTGCCAAAATAAACAGTCGCTGGCGAACAGTAAGGTTTAGTCGCTCTAGGAATGACATCGCAGTCAATGCCACCCGAAGCAGATACACTACCTACATAGCTGCCCGAAAGAGTTACCTTTAATTCCTGTGAGAATGAGAAATCAAAATGCTTGCCACCGTTGCTGTCATGAGGAATCTTGATATTAGTAACTGTCGCAAGTGTCTTTGTTCCACTACCTCCGATAGTCACTCCACCAGACCATAACAGTACGCCATTAGCCCACATAGAGCCGTATTTAGTAGCGTTTGAGTTAATATTCCACTTATAGTATTTAGTTAGTGTAGCAGTCCATAAATCATAGTTTCCGTCAACATTGACACTTGTTCGTGTCATTGTCATTGTGACATTACCATTGCCACCACCAAACGATGCACTGCATGTTGCGCTTGTTGCCATCAGTCACCACCTACTTTCTTAAAAGTCAATGATCCATCGCTGTTAACGATGAATCCGAAGTTTCCAATCCTTAAGGAACTAGAAACTTCGATATTTGAGTTATACATTCTGTTATTAGCGAAATACGCTACTTCGTCATTATTCTGAAGAATAGAGTATTTGCTGTTTGTCTGTTTGGTTTTGAATTCAGATTCCTGTTTACCTATCTCTATGCCTTCTGCATTGAATCTGATATAAGTGTTCAGCTGAGTCTGATTGTTTGATACAGTATCAGAAAGAGAACTAAAGTCCTCTTTCTTTACAAATCCCATCTGAATGCTTTCTGTTGTCTGCTGAATAGTAGATACAGTAGAAGCAAGGTTTGCGCCGTCAGAGGCACTGTAATAATTCTCTGATACTGTCTGTAAGATGGATGCCTTTGTCTGTTCTATAGACGAAGAAGCATCCTTAGTCGCCTGCTGCAGCTGATTGTTCATGTTGTTTATTCTGTTGTCGTAATCATCAATGATTGACTTTAGGTCATTTGCAAGCACTGGGGTGGTCGTTGTATATGTTCCATCATCCCATAATATCTTCGACCTAACCCAGTAATAATGCTTGTCAATGTAGTCATCGGGAACGCTTTTCCACCCGTTACTGTTTGCATCGGGCATTTCCGTTGCTGAATCTGATAGGTAATACTCCGGAGTGATTGAGCGAATTCCCTGCCCGTCCTCGCCATCGTTGACTCTCACGAGGGTCATGCTAGCCGATGCCTTAACCATATAATTAACCTTCTAGCTGAGCGCTGAATGTTGCCTTGTTTGTAATATCACCTGCACCGATTGTGTATGTCGCACCTGTTGCTACAGCAGTAGTTCCACCGTCCTTATACCACTTGATGGTTCCTAATGCAGATAACGCAGAACCAGTCACTTCAACTCCGCCTTTATAAACATGAGCAGTTAAAGTTGTAGCGATAGCAGTGTTCTTGAAGATTGTTCCACCACTTGAAGTGATTGCCATTGTGATAGCATCTAAGCCATCCTTCCCATTTGTGCCGTTTGTACCTTTGTAGGAAACTGAATATGATTCAGTAGACTTACCATCTGAATAATTAACAACTGTCTTAGTCCATAGATACTGCCCATTTGCCACGCTAGGCACTGTAGTACTCCATGTTCCTGTTGGAGGAGTAGTGCCGCTTGTGCCTGCCTGGTATGTTACAGATGTTGAACTTACAGTAACGCTTGTACCGTTTGAACCATTTGAGCCGTTTGTACCTTTATAAGAAACTGAATAGGCTTCTGTTGATTTGCCGTCAGAGTACTTTACTACTGTCTTAGTCCATAAGAACTGTCCATTTGGCACATTAGGAACTGTTGCACTCCATTCACCTGTTGGCTTAGTAGTTCCACTTGCACCGACCTGGTATGTTACAGAAGTGGAACTTACGGTAACACTTGTACCATTCTGTCCTGTCTGACCCTTGAATGCGATTGAGTAACTGAATGTCTTGTTGATTGTGATATCACCATCAACAACGATAGGGATAGTAATAGTACCACTCTTAGTTAATGCAGATGTTGCAGTAACTGTGATTGTTGGCATTGGCGCTTTTCCATCAGATACCGCTGAAATTCCTGTAGGACATGTGATAGTTCCTACGGTACATGGAACCTGTTCGCTACCACATAATGCCATTACCTGTGTAGTAGTTGTCTGTGTACCGTTTACAGAAGTAGTAGTACCTAAGAATGTATAGTTGTCATTAGTTAATACAACCGAATAACCATCGGTTAAGTCGATAACGTCAATCTGATTGACCGCTTTAATTGCCATAATTTTCCTCCTAAATGTTTAACTCGCAGTTGAATACTGCCTTGAATTTAATGTCTTTTGCTGAAATAGTAAACATGAACCCATTATCGTTGAGTCTTGAATCGTCTAACGGGATCTTGCTGAATTCTGTCTCTCCGTGCCTTTTAATGAGCCACTGCAGATATGCATTATCTCCAAATGTTTCTCTCAGTTTTGAAGAGTTATCAATCACAGCTCCACCCACATAGATATTCACTGTGAATATAGTTGCCACATCACTGTTCTTGAATGTCGTGCCGTTTGATGACTCTATACACAACAATATAGAATCCTCACCTTTTGCACCTGTTATACATACTGGCGTACTGTATGTAACAGTATTGTTGATCGTCGTGGCTGTTCTCTGCCATATATAGAATCCAGGACGCCAAGTCGGTGCAGTCTCTGACCACCCTGTTTCGGGAGGTGTAACTCCATCTGTTGAACTAGCATACTCACAAACAAACTTCTTAACTGAACCCTGTGCCTGTTTGATTGCTTCTCCTGCCTTTTCTTCAACTTCTGAAACCCTTAGTGATATCTTCTCATTGGACAGGCTTAATTGCGCCATCTTGTCATTGATGCCTTCCTGTTCCTTTGCGATTATATCCAGTTTCAATGATTCCTGGTCCTGTTTGACCTGCAGCTTTCTGATTCGTGTTGTATTAGATACACGTTTCACTGTCTTTTCTTCATTCTTTGTTGTCACACTGCCGTCAACCGTAGACATAGAAAACTGTCCACCTTTATAACTGACAGTTAGATCAGATACAAAGAAAGTGAATTCATTGCTGTTATAATTGACAAGAGCACCAGGAAGAAGGTTATCAACCGATATCATTGTGACATTCTTCACCTGGTTGAAAGTCAATCCTTTAAGTCTGTCATAGATGCTGTCTATGATGCTCTGTTCGTCTGCATATAGATTTGCTGAATCAATAAACAGTGTATTGCCTGTCTCATCACCCTTAGAAAGAGGATTGAGACCATTTTCAGCATATACTCTTGTGAGTGTATACACCTCATTCTTCTCATAATCTGTTAAATCCTGTGTAGCAGCAAAGGCAGTCTTTTCAATTGGAACAAATCTAATAGAATCAATTCCCTCTGCATAGACATTAGCCCCAAACAGTTCAGCAATCCACCCAAGATAGTTTCTTATCACAATCGTGTTATCATACCATGATACGCTCTTATCAAGAACGTACTGCGGTATTCCTTCACGAATAATAGAAAGACCAGTCAGACTTTCAATCTCGTCTAGCTGGTCTTTTATAGTGACAGGATAAGACAGTTTAGTATCGTATGCCTTGTCAAGAGAATAGTTATTGTCATACATCTTAAGAGTGAGTTCCTTGGTGTACTTCTCCGGCTGATCATACACCTTGAAGTATCTTGTATCAGATGCATCATTCTCCTTGACTTCCCAGTACTTGCTGATGTCGATATTGTCAAGAATGCCGTCATAATTATCGAACTTCATTGTCAGTTCAATTGATGGCACATTGCCTATCATACGGCAGTCAGCAAAAGAGACAGACATCTTATAATCAAGAAGTCTGTCCGTTACATTTGTCTCTCCATATTTTATAAGCATATGATCACACCTCAATCAGAGAGAAAGAGAATGAATCTGCCTTTAGACCTGACTGCACTCTCTTATAATTGTACTTCTTATTTGAAGCATACATCTTCTTGGTTCCTCTGATTCCATGATCAGGAATGTAGAGTTCTGCCGTGAACTCTGCCGGAGTAAGCACCTTCAGAATATTCATTACATCTGTGAATGTATTCAGTTTATACGTACATGTGATTTTTAACATGTTAGAACGTATTCTATTTCTTCTTAAAACGCCTGTTGAGACAGGTCTGACACTATCCGAATCTAAATCATTGATTTCTACGCTAATCTCTGAAGGAGTCGGAATAAGTGTTCCGTTTATCTTGATTTTCGCCTCATCTGCCATTTATTCCACCTCCTAATAGTCAAATACAGGCTTTCCTGTGCGTGCTTCATAGTCCTTGATATTGTCAATCACCATCTTAGTGATTACTCTGCCGTCATCAAGCACTAATTTAATGACGTAAGTAGCGCCAGTGCCGTCATTTTGAGAAAGTGATAATCTTTCTGAAATCTTTTCAGCAATCATATCAAGTCCCTGTGTGTTTCTCTGTAATGGTATTACTGCTTCTGTTCCTGCTTCACCAATATTGGCAATAGTGGATGCACTTACGATACCACCTTTTGCTAGTCTAGGAATCTTAGGGATTGAGAATCCTTTTCCACCGACTCCAGGAACCCAGTCAGGAATCTTTACCTTGCCAATGCCGCTTAAGAATTTATTGATTCCATCAATCATGAAATTCAATGGAGCCTTGAAGATGTGTCCTAATCCAGAAACAATACCCTCAAATATCTGCTTAACACCAAGCCATGCTCTTCTCCAGTTGCCTGAGAACACGCCACCGATGAAGTTAGCTAGACCCATGAAAATAACTTCCAATGAATTAATGATAGGACCCATGTAGTCTCTGAACGCCTTGACGGCATTCTTAACCGTTTCAAACACATTCTTCCATTTGAAACCGAAAGTTCCTTCCATCCATTCACCTAGATTACGGAAGAATTCTCTGATACCATCAACAACAGTGTGAATTACTGCACCTGCGCCCTGGATAATACCTCCAATTGCTGCGAACACAATTCTAAATGTGCCTTGAAGATGTGTTAGTGATAACTGGAAGACTGGCCCTAAAATATCAAGAATTGTACTAAAAATCGGTGTTACAAATTTTAATAAATCACTAACTATTCCCATGATATCCTTAAAAACTGTTTCCCATACATTCCACAGTGGTTTTAGCACCATATTCACAAAATCTTTAATAATGCCTGCTACTGTACTGATGACAGGTGCAACAATATTCATAAATACCTTCTGAACAATAGTAGCAATATTTCCTAGAATGCTTACTATGTCATCTCTGAAGCTCTTACTCTTCTGCCATAAATCTACAACTGTAGCAATGACTGCCCCAATGATGACATTTACAGGATTCACCGCCATTACAATAGATGCGAATATCTGTGGAAGAATTCCGAACGCACCGCTCAATGCAGTTGCAAGTGATGCCCAACCTGAAAATACTCCTACTGCAAGCTGTATCTGTGTGATAACAGTGCCAAGAATTCCAGCAAGAGTAGAAAATAATGATAATCCCGCAATAACTGAAAGTATGCCAAGAATACGACCTACATTATCTGCTATGAAAGAGAATAACCCATCAATGATAATAAGAACCACATCCACTGCACCTAATACAGCAGTCCAGTCAATCGCTTTAGTAACATCTCTCACAATTTTCAGAATCTCATTGATAATCTTCAATATAGAGTTAAATATATTCCATAAATGCTGGATGATTGAATCACCTAGGCCTGCCGTGTTCCATGCATCGGCCAGTCCTTGAGAGATATTGCCAATTATCTTGAAGATGTTAGTGAATATCTTCAATATCAGTTCGACAGTCTTTGCGCCTGTGCCGTTTTCCCACACTGTATACATTGACTTGCCGATTTCCATAAGAAGATTCTTGACACCATTAAATGCATATACTGCAGCTGCAATCATCGGCGCACCAAACTTATCCCATGACTGCTTTAATGGCTGGAAGAATTCTGCAACCTTCTTCTTGATTTCTTCTAACTGCTTGTCTACTTCTTCAAGAAGTCCTTTCTGTTCTTTTGCACCACTGTCATCCATGCTGAATCCGCCGATATCACCACCGGAACCACCAGCACCGCCTGAGCCACCTGAGTCACCTGAAGACGGATCACTTGAACCATTGCTTGAATTGATGTTATTGATTGCATCGAATCCAGCAAGAGCTCCTTTCAATTCCTTCTTGAGTTTAGAAGCATTACCTGCTGCCTTTTTTAATCCGCTTCCTGTTCCACCTGCGCCTTTAGAAAGCTTCTGCGAACTATTGGAAGCATCGTTCATATTCTTTGCAAGAGCCCCTGTGTTTCCTGCTGCCTTCTTAGCATTGTTTGACACTCCACCAAAAGAAGAACTCAACTTCTTTGACTTGCCGCCAAACAGTGCCGTCAGATACCCAACGGCGACCATAACAACTTTAGTGAATGCAACAACATATGGGACGCAGGAATTAATTGCCTTTGCAATATTAGTAAAGAATCCAGCAATATTAGACTGCCCGATGGTATTCATTACTTCGGACATACATCTAACAATAGCTGTTCTCATATTAGCAATTGATGTAGCAATTCCACCTGTCGCATTTCTTGCCTGTTCCTCAAACGACTGATAGCCGTTAATGCCCTGTGTATTTAACTTCATAATTGTATCCATGAACTGGTCCATTGATACCGTTCCGTTTCTTAAAGCCTCACCTAGTGCTGAAGCATTAACAAAACCCATGGCCTCAGCCACCTGTTTCATCTGTGCAGGCATTGCAGTCATCGCTGAACGCCATTCAAACATATCCGGTTTACCCTTAGCATATGACTGTGACAACTGTTCAAGTGCTGATTTCTGTATCTCAGAGCTTGCACCGCCGGCTAGAATAGCATTATTTAGTGCAAGGAACATATCAGTTGATCTTGAGATATTACTATTCACTGATGTGAATCTCTGTACTGCGCCTGATGCATCATCTAGGGTTGTTGGGAGCCCAATAAGCTTATTGCTTAATTTCTGTACAGATGCATTCGCTTGAACACTGCCAACGCCTAGATTCGACATCACACGGCTATAATTGCTAAGAGTATCAACTCTCTTGATTGCAGCATCAACATTACCTAATATCGTTGATTTAATCAGAGAAGCAATACCAAGACCCGCCACAATATTGCGGATACTCTTGAATGAATTGCCAATTGATCCTGTGACCTTATCAACATGATTCTTTAGGCCGGTGACTTCATTCTTCACGCTGTTCAGTTCTGATTTCGCTGATTTCGTCTGTGCAGATATTACTATCTGCAGTTCCTCTACCGTCATTCTGCATCACCGCCTTTCTTTTTCTTAATGCTTCATTATGTCTTCTACTGAAGGCAATACGAGAAGATCTAGCGCTTGCAATCTCTTTTCTTTCCTTCTCTTTTTCAAACTCTTTCCTATCCTCTTCAAAAAGTGAAGGATAGAAGTCCCACAATTGTGCAGGAGTGAATGAATCATCCTTGCCATTAAGGACAGCAGAAATACAATCCCTTATCTGAAGGGCCTGTATCTGAAGAGATATCGCTTCCTGTCGCACCATTTCTTTTTTCTTTCTTTCATATGCTGAAATAATATCGAATAGCTCATCTAACGAATAATTCCAAAATGAAAAGGGGTCTACTCCAGCATCAAGCGCTGGATCATAGACCGCCTTGTATATGTAATCTGTAATCAGGATATCTTCTAGAGATTCTTCTTGGCTTCCGCCATTTCCTTTTCCATTTTCGTTTCGAGAGCCCCAGAGAAAAAACCCGATACCTGGAACAATGGAATAAGAACATCACTAAGGAACTCTGTCTGTGAGCCACCTTCATCGATGTATCTATCAAACATATCATTCACATCGCTTCTGTCGATGTTGCTGTTGAATTTCTGAAGACCACCATGAACGATGTCCAGCATAGTGCATAATGGTGTCATGCCTGTTTCTGTATTAAGAAGATTGATAAGACTTCCCCCATACATCTGTTCTAGTCTTGAGATTTCTCCTGTTGTTAATTTTAATCTGTATTCTTCTTCACCAATCTTCCAAATGATGAAGGGTTTTCTTTTTGCTTTTACTTCCATTTATCTATATCTTCCTTTCTATGCTGCTACGTCTGTTGGGTCAGTAACAGTGAGTTCAGACTGTAATGCGATTGCAACAGTGAATTCAATAGCATCATTGACACCGCCACCTGCTCTTTTAACAGTGACCTGTCCTGAGAATGTAGTTGTAGTACCGTCCTTCAATGTTTCCTTGAACATTGCGGTATCTCCTGTTTTTTCTAGTTCCCTCATTAATCTATATGAAGATGTTGCTTTGCTGTTGTCATACTTGAATGTATATTCAAGGTCTCCAGGGTCTCCGATACCAAACTCATAGACCTTAACTGCATCATCAAGTGAAGAGTTTTCAACTTTTTCTTTTTCAATACCCATATCAGGAATCTTCTTTAACCCTGGAAGGTCAGTGAAAGAAGTTCCCTTGTTTGTCTTGTCATAAGATAATTTAGCGCCATTTGCTAGCATTATATAATTCCTCCTTATCATTTACATACCATGATAGATGTAATCACTATCATAATATGCTTCATAATTCATTTTCTTGTGTCTAAGTCCTGATGCATCATCAATATCTCTGCATAATACTCTCTTTAGCCCCATTGCTGATAATGCCTTATCAACTTTCAAGGCTGTATCTGATGTACTCTTAGTATCCCAGATTTCGATTCTGTAAAGGACATGTGATGTCTGCTCCTTGTCATCCGTCCATTCTGCCACGCTGTTATCTTCCTCAACATACTGAACGGCTGGAAGCTTAGCCCAGTCCTTCGGATAGATGTCAGTGACTTCAAGGCCTTCATCTGTCAGAGCCTTATATACTTTGTCTTTAATGTTGTTCATATGCTTTTAATCCTTTTCAATTAACTGGCTGATTACTATACCAGCATCTTTTACTGCTTTCTTTTCAGTCTTCTTTGCTCCCTGGTACATGAATGGCTGTGCAGGCTGTCCATCCGACCTGTAATATCTCTTTCCATCAACCTCGATAACTACCCAATGATAGTTATTTATTGCTTCTTCTGATAACTTCTCTTCAGGAATCCACCAAGGTTCCATAGTATAAGAAGGATGTGCATATGGAGATATTCCAGCATGGTCTGCTGCACCTTTTCGACCTGTTCCGAATTCAACATATTGAGCATATGCCTTATTTGTATAAACATATCCCTTGTCGCCTTCAACTCTTGTCTTAATGGAATTTCTTAATTCACCATTATTTACAGGACATTCAAGAACGCAACCACTTCTGATTGTTTCCGCAGCCTTTCCAAGAACCTGTTCTGGATTCTCAAGAACGGCATCTATAGCACGAAGCTTTCTAAATAATTCATTAGCACCATTGAGGCTCATTTAATAATCTTCTCCAGTTCATAGAGATAGTGTCTGTTATATTCCTTCATGCTGATGATCCTATAATCCGGTTCATCGATTGACTGATTATAGACATTCACACCCCACTTTTCAGTGGGTCTGAAATCATCATCCTTATTCTTAGGAAGAATCATATTAAGAATGTAGTTCAGTCTCTCTCCGTACATTTCAGCCTGTAATTTACCGGATGCAGGCCATACTTCAAGAAGCATTGATTTTCTCTTGATCCACTTTTCAGTAGTGACACCTTCACCATCTTTTTCGATGACAGGCTCATATACAGGATAGTTCTTAAGCGCTGAAAGTCTCATTGGTTCCCCTCCGGCTTCTTTTCGTGAACGATTCCTCCTGCACGAATCAGTCTCAAGTTGTTGAGAGTTGAGAGAATATCTTCATAAGTGGAAGACTGAAAAGTAGATGTAATGCCACCTTCTGAATGTGATGATTCTCCGACCATGCCCTCTCTGAAGTACATGGCACATGCTAGATCAGCCACACAGAAATCCATTGCAGTGATGTATACAGTGCGGTTTGTATGTGCAAGAGCACGCTGTTTTGCCATTTCAACATAGATTTTTGCACGCCCCTGACTCGTTCCTGTTCTTTCAGCAACAATCTCAACTAGATCCATAGATTACTCCTCCTGCATATTAGTGAGAACTGCGACCAATTCCTTTTTAACAAGACTAGAATATCCGCTAACGCCCTTTTCCTTTGCAATAGTCTTTAACTGGTCAACAGTCATATCGTTGAGGTCCGTCACTTCATCGTTTTCTACAGGAGTATCTTCATCATTCTTCTTGTCTTCAATGACACGATATCCCTGTTCTGTATAACGCTGAAGGTCATCCTCATGGATGGCCCTTTCAACGTTGATTCTTTTTACAATGATCATTATGCATCAGCTGAGACGTTAGCAATGATTAGGTCAAGCATGTTGTCCTTTTCCCAGCAGTCATGATATCTTCTATAGTCAATCTGCCAAGCATTTGCATCCTGGTTAGTATCAGGGTCAAATACTCTTGTCTTGTCCTGTTTAGTAACACCGATAACACTATTGATTGGCGCCATTAAGAAGTTTACATTCTTAGCAGTTTCACCTTTTGTATATCCACCTGCGTCTTTTGTTGCTCCAGCATCAACCTTGATAGCTGAATACATTCTGTTCTTTGGTGTAGGAATGAATGTGATTTCATCAAGCTTATAGATGTCTAATGTGATATTTCCAATAGTTAATTTACCTGATGTAAGGTTGCTGTTTACCATCTTTTCCTTTAATAATCTTAAAGTATCATATGTAATATGACAGATGATATCGCCCTGATATCCTTTATCACGGATAGTATCCGCTGCCTTTTCTAATTCAGAAAGAATATTCTGTTCAGTCAATGCAGTTGTTAGGATATTGGCTGATTTCTTCGTTGTAACATCAGAAACAACCTTAGAAATACGGTAAGCATCTACTTCAGGGGCAACATGTAAACGCTGGAATTCACCCATGACAGTGCCAGCAGATGCCACAAAGTTAGTTTCGTTTACATCCATTGCATCAAGAAGGAACTTTCTTCCACGGTCCTGTGTCATTTTGAATGTTTCATATTCAAGAGTAACAGCACCCTGTTTATATCCTTCATCTCTGTTATAGTCTCCTAAGCCCACTAATGACATCTTAGGGATTTTTACCTCTGCACCACCGTCATACTTAATCTGTCCGGCATTGGCATCCATCCATGATGTAAGAGTGAGATGCTCCATCTGTTTATCTAATTCAGTCTGAAAAATAGTTGAATACTCTAATGTGTTAATTGCCATGTTCTATACCTCTTTTCTAAAATTTAAGTGCATTCGCGAATGCCTTTCTTGCATTCTCTTCTTCAGCAGTCAATACATTGTTTTTTGCCTTGTCTAAAGGTGCTTTCCCTTTTAATCGGTCATCAACAGACTGCTGAACTGCTCCCTTGAATGCTTTAGAGAGTCTTTTGACAGATTCATTTACGGAATCAGCATCAGTGTAGTCAATGAAGTCAGCCATATCTGCTGGAACTCCTGCAGCATTAAGCTGTTCCTTGGCAACTGCAGTCAGTTCTCTACGAGTAATTGCTGCTTCTCTATTGTCAAGATCTTCTTTTCTCTTGTCTTCCTCATACTGCTTCTTTTCATCATCTGTCATCTTTTGAAGCCTTTCGGCTTCCGTATGATCCTTATCCCACTTCTTTCTTGCACGGGCAAGTCTCTTCTGGACGATTCTATCCACATCGTCTTCTGTGAGGGTTGTTACTTTGCCTTTATCATCTTCCGGTTCACCTGACTGCGCATTATCGGGATTCCCTTCATCGCCTTTATCTTCTTCCCCCTCTTCCCCTTCTTCCGCAAAAAGCTGAAGGTTCAAAGGCATCATATTCTTAATGTATTCCATAACTTAATTCCTCCGTTTATAGTCCGTATGACTGTTATATCCATGCACCTTTTAATGTCATATGCACGTTATGGACAGACAGAAAAAAAAGAAGAACATCAACCGCTCTTCTGTCTGCTTCTGTATTTCATCAATGCTTTAGGTTTTCTTTCCTTGGGAGGCGGACAGTACTCTTCATATGTCTCGTGTGAGAGTTTTCCGCATATCATGCACATATATGTCACCTTCTTAACAATGACGTGCCTACGGCTGTCAAAATGACTTTTACAGTCATACTCGAAGTACTGGTGATGATGTGGTTTCAATCCTTCAGCCATATGGTTCTCCTTTCTTGAAATTGAGCAAAATAAAAACCGACTAAAAAATAGTCGGCTTATACGAACGGTAATATGTCTTTCAAGTCTTTCATAAATCGCTTGGCTTTTTCAATAGTTGAATTATCAGTAAGGTATTCTATTCCTTTTGGTGTAATCTCACATTTATCAAGGTTGTATATTTCTATGTTTTCATCTATATCCTGATCAATTACTATCCCACTGATATATCCCTCATTCAACAGATTCACAATGACATAAGTCCAGTACTTTCTGTTGATCTGCAGATATTTACTGTCATGTCTTATGAGTGATGCATCAATATCCTTCCCTTGCTTTAGCTGCATATACAGGTAGGATAGAATCTGATAAACAATTACATGATAATCATCCCTTGCCATATATTCCAAGTCCTTTCACGTTGTCTTTTTATCAACTAAAGGATTTAACTAATCATCCATAGCATAAAACAGTCTATCGCCTAATTCTTCAGTTGCATACCCTAGTTCATTAGGTTCTTCATTATCATCAAATCCATATTCAAGATTCTTGTCTAATACGTAATTACGAATCTGATTAATCTCTTCATTATTTAGTTCTCTATTCGCATTAACATATTCAATAACACATTCTTTTGAATAACCATCTTCCGGGTTCCAATCTTTCATAAGAAGCAACTTTTTCAATAATTTCACATCTTCATCCAATAATTTGTACATCACAATTCACTCTCTTTTCTTAGGGTTTGTTTGAATTAAATTTCCAGTATCAGGGTTAAGTGTAACTTCTACGTTTTCACCTATATACTTTCTGCTTATACGTTTACCATTTTCTTTTTCGGTTATTTTTTCTGGGTCAGTTAATGCAGAAATAACATCCTCTATTTCAACACCTTCACGTTTCTTATTCTTTTGAGGGCCTTCTTTTTCAGTTGTCCCTAATACTCTTTCGATAAAATGGTCACTTTGCGATTTTATTACAACTCCATCCTTAGTTGTACGCCCAACAATTTCATCTTGTATGATTTTACGATACTTCTTATAGTCTTCAAATGTTGAAAATGCTGATAATTTTCCTGAGCTACGCGATCTCTTGTATTTTTGTAATAGTAACCAATTCTCTTTATCATTATACTTCAAATTTTGAAATTCTGATAGTGATAAAGGTATATTTTGCTTACCCAACAAATCGAGGTATTTTATTTGCTGTTTCCTGTCACTAGAACGATTCTCAACTAATTTCTCAGCAGTGTTAATTGCATCTGCACCATGCTTTTCAACCATTCTCTGATACCACTCTTTATAAGTCTCATCTGCTGGAACCTTTATCCTTTCACCTGTGACAGGGTCTCTAGCAAATCTTTCTAGATTATGCATAGTTTCATCATCAAGATTCATAATAGTCGTAGAACGACACCATGGGTGCATCGGAGGGGCGTTTACACCTATCTTCTTATCATTCACCCTGTATACACTTCCGTCCCTCTCACGGCAAATTTGAGACGTTCTAAGGTCTAGTGTTGCAACAAATCTATACTCCTCTATGCCGTAATCCCTATAAGCCTGGAAGTGCGCCTCATTGTGAATGTATGATGATTCAGTTCTTACAAGTCTTCTAGCTTTATTTCTGCCTGATAGGAACTGTTCGTTGATTGAGTCGGTCATTTCCTTCTCTGTCTTTCCTGTGAGGGCTCCTATCATGAACTCCTCTTTTAGTGAATCAGCGACCTTCTGAGTATTGTTCCATACTCTTTCGGAATAGTTCTGACCTGACCACTTCTTTTTCAGAATGGTTTCAAGAGCGCCTTCATCAATGGGACCTGTCTGAAGATCTAGGCCACTCATTCTTGCAGCTTCATATACTGCATGGTGATAACTGCTTTCATAGACCTTTCGCATTGTCTTGTCTATTGCATCTCTTTCTTTTGATGCAACCGCATTGATTAGCCTGTTTATTGACTTATCAATATCATCTAGCCTCTTCATACGATTCTTATATGCTGGGGCTTCCAATTCTGCCAGCACCTCTCTTTTTTGGGCACCTGTCTTATTCTTGTATGCTTCAAGTAGTTTTTCGAAATCTTTACTGTCAGACTCTGAAAGAAGATTAATAGCCTCGTCTCTTGTTAGATGATGCTTTGAAGCGAATCTATTGAATATTCCCTCAATCTGCTTGGCAGTGTAGATTGCAGCCTTGCTATAGATTACGCTCAACTCTTTGGCACAGTCCTCAGCTAACTGCATATCCTTGTACATGTTCCTTGCTTCTCGCATCTCCCAGTACTTTATATTTTTGATGTTAGTCATAACAGAACACTATTATTCCTTGTCTTTATCATCATTATCATCATTCTCATGCTCCTCTGTTTCTTCTTTATCTTCTGGAGGAGTATTCTGATTTTCGGTATCAAATAACTGCTTCTGTGTTTCAAGTGCTTCCTGTTTTTCTTTTTTGACTTCTTTCATTTCATCATCAACATTTGAAACAAAGTCTAGCAGTGCAAGAAGTGTCTTAGTTGAAACAACGCCTTTAAGGTTCGCAATAATCTGTGATAATTCAAGACGGTTCTGTGGTAATCCTCTTGTAAATACAGGCTCAATCATTGACTGATCAGCAGCAATTGCCTTTAGATTGAGGTAAGTACAGAACATTCTTATACGCTTCTTAAGCCCTTTCTTGTAATATCTCTCTTTTGTCTTTGTGAGGGTCTCAAGTGCTAGAAGCTTATATTGAATAGCAATGCCTGAACTGTTGCCAGCAAAGTTTTCATCTGTCAGATTAGGAACATGAGAAAGTGAATAGATATCTTCCTTTATTGAACGCTTGAGTGTTTCCACCGCATTCTCGTCAAATGTTCTAGTTAGATATTCAGAGCGTGCATCACTAGGAAGTTCCATAACACCGTTCTTACGGATAGCCTGGAGTGCTTTTGTTGCTTCTTCATCGTCATCACCTAAAAGAGCACCATAGACAACAAGCACTGCGTCAATGAACTGCTCCTTATCGTTGATTCTGTCAGAGCATAATGTATTGTATGCGTCAATTAGAGAAATCTGCTGTTCATAGTCTCCAATGCAGTCCATGTTGTTTCTATACTCAATGATAGGGTCCTCACCTAAGAAATGTGGATAAGGCTCACCTAGTTCTGAAAACTCGCCTTTTTCGAATTCCTCATTGCAAGTGATTCCGATTCTTGTGACATAGTTCTCAGTTGTTACTGTTGCGATGATATTGAACCTGTCAGTAGAATCATCTTTTTCAATCGAATAATAAACGCTGAATAGTTCATGCTGTTCAATTGAGGCATCGAAAACCTTGAATGTTGACAATGGGTCAAGTGTCTTGGTCATCAGCTTGCTTTCATGCTCACATAAGTAAACATACTCATAAGCGACACCAGCACGTGACATATTGATAGCATTGCATGAATCTGTATCATCTGTTTCAGCATCAACAAAAGCACCTGTCAGCTTGTCAATATTGCCGTCTTCTGTATTCTTCTTGAATGTGATAGGGTTTGAAAGAAAATAGCCCGTTGCTGTATCTGATATATCTTTAGCATGGTTTACCATGATCTTATTGTTCGGCTGGTTCTTAAACTTCTTTTTCCTGTTCATGATGGCATGCTTGCCAAAGTAATAGCCGACATTCTTCAATATCTCAGGAGCACGAATACTATAATGCTTAGCAATGAGACGAAGAATCATGCTTCTGTCTATGTTTGTCTCGTCGAATTTTTCTCGTGGAATCGTGAAAGTATAATACATCTTTTAAAATCTCCTCTTTCCTGCTCTTGCCTTCTTCATAAGGATTTCATTTTCTATAGCATATCTAACCGCATCTATAGTGTGGTTGTTTCTGTCGGGGAACTCCCCTCTAAGGTTGCCGTCTCTATCCATTTCAATTTCATAGTCATTGAATTCACGTGCAGCATTGGGGCATCTAACAGGATCTATAATTATCTTGTCTAAGTCCTGAAGGAACTTTATTCCATTGTCCACACTGTCAGCGCCTTTCTTTGCACCGATGATATTGAGACCTAATAACTTGAATTCATTAATAGTTCTTGGTTCAGCTGAATCAGCAGTGACTAGCTTATTGAGTGGGTTGATCTCTTTTATGAGTTTCACGGCCTTGGCATTTGATAGTCTAGTTCCATATACTTCACCAAAAATAAAAAGACGCCTGCGCGTCTTGTCATAGTTTGCTTTGACATATGCCAATGGGTCACCAGCATAACCAAAGTCCAATCCGTTTTTTAATCTATCGAATACTTGTATTTCCTCGTCGGTTATCTCACGTATATCAAGGTTAGTGAAAACCTCACTACCTGTACCGGTTACCTCTCCCAAATAGTCATGCCTGTACTTATCAGGCTTTGTCTCCTTCATGTGGTCGGCTTCTATTAAGAACTGCTCCCCAAGCCACTGAGGTGGCGCCTGTAAGTAAGTTGTATGAGAGACATATGTATCATCCCTTTTTACTAGAACTTGCCTGTTGCACCAATTACGTTGTGATTCGGGAGGGTTAAAAGAGTAAAATACACAATACTCAGGACCACCACGAAGAAGTGACTGATTGATATTGGTTATTTTATCGTATGTTTCGAATTCGTCACATTCTTCATACCAGACATATTTAACATAGCCTATGTGAACCTTTGTTGACTTCATTTTTTTAGGTTCATCGGCACCCTTGAATATTATCTGCTGACCTGTCGGCATGTAAGTCATTTTTAATTTTGACTCAGGTATTAGCCAATCATCTTGAGCACCTAACTTATAGATGCCCCACTTAATCTGTTCATACACTGAATCTCTGAGAGTGTCTTTTACTCTTCTCATGATAACAGCGTTACTCATAACACCTCGCTGTGCATCTCTCATAATGCCTAGAGGTATCTCAACACCTATAAAAGAGGACTTTAAAGAACCACGGCCACCTTTTAGCCAATAATGCGTGTAGTCATTGTTTTTTACATGCTTATGAACTTCATAAAAAGCCGGACCAATGGTAGATTTCAAACTAACCTTATTCATCTATATCATCTACAATCACTGTCTTGCCGTTCGATGTAACATCTACATTGTCTGTAAACATGCCAAAACGCTTGCCTAATAACTCTGCAGCTTTAAGCCTTTCTTTCTCGTCCGGAGGTTTCTGTACGACTTTTTGCGTACCATTACCACTCATGATCATTACATAGGATTCCGATTTAGCACGCATGACAGATGTGAGATACTCAACTATCTCTTGAATGTCGGCAGTATTCTCATTATGGATTTCTTCCATTTTTTCAGAGATATACTTTTGTATCTCTTCTTTTTTTAAAAGCTTAGAGGCAAGAGGCGCTGCACTTATGGCACTTTTACAATTGGCATAGACTGCTAGATATGCTCTTGTAGCATTAGTATCTTTTAGATACTCATCACAAAATAGTTTCTGCTTTTCTGTCATAGTCGCACCCCTTTCTTATCAAATAACAAAAAAGAGGCTTTATTATGCCTCTCTGCTTAATTTGCCTCTTTTTACCATTATATAACATTAAATAACGTAACGTGACGGCAAATGGTGCAAATGGCCATCAATTCACGTCACACGTTAACTCATGATAATAACTAATTTGTCGATTGCATCATGTATGTATCTTTCAGCCGTCCTCTGTGAGATATGCAGCATGTCAGCAGTATCATAGATACTCATTAGTTCGATGTATCGATAAAAGAGTACATCCCTATGATTGATATCATCTAGTTTGTCTATATTTTGACGTATGAGAGCCATTTCTTCTAAACACCTATCCTTCATCAAGATATAGTCATTCTGTGTCTTGGGCTCACTGTATGAACCTGTTGGGCTATCTCTATACGAGATGGCTTTAACATTGATTAACTTATTCTGTAGATAGTCTGCTTTGTCTTTTAGATTCCTATATGATTTTAAATATGTTCTGACTTCTTCGGCTGTCATACGTTACCTCCTGATTACTCAAAAATGAAAAATAAATAAATCACTATCACCAGTACAAATAAAATAAAAAACAAAAATTAACCTCCTTTCTGGAGAAGAAGAAAACAGGCCTTTACTCTTCCTATTGGTTTTCAATTTGTGTCTTCTCTTCTCCCAGCAATATCATAACTTTTTAGTTGGATAGCAAAATTAGCGCTTCATACTCTTATTCTTTGCAAAAGAAGGTGAATGAGATTGAAGCAAAGCCATGACACTGCTGTTGTTTGTTGGTTTTAGAATAGAAAAATATGTTAGGGCATCAAGTTCATGAGAGGATCTTGCTTTTAGAAAAGAATCTATTAAGTATGAGGGGTCCTAATAAATTTTCTTGATAGTATATAAAATCTAATAAAGAACTCAATGCCCTGCTTGATTATCTGATGAATTCTGATTGAATGAATCTAGCTAGTTCCAGATATTCGTCATAGTCAGTTTTTTTGGTAGATATATCATCTAAAGAAATAATCATATTTCTATTATTTCGTGTTCTTGTTGCAATGATAACTCTATCTGCTTCGTAATTAACACCGTCATACCAGAAGTCTCCATTGTCTTTTTTGCCTTTGAAGTTCTTCAGATATTCCATACGCTGCTCTGCTAACTCCAACGAAAGAAAATATTCATCGAATACCAAAGTTGTTGGCGATTTCTTAGTATAGAACGCAATTCTGTAAGGATATGATTCTTTTGCATGCTTTTTTAGTTCAAATCTAACTCTTTCTAGATTGATAACAGAAAAATTATTTCTCATGTGTTCTTTTTCTTCTTCTGCTTCTTGATGCTTGAATACTTTGAATACTTCTACGAAGTTACATTTTAATTTATTTGGCTTTCTTTCTATCTGTGGTTTTGGCCTTGGTTTAAGTTTAATTGTTGGTTCAATATCTTTAATAACTCCATCGAACCACTTAATCTTTAGGTGAAGATCATATTTATTTGAATTGTATATCTTACCATTTTTTGAATGGATTCTAAGAGTATCGTTTGAGATTCCAAAGAACTTCTTCATTTTATTACTGCTCCCACATGCTAAAAAGCTGCCATCATCTGCATTGTATGCATAATAAGAACCAGTTCTTATCATTTTCTACGTCTCCTTTATCGTTGTTTTGAATTTATATTCAAAAATCTTTTTCTTAATCTTATATACTTCTGTTTTTCTGCCTTTAACGTCTTCTACAACTTTAACGTTATTGATGTAATAGACGAAGTCAGCGATATACTCCATCCTTCTTCTTTTTCTCTTTTTGCCATCAATCTCAATTTCAAAAGGAGGGATTAACTCAAAAGGTACCTGTAATTGTAGATTATGAATTAATCCGTCTTTTTCCATCTGCTTTAATTCCAAATAGCGTTTTGCTTCTTTTTTAGAATCGAACGTGAAGCCGTCAACTGTAGTTTTTCTTGAGTTGTACTTGCTCATTAGAATTGGATATCCTCTTCATCCATGATTAAGCCTTCATCCTCAAACTGCTGAATTGGTTCATTATGCACATAACTATTGGTTTGCGCTTGTGATGCAGTGGCTGTATTACTATCTCTCTTTGTATTAATAAACTGTACAGAGTCAGCAATCACCTCAGTAACATATACCTTTTGGCCTTGGTTATTGTCATAATTTCTTGTCTGGATTCTTCCATCTACTGAAACCATCGAACCTTTAGAGCAATAGCGCTCTGTGTTTTCCGCAATCTTCCCCCAGCACACACAATTAATGAAGTCAGCCTCCTGATCATCGCTCTTGAAGTTTCTTTCTACTGCTAGATTGAAAGAAGTGACTGCCTTTCCACTCCCTGTTCTTCTTAGTTCAGGGTCTCTTGTAAGTCTTCCGACTAATAAAGCACGATTAAGCATTAATAGTGTTCCTCCTTGTCTTTTCTTGTCATAAGTTATTGCGCTCCTTATCTTTTCTGAGTTCTTCTCTAAATGTCGAAAGCGTAGAGAAGAAGACTGCTAACAGGATAAATACTCCAATCACTAGCGCTAAGGCTAGCACAACAAGAAGAATCAGAAGAAACGCATATTTAACTAACTGTAATAGAATCATTTGTATCACTCCTATCTGATAAATAAGTAAATCATCAACATCAGTGTAGCAACATAAGCTGCTGCTAAGATAAAGAAATCTCTGTTAGCCTTTTTACAGCTTTTAACAAGTTTATTATTCAACTTCTGAAGATCATCCATTTTCCCACAATCTTCTCTATAGAAATTCAATACAGTAGCATTTGCTTTCATTAGGGTTGTTTTTTCTCTTTTTAGAGTATTGTTTTCTTTTTTTAAATCTTGGCATACTTCTTCAAGCTCTCCATATTCTTCTTTCAAATATGAATACTCTTCTTCTAGCTTGTTATATTTGGTTTCCTTTTCTTCTACAATTTCATGTACTTTTTCGGCACTAAAACACACCATTGAAGCTAGCCTCCTCTTCTAATTCCTTTATATGATCCTGAGTTCTTCTCATAGATCTTTCTACTTTTCTTTCTATGATTTCAGCAATTTTATGGACATCTAGATATCCCATCACAAATAACTCACAGATACATATCAATACATCTGCAGTCTCTTCATCCAAATGTGAAGCGTTGATTGGGTCCAATCCATTACGTTTGATTTTTGATATTGCTTGTATAAGTTCTGCATTTTCTTCCATTGCAATTGTTAGCATGTGCTGGTCGCCCCATGTCTCGCATACTTTTTCAAGTTCCGGACAATTTGATACAAGAGCACCAAGCATATTATTTAATTCATGTGAATCCATCTATTTTTCTCCTTTATGTTTTTTTGCTAAAAACAGGTTATTTATCATTTTTGGCTTTTCCAAGTCTTCTAATGGAACTCGCTCTATAACCGAAAGGAATAATTCATCATCTGGTCTAGTATTTAAAATCAGTTCATGAATAATCTCTTTCAATCCGTCACAGTATTCCTCTAGATCATCACAATATCTTTCTAAATATTCCAAATAGCGTTCATCGCCATATTTCACAAAGCCTTGATCACCAACGAAGAACATACTGCACTGAGGGTTGACACTAGGTCTTTTTGGCTTATAGAGTTTCATAAATCTAACCTCTTATACTTTCTCCAGAATCAGCCAATAGCATGATTGCGTGTCCTCTTGGCGAATCATTTACTTCAATATGAGTTACTAACATATCTCCATAATGGTTATCCATGAATGTGTCACTATGAGTGATTTCCCATTTTGTTCCTTGTATACAAAAATTCCAACTTTTACATCTAATGTCAATGAGTTCATCTTCATCGACTCTTGTTAACACTTCATTTATTCTCATTATTTTACTGTTCTCCTTCTACTTCTAAGTCTTCAATGTAATCATCATTTTTATGTGCAGTTAAATATTTTAATAATTCTGTATCTGAAGCATTAGGACCATAATATAGATCATCAGGATAAAAGAACTTAGTAAACTGCGTATACCATCCACTTTTTTTAAAATATTTATTAAAGCCCATCACTTGAATTTTTCTGACATATAGTTTAGGTGTTAATTTTAAAGTCAGCATTTTAATATCAGCTGTTAAATACTCAGCTTCCCAGTTCTTCTCATTTCTTAAAAATGAGGTTCTCTCTTCTTTATTATTCAGCATCATTGACCACCTCCGCCGTTTTAAGTAATTCTTCAACGTTAAATAATTCATCTTCTCTTAAGAATTCAAATAACTTCTCACAAAGAGGAACACAATTGAGTGGTTCATCTGCTCCGTTCTCAGGAGAGAACCAAGTACCATCCTTATCGACTGGCTTCAATGTGAAGAACGCGATTGTGAAATCATCATCACGTGATACCCATTCATAACCTTCAGATAGCATATATTCAAGTAAGCCGTATTCCAGAGCATTCATTTTTATCTTATGCTTCTGATATAGCCATCTAACAATACTGATCCTTGAACACTCGAATTTAGTTGTTCCGTTTACTGGTTCCTTCGTTTGATAACCAAACTTACATTTATTGCATGATGGGAAGTCTGGATCACACCAGAATAATTCACCAGTAGATTTATCTACCGAAAAACTGAAATCTCTGGATTTAATTTCATTTGCATAAAATTCAAAATTTGTCATATTATAAATCCCCTCCTAGTTCTTCCATTGATTTTCTTAATTCGGCAACCTCTTCATCAGAGACTTGCTCTTCATCATTTCCGTATAGTCCTTCCGCTAATCGCCTTAATTCTTCTTTATCCTCTTCAGTTACTCTTTTTTTAAGTTTCTTTTTCTTCTGGTACCATTTCTTTTCTTTTGCTACTGCTAAAGCAAAGTTCTTTAGATTGGTTATTTTCTCAAGTCCATAGAGTTTGCATGTCTCTATTACTTCATCGGAAACTTCTTCAAAGTCATTTTCAATAAGAAAAGATTTTAAATCAGACAAGTCAGAGTCACTGACAGACAGTCTTCTTTTATTCTTTATTTCTTTTATTCTTTTATTCTTATTACGTCCTACTTCTTGTCCTACTTCTTGTCCTACCTCTTGTCCTACCTCTTGTCCTATTTTTAGGACACTAGGTGAGACACGGTTCTGATATTTGTCCCAGTTCTCAACTGTTATAAGAGTGCCTTTTCTAGATATATCTAATTTGATTTTTCCGCACTCTTCTAAGAGGTGAAGATATTTAGTAATGGTGTTTTTTGCCATCCCGCATCTTTCCGATACCTGTCTAAGAGACAAAATGCATTGTCCTCTTTTGATAAGCTGTCCATGATGGTAGTAATCAACAGGATTGGCATGAAGAAGGATGTCAATCCAAATGTGTAGCATTTTTGAATCATGATAGACTTCGTCGTAGTCCATCATGTATAACTTGATCCATCTTTTTTTTTCATCCATCCCTCATGTCTTCCTTTCTTTAATTAGAACTGTTCATAATCAAAATCTTCACCAAAGTCACCAAATTCAGCATCGCCGAAATCAGTATTGACTATCGCCTCTTCTAGAACCTTGTCAGATTCTTCATGTGGCTGTGGTGCTTTAGGCGCTGAACTTTCATGTTCGATTGCTTTAGGTGCTTCTTCATGTGCCTGTGGTTCTTCATCGTTTACAAATGTAACAGGAGCATCAACATACTCTTTTGTGCCATCACTATTGATTACTGCCATATCTGCATCAATAGCATTCTGCAGATCAATTGACATGATACCCCACTTACTGATCAACTGACGAAGCATAGTCTTATATGCCATTCCATCGAAATCTTTAGACCAGAATGTCCAGTTAGTGCCTTTTCTTTTATCTGCTGCATATCCTTGAGAGTATTTAAGCGCATGTGCTTCCATCTTCTCTTTTGACCAGTACATTGTTTTTCTAAAGCCGTTTGTATATTCAAACATTGCATAATAGCCGACTGTCTTAGCGTTCTCTCTTACAAGTTCATCATCAATTAATCTGACTTCAATCTCTTCATTAAGAGGGTCATAACGGATTAATTCACCTTCCTTAATCGAAATAACATTTAATTTTCTATACTGTCCACTTCTGATAGCTAGCTGAATGTAGCCTTTATAACCTAATTGGAACTGTGCCACTGTTCCTCTCTTAGTCTTGTAAGGTACAAAGTAGTATTGTCCTAACTGAGGAGAAGGAGATAAGTTAAGCGCTTCACCAAGGAATGCGGCAGTAATGATACTATTAGGCTCACACTCCTGAAGCTTTGGATCATTGACAACTGTAGAAGTAATAGAAGCAATGAAACGTGTTACATTCTTACCACCAACAACATCATTGATTTTTCTCTGTACTGCTGGGCTTGCGATAAAAGTACTGAATTTTGCTTTGTTTGTGTCTTTTCTTAAACTGTTTTTAACTGTCATTTTTATTTACCTTCTTTCTTTCTAGGGAATCTTAAATCATAATCGAAACAACCATCATATTTGGCTTTGAGGTAGTCTAGAGATGTTTTTAATTCATTTAGTGCTGCATTGGTTCCTACGATTTTACCAACCAACATCTTTAGAGGTTCTTTTTCTTCTGAAGGAACATTTACAGGCTTTTCCTGCTGCTTAACTTCTTCCTTCTTTGCTTCTTCTTTCTTCTGATGTTCCTGTTCATCTCGTCTATCGAGGATTTCTCTAAATCTTCTTTCTAGGAGTGGCTTAATGTCTTCAAAAGAGCCGTCTCTTAACTTATCTCTATAGACACTTACATCAATCATCTGCTGATCAACATCAGTTTCTTTACATCTAGCCTCTAAATAGATGTCTAAAGACTCACAACGCTGCATATATGATTTATATGTTTCCTTAGTTCTTTCACATTCATTCTTGATTGCATCTACCAGCGCTTTGGTTGGCTTCTTGTTGTTTATAAACTTCTTTAATGAACTCCAGCGCGGATCAATAGAGAAAACCTTAGTTGCACAATATCCATCAAAGTCATCTCTATGCACATAATCATTAAGAGCCTTATTAATGAGTTTTCTTACAACCATTTCATTCTCTGCTACTTCCTTATCTGTGAATTCCTTAATATCACTAGATAATGAACTAATAGAAGCATCAAACATCTTAAGAACTTCTTTCATATCGTTCTCAAAATCTGTGTAGACTTTCATTGCTTCTTTTTTGACTGCCTTCTTGCTTTCATTGACATTGTCTTTTTCTTTCTTCAGCTTAGAAACAACGTCAGATAACTCTTTATAGTTGTCTGCAGTCACTACAATGCCGTCATAGCGTTTCAAATAAGACTTTACAGCCTCTTTGAAGTGTTTTACGTTACATCCTTCAATCTGCGCTGGAATGACCTTCACAACGCTTAAACTAGGCATTTCAGCCACTTCATTGACATCTGCATCAATAGGCTGTGTATCTTCTTCCACTGCATCCTGATACTTTACTAATTCATAGCTTTCAGCGTGTTCTTCTTTTAATGCGACTACTGATCCGTCTGGTGCAACTGCGATAACTGCACTCACTGCACCGAAAGGCCACTCAAGCCCTTCAACTTTCTTTTTGTCATCTGCAAGCATGACTTTGATAATCTCAAAATCAATCTTGTCAGTGACAACACCGAGATAACCGCCATAGAGACGGTCTTTAATTTCTTGTTTAAATCTCATTCTTTTTCTCCTTTAAATAAAATTTGGTTCCTTATCTTCCACGATGTGCTTTTTCCAGAAGGCTTCTTCATCAGCCTCTAGCTGCATGAGATCCAAAAGCACCTCGCTTCTTTCAATTCTTCTAATAATTGTCTTGGTTTCATCGCACCACGGCATCATAGCAATAGCGAATAATAGAACGAATTCAGCACCTGTCACATTCATATAGTGCAAGCACTGACAGTAATATGTCTGAGGCATTGAATCATCGCCCCATTCTTCTTGGAAGTACTGCCACTTATTTATGGTCGTTGATTTTATTTCTAAAATCCCTGTTGATCCATCATCCTTTCGAATAAGAGCGCCGTCCAAGTTGGCTCGCATCCATTCCTTGTCCCTTCTAGATAACGAATAATTCTTTGTGTCAAAGACTTCGTATTCATTCCCATATAATGCTTCAAACAGGTTGAACATGACAGGCTCTAGACGATTACCCATCTCAATGGCATGATTTGAGACCTGAGGTCTTTTTTGTCTGCCTGTCTTGTCTTCCCAAAGTTCATGTAAAGTTGTGTAGCGGTTGACACCTTCGATGATTCCAGCATCTGAACCACCAATGCCCTTCCTTCTTTGAGAGAGCCACCCTTCTTTATCTTTTGGAATCGGATCATAGAGACAATCGAACAATCCTTTGAAAGAAGTCATCATATTTCCTCTAAAGCTGCGATTACGTCTTTAATAAGAGCCATGCCACTGTCTCCAGTAACATCAATGAACACTTCTGCATTACCTTCATAGAGTCTTACAGTGACCTCTTCATTGCCGTTCTTATCCTTGTGATATAGCATTTCAGCGATTTCATCTTTCCACTTTCTAGTTCTAGTGAGAGTTTCGAACAAGCTCTCTAGAATATCTTTCTTATTCTCCATCTAAGTAATCCCCTCCGAACAAGTTATCTAGTGCTTCTAAGATATCAGAGATTGTATTTACATCCCCTAATGGTCCAAATACTTCAATTGCATCATCTGGACTTTCATACACCTTGTTTAGAATTCTATTGAATTCCTTTTCTTCTCCTTCATCGTCAAACCCATTAGTAAAGCGTCCTTCTTTGGCAGCTTTAACGATGTAAGCAAATAGCAATAAGTACTGCCATGTGTTTCCTCTCCCTGTTACTTCACAGTTCCCGTTTTTAATCTCAAGGTGTAGGAATGGTGTTTCTACGTGTTTGATCATAATTATTTATCCCCCTTTAATCCGATATATTCCAAAAATAAGATGTTTAATCCTAATGAGAAAGCACTTAAGACATGTGCGGCTGTACTATCCCAATTTGTGCCTGTACTAATCATTGAAATAACCATGCCTAAAACAAAAGTGTTAAATGCAATCAATACGATTCTTTTACTATTCATAATTTCCTCTTTCTGTGCTACAATAAGCACTGTCTGATTTTTATCAATCTTTTCCAAGATTGAGTGGAGCACACGATGGCTGTCGTGTGTTCTTTTTTTGTGCTCATAAGCACTTAGCGCTAGGAGACCGTATACAGTAGGTATGTATAGTCAATGGAATTACCCAAAAAGAGAAATGTTAAATTATGTATTGCAGTTCATTCTACGAATTATTATTTGTCTCCTAGCCTTAGGTGCCTACGAGCAACTAAAGCTACTTATTCAATTGTCTTTCTTTTAGTGAGCTCCTCTACCACTGCTGCAATCAACTTATCTGAAGGAGCTCTATAGTAATTGTTCATGTAATCGAAGAAGGCCTTACGTGGAATGTAAGTACTTCTTTTACCTGAGCTATGTTTTACTACTGACCCAGGCATTACGCCCTGTTCTATAGCGTTTAGGATGAATTCTCTACTTTTCTTAGTGATTCTCATTACTTCCTCAACGCTGATACTCCATTCATCCATTTTCATCACGCTCGATCAATGGAACGATTCCATCATTTTTTAATAGGTCATAAATGAATCTTCTTCCTTTTTGTGTCCAATAAGTTTGCATTCTCACATCAGAACGGCCGTCACTTCTTGTGATATTGATAGTTCTAGAATGTGTGTAGCCTTTATTCTGATATTTGCTATATAGAAGCCACTGGCCACCTTGCTTATACTGAACACCCAACTCATGAAGTTTCTTATTCATCGTTGGGGCTCCAAGTCCGTAATCCTTAGCAATCTGAGAAATCAATACTAATGACTTGCTCTGAAGGATCTGATCATAATAATCAGCCTTTGGCTTTAATTCATTTAGCTGCTGATCCTTCATCTTGTTTTCAAGTTCTAGCTTTTCATTTGTCTGAAGAAGCGCTTGAACTTGCTTTCTTGAATATTCAAGAGCCCTGTTCATGACAGCTTCTGGACTGTTCCACTTTTTTTCGAGTTCCAAGAAGTACTGTCTGATCTGTTTACCCTTCTCACTTCTTTGGATCATTGCAATTTCTTTTGCCATATCTAGAGTGATTTCATAGTCAGTTGAGGGTCTTCCGCCTTTAGGGTTTTGGACATTTTTGTCCATAACCTCTCTATAATCAAAATTTTGATTAAAACCATATTCAGTCATTCTTAGAAACCATTTTTTAAAAGGTGTTTCAATTTCTAAGAATTCATGTAATTCTCTTGCTGACAGTGTGATTCTGTCACTGTCATAATTAACTCTTAATAATTCGTTCATTTCTTTTCCTCCTCTCTTAGCTTCTTAGTAATTTTTCTCTTGTAAGGTGCTAGATCCTTTTGAAGCAAATAAGCCAATAAAGAATCATCGTTTAATTCTTCGATAATGCGATTTAACTTTTTTGATAAATCTTCTACTGTGACCGCTTTGCTTCCTCCAACATCTTGCAGCGCTTCTAACACATTAAGCATTGCTTGCTTGTTTTCTGTTAGAAGAGGTACAGAGCTCTTGATAAATCCATCTAACTGATGAAGATTGTTTTCTAGATCATTCAAGTTTTTTAACTCTTCTAATAAATTGACATCTTTTTCCATTTTGTTTCTCCTTTCTAAATGTGCATTGTGAATGAACGTTTTGATTAAAAAAATTATTCTAAGATAATATCTTCAACATTTACGTTGCAAGCAATGGCTATCTTAATAATTTCTTTGGCTAACCAATTTCTTTTACCCTGTTCCTTTTTGGCGTAGGTATCTGGATTCATTCCGACGAATTTAGCAAATTGGATTTGGTTCATATTCATTCCAACTCGCAATTGTTTAATTGTATATCCCATCGTTTTCCTCCTTTCTTGTTCATCTACAATGCACATATTACATCATCACTTGTCCATTGTCAATGCACATTGCACATTTTTTGTGTTATTTGTACAATTTGAATGCACATACGTGGAGTTTTTGCTATAATATTATCAGAAAGGTGGTGAAACAAATGAGTGATATTGATGTTAGAATTGGAAGGAAACTCCAAAAAATAAGAGAATCTAAAAATCTATCACTTAATGATGTTGGACTAAAAGTAGGCAAAGCGAGAAATACTATTCATGCATATGAAAAAGGGAAAATATCAATAAGTGTAGATGCCTTAAATTCTATTTGTAATGTATTAGATTGTTGTTTTGTGGATGTATTAAATGAAATTGTGCAAGATATAAAAAGAGAAGAAAAATAAAATACAGCCATTTTCAGTCATAAAAACGGCCGTAAACACTTGTAATTAAAAAAAGGAGAAGGGAAAAATGAAAGAAAAGAAAATAACATGGTGGAAAATACTTCTTATTATATTTTTTTGGCCATTTGCTATTATTTATTATGGTGGTAAGTATCTAATTAAGTTTTATAAGTCTAGTAAGTATACAGTCAAACAGAAAGTTATACACACTATTATCGGTGTATGTGTGCTTTTAGTTTTAGGGGCTATTTCAGCTTCATCATTAAATCCAGAAATAAAAAAAAGTAACAATATCAGACATAACCCTATATAAGGGAACAACAAAAAAAATAAAGTCTAAAATTACACCTGATAAGGTAGTAGTTAAAAATATTGAATATACTAGCTATAACCCTAATATTATTTCTATCAGTGATAAAGGAAAGATTGAAGCAAAAAATGAAGGTACCACTACCGTTGTATGTAAAGTAACTGACGATAATGAAAAAACTGTCAAATCAAACAGATTTAAAGTAATTGTCGAACTTACAGAAGAGCAAAAAGAAGAACTGAGAAAAAAAGCCGAAGAAGAAGCATTAAAGGCAGAACAGGAACTTCAGCAAAAGAGAAATACACTTTCTTTAACTGAATCACTCAGAATAAAGGATGAATGTGAGCAGATTGTCAATCAGATTCTTAATGCACCTAGTACTGCAGACTATCCAGGAACTTTTTTAGATCCTCTAAAGGATTGGGGAATGAGGAAAGTGAATAACCTTGTAACAGTATCATCATACGTTGATGCTCAGAATCTTTTTGGGTCTAAACCGAGAACTTATTTTGTTATGCAGTTTAGAATGAACGATGATGGAAGCGGAAACCTATCATATTTTAAATTTGGCAATCAGGTAGTTACTGGTTCTTATAGTAATTAAGGTGAGGGTTTAAAAAGCATTGATAAAAGCTTTGTTGATGTATATAATGATAAGGAACAGAAATGACTGCACCTGATGCGGTTAGTAAAGCTCCTTATCAAAAGATAAGGGGCTTTTGCTTTATGCAATAAAAAAACACCCTAGTTGGCGCTAGGGTGCAACAGTGATATTGGCGTATCACTCATATAAAAGAAACATCTCATAAAGTCCTTTTACGTACTCAATTATATCACGATTGGCACGTTAAAGGCAAACAACTGAAAGGACGTGTCATATTTAACTAAAAACAAGAAAGCCCAGGAGGCAACGTACAAAATAGCACGCTTAGCATTTAGCTACCTAACCTGGGTCTTATTTCTAATGTGATAATATCATGCTAAATAACATTTGTCAAATCACTTGTTTCAAAATTTATTTTTCTTACTCGTCCGCACTTTTTGTGTCCAGGAAAAATATTGAGCCTAAACTTACTTGTATCTAAAACGCGCAAGATAGGCTCGACCATATCTCTATCTTTTGACCTCATATACATAGTATTAACAATTAAATCAGCTAATTGTATACCATAATGTGTAGCAGAATCGTAATATTTAACAGAAAACGTAAAATCATAATAACAAAATTCTGTATTCAAAAATTTTTCTAAATCTTTTAAATCACCCACCGCAATATTTCTGTTATCTATTGAAATAATAAAATCATATGACTGATCTTCTGGCAGTAAAGGAATAATCGCATCCTTAAAAAGGATTTTTACACCATAATTGAAAAATAAATTAGAATCATCAATAGGCTTTCTCATTCGAGTTTTATCGAATAAGACTGCACATCCATAAAAGTCATCTATTTTTTGAATCTTTTGGACTATTTCTATTTTTTCATCAATAGTCATGTTTCTGGTTTTCAACTCTGTATTTAAATCCATTTTTCTTGCAGATTTATGTTTCTTATTAATCTTCTTATACTTTCCAATCACTTTAGATGATGCATATCTATCTCCATAGACAATATAACCACCAATCGCAAAATGATTAGCTTTACTATTTTTATGTATTGACCCGGATTCATCTAAATATACGTAAATTTTCATAAATTCACCTCACAAGATATTTTATCTTATAAATTTACTCAATACAACAGCATTAATGAAAGGACGTGTCATATTATGCCTAGAAAGACTAGATTTAGACGCAGACCGAATAATACAGGAACCGTGGTTAAATTATCGGGTAAGAGAAGAAACCCCTTCTGTGCTCGTGTGATGAGCGATGAAAGAGATATAATAACAGGCAAGAAGAAACAGATATGTATAGGCACCTTTGCAACTCGTGAAGAGGCATTGAATGCCTTATCCCTCTACTCATTAAAGAGATCAAGCAGCATAACAAACGAGGAGGCTAGAAACCTTGCCCCTGATCTGTTTGATAGAATACAGGAAAAGACTCAGAAGAGAGTACCAACATTCAAAGAAATCTTTACTATCATAGATAATGAAACCTTTATTAAGAGAACCGAAAAAGGACATAAAAACATTCTGAACGCTTTTAGTCACCTTGACAGGCTGTCAAATATGCCTGTCAATATAATCACATTAAGAGATATGCAGAACATCTTTGACGGAATGGATACTGGTGTAAGTGTACAGAGAGATATGAAGTACATCTGTGTCAAAGTCTTCGAGTATGCAGTAATGCACAAATATATCAGTAGAGACGATGATTATTCTACTTATATAAAAATAAAGAGCCTTCCTAAGTCAACAATGCATAAAGCATTTACACTTGATGAAATAAAGAAACTCAAGAAACTAGATACTCCAGAAGCGCATGTGCTGCTTATTTATATCTATACAGGGTGTAGGCTTTCCGAACTCCTCTCACTTGATAGAAAACAGATACACATAGACGAGCCTTGCAATGATGATGGAGTAGAAAGAAAAATCAGTTATATCATTACAGGGTCCAAGACAGAAGCCGGAAGAAATAGAATCATTCCTATACATGACGGAATAAAGCAGTATGTCATTGATGAACTGATCAATAAGAAAGAAAGACTATTTGATTCAAAAAGAACATGGTTTTACATGACTGTACTCTATGCCCTCAATGATCAGCTGGGCATGAACCACAAGATGCATGATACAAGAGATACTTTTGCTTCTCTTTGTCAGCTTTACAATATTGATATTTATATACGTAAGAAGGTTCTTGGGCACAAACTGAATGATATCACCTTTGATATCTATACCAATGCCTCTAAGAATAAGTTATGGACAGAGATCAACAAGATAAAATTCTAGCGTTCCAAAAAAAGCGTTCCGTGAGCGTTCCACATGACACTTGATAAATGCCACTCAGGATTATATAATTATGTTGTTGTAAATATGCGTCTCCTTTCTGCAAGTTACAACAAACCAAAATCTTTATTATTTTTCTTATATGAGAGAGCCGACTTTTGTCGGCTTTTTTATTATATTATGATATACTTATTGTGTTAGCGGTTGAAGCACTCTAAGTGGCTTTTCTTGTTACTGATTTGTTACTAGTTTACGCTTTCATAGTGTTTCAAACCCCTAAAAAACCGCATAAATACAGGAGGAAAATTATAATGAAACATTTATATATGATGCGTCATGGACAGACTCTATTTAATGTTCGAAAAAGAATTCAGGGATCATGTGATTCTCCACTTACTGAGCTAGGTATTAAGCAAGCTGAAGCTGCAAGAGAGTTAATCAAGGATATTGCTTTCGATCATTACTACTCTAGTACGGCTGAAAGAGCATCTGATACATTAGAAATAGTAACAGAAGGTCAAGTACCCTATACAAGAGTAAAAGGTCTTAAGGAAAGAGATTTTGGATTATTTGAAGGAGAAAGTGAAGATTTAAATCCTCATTTTGATGATTTTAAATATGATGACTTATTTCCCCATTATGGTGGCGAAACAACCAAACAAGTACAACATAGAGTTGTAAAAACACTAACTGAAATCATGAATAAAGAAGACCATGAAGTAGTTCTTGCAGTAAGCCATGCCGGTGCTTCTATGCAATTCTTTAGTGCATTTAATAACCCAGCCATTATTTTTAACTCTGGAGGATTAACTAATTGCTGTATTCTTCATTATACATATAATAACAATGAGTTTAAATTTGTAGAAATATTAAGACCAGAGGTAAAGTAGATACATATGAAAGAAAAAGTATTATTTTTTGATATTGATGGTACGCTTGTAGATAACACTTATGGAGTTTATGAAGTACCTGAAGGTGTAAAAAGAGAACTTAAAAGAATTCAAAATGATGGGCACAAGCTTTTTATCTGCAGTGGTCGTCCTAAAGCCATGATTAACCAGCAGTTCCTTGATTTGGGTTTTGATGGTTATGTCTTATATAACGGTGGTTATATCGAGATTGATGGTGAATCTATCTTTGAAGAGAGAATGGATACAGAACTTGCGACTCAGACAGTTGATATGCTTGAAGAACTGAATTGTGATTATATGATTGAAACAGCACATCATATTTATATTGATAAGCGTTATAAAGAGCTTTATACGTTCTTTAAGAACCTCGGCATGGAAGAGATGTTTTCTATGGATTTTGACCGTGATGATGTCTTAAAACGTGCCATTAAAATAGAAGCCAATGTCACAAATAAAGACAAGCAGAAAGTAAGCGACTATTTAGATGGTAAGTTTGGTACTACTATCAGTTTTGATCAGCATGGCAGTGATAATTCATTTGAGTTCTTTTCACCAACCATGAGTAAAGCCATCGGTATTAAGAAAGTTCTCGAACATTATGGTTTAGATATCAAAGATACCTATGCATTTGGTGATGGTCTTAATGATATTGAAATGATTCAATTATGTCAGGTAGGTGTAGCTATGGGTAATGCCGTAGATGAATTAAAGGCACAAGCCGATATTACCTGTAAACCTATTGATAAAAATGGATTAGAGGATATTCTTAAGGCATTATTTCCACAATAAACATCTTATCTTCACATAGGTATGATATACTCTAGTCGAGGTGATTTCATGAAAAAAGACAATGGTAAATTAGCATATTATTTACCTATTATGATCAGTTTAGGTGTCGTATTTGGTATTTGTTTTGACAATATAGGTATAGGAATCTGTTTAGGTGTCGGTGCAGCCGGTATCCTTTCATTGTTTTCAATAAAAAAATAATCCTCCGCAAGGAGGATTTTTTCATTATTCGATTGTAATCACACGATGATCAAGACGAGGTGCTGCTTCTGGAGCCTTACCATCCGCAAATCCTATAATAACATTTCCGATACCTTCATAGTCTTCTTCAATGCCCCATTCTTTAAGAAGTCTTCTTCCTTCTTCACCTTCAAATACTTCTTTCGCACGATGAATCCAGCAAGAACCAAGTCCTAAGCCATGCGCTTCATTGAGCATATTGCCGATTGCAAGTGATCCATCATAGATATATGTAGGATATTCTTTCTTTGATAAAACAACAATCACTACAGGCGCACCATAGAAAGGATCTTTATCACTCCCCATAATATCAGCATTCAACTTTGATAAATGATCTCTCATTTCTTTATTCTTTACTACTACAAACTTAACGCCCTGTCTGCCCATACCAGTAGGAGCATATAAACCAGCTTCTACAATTCTCTCAAGATCTTCATCTCTAGGCATTTCATCTGTATATTTTCTAATACTTCTTCTTGTTTTTAAAACATCTAACACATTTAAGCCCCCTTCTTATTTACGTTCTCAACAGTCACAATCATCACAATTGTACCTACTACACTTAATACTAAACCTAAAAATAATGTTTCATAAACACCCATACTATCTAGTAAAATACCACCTAAGAAACTAGCTAGTACACCAGATACAGTCATACTTGTAGTAACGAGTGCCTGTCCTTTAACTGCATCCTTTGCATCAAATAATTTATCTACATAATAAACTGATGCAGGAATAAATAATGCATAAGCTAGCATCTGAGTTGCCTGAGCTAAATAGATCATAAACATATTTGTCGCAAAATAAGTCAATGTATGTTTAAGTGTGAAGAATATGGCGGAAATGATGATTGTATTTTTGATATTGATTTTATTTTTATACTTTTCAAATAAAGCCATTGTAGGAAGTTCCAACATTGCAGCCAAGAATACTGCATTTCCCATATCTCCTGTATTACCACCAACGTTTTTAATTACATTAATAAAGAAATTGTTGATGATTGTATGATCAAAATAAACTAATACAAAACCAGCTAAAAAAATCATGAATTTAAGATGCTTCTTAATAAAAGCTCCTGTGCTTTCTTTTTCGACTACTTTTTCTTCAATGACTTCATCTATTTCTGTCTCAGGCATCTTAAATGAGCGAATAAGAGGTAGAATACCCAAGAAGATAACAATATAAGCAAGCGGCATTAAAGTAGGGCTCACTGCTTTGACTACATTTCCTAATACAAGAGACGCAAGAGCATAAGCCACTGATCCAATACCACGTGCTACACCAAACTTAACATCAATACCATGCTTCTGGAATGCGAAAGCAAGTGAGTTAACTAGAGGCATTGTAGTATAAAGAATTGTAGAAACTGCAATAAACAAAGCAGCAGCTAAGAATGTCACCTTACTTACAAACATGAGGAATACAGATAGAATACTACAAAGACCAAACATGATCATTAAGACTTTCTTCATTGAAATGTTTGACTTATCTACAAATCCTCCAAGTACGGGTTGTGCAATACTTGTTAGAATATTTGCGATTGCAAGTACAATCCCAATTAAAGATGAACTCATGCCAATTGACCCTAGATATACAGCGGCATAGCCAATAACTGCACAGAATCCTACATAGTAAATCCCCTGCAACATTGAGTATCTAACATTAATACTTTTTGATTGTTCCATTTTATGATCTCCCTTACATGTGATAATAATATTATAACAGAACAGAAAGAATTCTGTAATCTCTTACATATTCTGAAAATAAAAAACTCAGGATTTCTCCTGAGTAACATTCAATGGCGCAGGTTGAGGGATTCGAACCCCCGCAGGACGTTAATCCTCTGTCGGTTTTCAAGACCGATCCCTTCAGCCGGACTTGGGTAAACCTGCATCATTCTAATGGTGGTTCCGGCCGGAATCGAACCAGCGACACGAGGATTTTCAGTCCTCTGCTCTACCGACTGAGCTATCTGGGCAGTTAAATTGTTGTCTCATTTCTGCGACTTCTATACTTTATCATATTCTTCGACTCTTGGCAAGCTTTTTTTCAAAAAATTTTATTTATCAGCCAGATTCCTGTTTTTGTCTTAAAAATCTTGCTTTTTACGGACTCAATTGTCTCTCTGGAACTTTGTTCTTCTGCAAGATTCACTAAAAAATCTGCTTCTACAAGAATCTGATAATCAATACCATCGATTCCGGTTATTGTATGATGATGACTTACAATATAAGAAACACGATCTACAAATTCTTTCGGCAGATCTGAATCTGCGAAAAATTCCTCTAGCAGTGCCGCACTTTCTTCCTCCTGATGTTTGCCGTTGGCATTTCCGTATTTTACTCTGCAGAGAGGGCAGGCAATGTCGTGGACAACCGCAGTCACCTCCACCAGCTTCTGCTGCTCCGGTGACAGATTTTCGCCTTCTGCGATTGTTTTTGCATATGCGTATACTTTCATGAAATGGCTGATGTCATGAAGATCTCCCTTGGAATACTCTACCATTTTTTTTACAACTTCTGCTACTGTCATGTTTTGTTCCTGCCTTTCTCTTACGGGTTTAGTTACTTGTGCACTCCGTTCTCAGTAACCGGGTTTATCTTATTCTGAAAAACAGCAGAATCTTTCGATCCTGCTGTTTACAATTATCAATTATTTGCAAAGTTCCTCTGCCATAGCCTCAATCTCTGCTTCGTTTGCTTCGCTTAAGGAAGAAGTGATCTTTACATTATTTTCAAGCCATGTGATATTTTTACTCTTTTCAAACATTCCCTGCATGATTCTTGCTGCTGCAGGTGCCCAGCTTCCGTTTTCGATGAGACCGATAGTACGGTTCTGGTAGCTACGTTCTGTAAGGTTCTCTATGTAGGTACGCATAAACGGGAAAATATCTCCGTTGTATGTAATTGTGGCAAGTACCAGCTTGCCGTAACGGAAAGCATCTTCCACTGCTTCTGCCATGTCATCTCTTGCAAGGTCAAATACAGTTACTTTCGGGCATCCTTTTTCTTCCAGTTTCTGTGCCAGAAGTTCTACTGCTTTCTTTGTGTTTCCGTAAACAGATGTATAGGCGATCACAACACCTTCGCTCTCTACTTTGTAGGAGGACCAGATATCATATTTCTCAATGTAATGTCCCAGGTTCTCTGTGAGGATTGGACCATGAAGCGGACAGATTGTCTGGATATCCAGAGTTGCGGCAGCTTTCAGAAGCTTCTGAACCTGTGCACCGTATTTTCCAACGATTCCGATATAGTAACGACGTGCTTCGCCGTCCCAGTCTTCTTCTACGTCAAGTGCTCCGAATTTGCCGAAACCGTCTGCTG
>OMDA01000087.1_pt1 | contig 46126 bp, 34 predicted proteins | sample 1645141 | NCBI WGS metagenome assembly OMDA01 (sample SAMEA103958151, study PRJEB25191) | human gut metagenome | reverse complement strand
TTGTTGCTCAGGAACTTATAAATAAAGTTAAATTATAGTGTTGCGGAATTAAGGATATGTTCATAATAGTCAATTATATGTTAATGTTAAGACCAAAAACGTAAGAAGACGGGGTGCGGATGCCTAATGTCTCGGGATCTACGCCAAGATTATTCTTAGTCCAAATGGCTTTTGGATTATTGATCTGGAAACGGAAAGTGCAGTGGTTGATACCGAAGCGGCGGAGCCAGTTTTCGGGAATGTCGTAACCAAAGACGATATTGCGTATTTTCAGGAAGTCGGCGTCGTGAACAGAGGTGTTGCTATATTCGGTCTCATCGCTTAGCATATTGGAGCCATACTGACCGATACCAGGAGTGTTGGTAGGATTTTCAGGAGTCCAGGCGTTGAGGAAATATGAGGCAATTGCGGTGTTGGGGACATCAAAAGTCTCATTCTCACAAAGGGCACGCATCTTATGACCACCATAATAAGCCATCAAGAGACTGAAGCTGAAACCACGCCAACGGAGAGAGTTGTCCATGCTGACAATCACCTTAGGATCGGTCTGACCGGAGTATTCAAGGACATCCACGGTGTTACGGGAAACAGAGCGCTGAGGATTTCCATCTTCGTCAAACCAAGTGGTCATACCTTCACGGCCAGTGTCGGAGCTAATGCCTGCAAAACGATAGCTCCACAAAGCGCTTGCGGGATATCCGCTGACAAAAGGAGTACGAATCAATTCAGTGGCAGTCTTGGCTGCATTCTGTACCTTGGTGACCTCATTCTTATTATGAGTGAAAGTCAAAGAGGTAGACCATGAGAAATCCTTGCGGTCGGATGGCTTGAACCAGTCATATGAAAGCGCGATTTCAACACCTCGGTTGCGCATAGAGGCAACGTTTGCAAACATGGAAGCGAAACCGGTAGAGGGGTCAAGCATCTGATTGTTGAAAACGTCTTTGCTGACCTTATTATAGTAATCAATATTACCACGCAGACGATAATTGAAAAGGCTGAAATCAACACCGATATTGGTGGTACGTGCCTGTTCCCAACGTAGGTTAGGGTTGGCTGGACTGCTTATAGTACCAAGTGGAAGCTGAGTGAATGGATTATTACCCTGTGTTGTAGCCACCATATAGCTTGACGCACCCTGATAGATGTTACCGGTGACACCGTAGCTTGCGCGGAGCTTAAGGAAGCTGAGCCAAGTGAAATCGTGCATAAATGATTCCTTGTGGAGGTTCCAACCACCACCTACAGACCAGAGGGGTTTGCCACGGAACTTGGTGTTAAGACCGTAAACGTCGGCATAGTCCTTACGATAAGAACCGAAGATGTTGTAACGTTCATCGTAGGTATAAGTAAGGTTGGCATATCCTGATGCGTAGCGGTGACGTTGTTCGACGACAATGCCCATGCCATTTTCAAAATAAGGCTGGTAAACGAATTGGTAAGCGCTATAGCCGCGACCTTCCATCATATAACTGCTATTGTAACGCCATTCTCTTCCACCGAGAGTACCGAAGTCAACGGTGTGGGTAGAGCTGTTCTGAAGCTGCTCGTCGTAACCGAGGACTAGAGACTTGGTGCCATTCAACTTGGTTTCACGGAATTCAAGACCAGCGATTGCAACAACGTCGTGTTTCTTAAAGAAAGTGTTGGAGTAATTCAACTGACCGCGGAGGGTGTAATATTTGCCCTTGGTGTTTGTGGTCTGAAGCATACCGCCGTTTTCTGGGGTGTTGTATTTCACACGGCCAGCAGCATCAACTGTGGTATAAGCATTGCGAATGACACGAGAGGTAAGACTCTTTTCGTTGGCATGAGTCTGTTCCTCAACGTTATCAATCTCATAGCTGAACATTGCGTTGGCGGTAAGTCCTTTGATGATACGGAACTCGAGGTCGGCCATATAGCGCATGTTCTGGCGAGTGTTGGTCTTGACATTGTTCTTTAACTCGCTCACCGGGTCGGTGCCGAGGTCGTGGAATCCATTGGGGACATCCCAATATTCGTTACCGGTGAACCAGTAATAGGTTTTGCGGATGGATCCATCCTCATTATAGAAAGGCATGTAGGCAGGGAGAGTCCATGGGTCAAAGCTACCACGGTAATTAGCATTGTATCCAAGAGATTTCTGATCAGAATAAAGGCCGTTTACACTGACGGTAGCTTTTAGCCATTTGGCAAGTTCAAAAGAACCTTTGTAGTACGCGGTGAGCCAGTCAAGGTCATTGTTGATCAACTCGGCATTATCATGTTTGTAATTGACAACTAGATTATTGCTCGAAACATCGGAGCTGTTGCGGAGAGCGAGGTTATATTGCTGAAGGAGACGTGTGTGGTAAACATTGTCAGCAAAATCGCGGGCATAATTATTGGTACGGTATTTGGCAAGGCGGCTGTCAAGCTCCTGACGGGAAATTTTGCCACTGGCGAACTGATAATAGTCATAGTAAATAGGTGTCACCTGACTACCTTCGGTGATGGACTTTTTCATGTTGTCCAACGCATTGTCGCGAGTGAGGTAATACTCCATATATTTTGCCTCTGTATCGACCTGTTGGGCCGGAGTCATATAGAAGTTGTCGGCATAGTCCATGTTTTTATTCTCGTAAACGGTAAGGTTTGCGGAGAAGTCAATGTCAACTTTGCCTTTTTTTGTGGCGTTTTTGGTGGTGACGACAATGATGCCGTTGGCGGCGCGGGCACCGTAAATTGCGGCTGCAGCTGCGTCTTTGAGGACGTTAACTGACTGGATGTCGTAGGGGTTGAGGTCTTCGATGGCGCCTTCGATGGGGACTCCATCAACGACGAGGAGAGGGGCAGTGTTGCCGTGGAGGGTTCCGACACCACGGATGATGGGTTTGCCGCCATAGGTGGAGAGTCCGGCTACGCGGCCTTCGAGGTTGTCAAGGACGTTGGTGGTGTAGCGTTCGTTGAGTTTGGCGGATGAGATTGTGGTTACTGAACCGGTCATTTTCTCTTTTTTGACTTCCTGATAGCCTGTTACGACGACTTCGTCCATGACGTTGGTGTTTGGCTGGAGAGTGATGGAGAGGTTGTTGCGGTTGCCGACTTTTATTTTCTGCGAAATCATACCTACATAAGAGACCGCGAGAACAGGGTCGGAGCCGCTGACATGGATGGTGAAGTTTCCATTAATGTCAGTGACCACGCCTGCTTCGGTTCCTTCGAGTATCACGTAAGCTCCGATGAGCGGCTCGCCTTCGGTGTCAAGGACTGTACCACGGATGTTGCGGTTGGCACGGTTGACTTTTGCCGCAGTACGTTTGTCTATGGAGACTGTGATTACGCGGCCTTTGATGGTGTAAGTCATCGCGGTGCCGTGAAGAATGGTTTTGAGCGCATCGGCAACGGATGCTTTTTTGATATCGCATGTGACGCGATATCGCTGCACCTCATCGTAGATGTAGGAGAATTTGTAGCCTGACTGGGCTTCAACTTGCTCAAGGACCTTTACCATAGGTGTGTTAGTGGCCCGGAGCGTTACTGTGGATTTTTGATCTGCCGCGAGTGCCGGAATGGCGATGAACAGGCAGAGGAGGTAGCAAATGAGCTGACGACTGATGGACGTCAGGGCTACGCGGTGATTTGGGTTTTCATGATAATCCATAACAATATTTAATGATGGTTTATACTTCAAATGACAAGCCATCGGGAGTTATGGGTAGCTGTGAAACGATTTTTTTCGAAAAAAAAAGTTTCCTGCGGCGATTATTTTGTGGGCGAGATGCGGATATTCGTGCCGTCGAAGGTGACGTTGAGAGTCCCGAACGTGTTGAGACTTTCTACGATTGACTCTACCGGTTCATTGCGGTCGGCTACGAAGTGGAGTCGATATGACATGAGAGTGCGGTCTGAGAGTCCGACGTTGACATTATACCAGCGTCCAAGTTCAATCATGACATCTATAAGCGGAACATTGTCAAAGTAGAAAAATCCATCACGCCATGCGTCAAGCTCACGGTTGTTGATATTTGAAACCACAAGTTTCCCACCTTTCAGGGTCACATCCTGTCCGGGGTCGAGGGTCACAGATGATTTGTCGGTCATATCCAGGACAAGCACTTTCCCTGAGAGCAGCGAGACACGCACGTCGGCGCGGTTATAGGCGCGCACATCGAACTCGGTTCCGAGAGCTGTAGTTGAGATTTTGTCTGATATTACTATAAACGGGTGGTTCTCGTCATGAGCTACTGCGAAGTATGCTTCTCCTTCAAGATTGACTGTACGTCGGTCTGAAACAAAGCGGGCGGGAAAGCGGAGTGAGCTTTCGCCATTGAGAGTCACCTCTGTTCCATCGGCGAGGATTATGCGGATGCGTTTCCCTCGGGGCGTGGTGACCGTGCGTTCCTCAAATACCGATGTCACTGAAACTTTTCGCATATCCAGTACTTCAGTGTCAAGGTATACCGGTTTATTGGCAGTCTCCACGTTTTTCTGAGGAGCGGTGTGAGTTTTCGGTTTTGATGTTTCAGCCGTCGGGGTAGAAGATGTCATAGTTATGCGGCCATCCTGCTTGACGGCGGCAAAGAGCACGAGGTCTTCCTCCTGTGGGATTTCAGGCTTGGTGAAAAATCCGAGAGAGAAGAGGATTATGAGACAAGCGGCTATGCCTGCCACCGCTCCTCCGAAGGCATAGAGCCAGCGGAAAGTGGCGCGAGGTGACGGTTTTTCCTGAACATCACAGGCTGCCTCGGGGCGCAATGAGAGAAAGCGCTGCCATTCACGGTCAGCGTCGAAGCGAGGCGCCGACTCGCGCATGAATGCGGCTCCCACATCGCGCGCGTCATCCCTGATCAGGTCGGGATTAATGTCAATTGGCTGCTCCCGGTCGATATCTTTATGGCGTTTTTCTGTTTTCATTTAAGTATGTGCTATATTATAAAGACATTTCAATCGGGATTTTGGTCAGTTCCCTTTTTATATTTTACACCGAAATACTTCCTGATTGTCTCAAGTCCCTTCATGATGTGCATCTTTACGCCATTGGTCGAGATATCAAGCATCTGCGCCACTTCCTTGTATGTTTTCTCTTCATAGTAGCACTGCTTGAGTACAAACTGGGTGCGCTGCGGCATATCATGTATCAGCTCGGATATTTTTTCAAGGCGTTCATCATATTTAGCCGCTGTCTCGCTGTCGAGTGGTGGAATGTCGCGGAGGGCGTATTCCCGGTGTTCGTCAACTACACGGAGATGCTCAATTGAGTTCAGACAGTGGTTACGGACAGAAGTGAAGAGGTAGGCCTTGGCATCTTTCACGTCCATGGTATCGAATCGGTCCCAGAGGGTGCAGAACACATCCATCACGATATCTTTGGCAGCGTTGTGGTCACGCAGGATGTAGGACGCATAGTGCTGTAGCTGTTCGGCATGGGTGCGGAACAGAAACTCAAAATCTTTTTTCTTGAATGCGTCCATATAATGGTTCTTAGGGGTCAGCGAGGGTCACCAGCCTCCCGGTCCGTTGATCTCCGGACGTGCCGGAAACTTATGATACAATAAAAAAGGTCTAACTCAAAAGAGCTAAACCCATTACTTAAATTAGTCGGGGTGAGTAGACTCGAACTAGCGACCTCACGCCCCCCCCCCCAGAGGCGTACTCTAACTGGGCTGAGCTACACCCCGTTGTTTTGGTTTAACGGGTGCAAAAGTACGTATTTACGGGGAATTTGCAAAATTTTTCAGACGCTTTTTTGCTCAAAAAACGTTTTTTTATTGGTTCAAACGAATAGCACTCAATTATCTTCGCGACTGGGCACGTAAGGACGAACGTAAGCCCTTGGTTTTGCGTGGTGCCCGCCAGGTGGGCAAGACAACGCTTGTCAAGATGTTTGCCGTGAAGTTCTTGCTAAAGCAAGCGGCAAAGCCGAGCGAATTGACAAATTGTCAACAGGTTGTGTCTATTTGTCTGAAATCTGCCAGAATTGCTTACTATTTAACACTTTAACCTCCATTCAGTCCTTGGCATGTAAGTTGCGATAAGGATAGTGCAAGCCGAGAGCAAGAAGCTCGAAGGCAAGCACAATTAAACATTAAATATAAACAAATTAAAATATAATTGGAGGTTTTTGATATGTTACCAGTAATGAGAAATTCTTGGATGCCTGAAGTTTTCAACGACTTTTTCGACACTGACTTTATGCCGCGTACAAATGCTACGGCACCGGCTATCAACGTTAAGGAGACCGAACACGAGTATACCGTGGAGCTTGCAGCCCCTGGAATGAAGAAGGACGACTTCAACATCAATATAGACAATGACGGCAATCTGCACATCAAGATGGAGCAGAAGAACGAGAAGAAGGACGAGAACAAGAAGGAGCACTATCTGCGCCGTGAGTTCTCTTACTCTAAATTCGAACAGACGCTTATCCTGCCTGACGATGTCGACAAGGAGAAGATTGCAGCCAATGTCAACGACGGTGTGTTGACTGTTGATTTACCTAAGGTTGAGAAGAAGGAAGAAAAGACTACACGTCACATTGAGGTGAAGTAATTCATAAGCAATAAGTTTATGTCCTGTCTCGCTCTTCAGATAGAGTGGGGCAGGACTTTTTTATGGGTTGTTGTGAATTTTTGTCACAAACCTATAATTTTAAGGAAGAGTGAAAGCTGCGTTTGCTTCATTCTTCCTTTTTTGTTATTTTTGCATGTCCAAATAATACAATTTGATATACAGAATAATTCAATTTGATATATATAAAATGAAAAACCGTACTAACAAGAACTTTATAGTCTCTCTGATGTCGCTTGTGGTTGTGCTGCTGCTTCTTTCGGCTGCTGCTATTGTGCGCGACGGCAAGTTGTTTGGCTTCGATCTGCGTGATGGCAGAGCCACGGAGCACGGTCGGCACGACATGCAGGCTTCTACGGCTGCCCTGACTGCCAAAAACGACACGCTGACTGTGATGCCCGATGGCGCTATTGTGGTCAATACCCGACTGCTGGCGAAGGATGTGCAGGGCTATGGCGGGCAGGTTCCGCTGCGCATCCATATTGACAAGGGTGGGGTGGTGGACAGCATTGAGGCTGAGCCTAATGCCGAATCGCCCGACTTCTTCAATCATGCTTCTTCCCTCTTTGGTAAATGGCAGGGCAAGACTGTTGATGAGGCTATGGCTGAAGAGGTGGATGCTGTGACGGGAGCTACGTTCTCCTCGCGTGCCATCATTGCAAACGTGCAGCGCGGACTGGCTTATGCCAAGCGGCATGCAGCACTTGGCAATGCGTCAGATGCAGCCGGTACTGCCGATGCGTCGGGTGCTTCAGCCTGGGCTGAGGATTGGACTTTGGGCAGTATTGCGGCATTGCTGGTGGTGATGTTGGGCGCTGTGGTTCCGCTATTCGTCAAGAACCGCCGTTGGCATTATGTGCAGTTGGCTCTCAACGTCATTGTGCTCGGACTGTGGACCGGCACGTTTGTGTCGTACACCCTGCTCATGCGACTCTTCTCGGGGGGCGTAAGCCTTGCTGCGCTCGGCACGCTCGCCGCTCCGTTGCTTATGGTTCTGGTGGCTATGCTTTATCCTTTGGCAGGTCGACCAGGACACTACTGCGCCCACGTGTGCCCGTTCGGCTCGGCTCAGGAGCTTGCCGGCAAACTCACCCGTCGCAAACCCCGACTCTCGCCACGCTTGAACAGGGCGCTCAACATGTTCCGCAACGTTCTGTGGGGAGTGCTTATGGCGCTCATGCTCACCTCTACGTGGACCGCATGGATGGACTACGAGCTGTTCACGGCGTTCCTCTACACCTCGGCTTCGGTGTGGGTAATAGTATTTGCCGTATTGTTTCTCGTCCTCTCGATATGGGTGCCACGACCCTATTGCAGGTTCGTTTGTCCTACGGGGAGCCTTTTTAGGAGTTAGGAATTTTGAATTTTGAGTTTTGAATTGTCGGCTGAAGCCGATTTTGAATTATCGAATTTGGAGTTTTGAATTATCAAATTTTGAGTTTCTAGTTATCAAATTTCGAGTTTTGAATTATTGATTTTAGATTATAGAGTTATGAATTTACAGAACAAATCCGTTGTACTCAACGTTGTACTTGCCATAGTTGCAGTAGCGCTTGGAGTACGCCTGACATCGGGCAAAGCCTCTACTGCTAAGTCAGCCGATGCTGAACAGTCGTCTAACGCAGAACAGGCGGTGCTCGACAACATCGCCACACGCACCAGCATACGCGACTATGAGGCGCGACCGGTAGAGAATGAGAAGGTACAGAAGATGCTGCGTGCTGCAATGGCAGCCCCTACGGCAATGAACAAGCAGCCATGGCACTTCGTGGTAGTAGACCAGCGCGCTGTACTCGATGCCCTATCAGAGGCCAATCCCTACGCCAAGATGATCAAGAAAGCGCCCCTCGCAATAGTCGTTTGTGGCGATACTGAGAAGATGATAGAAGGTGGCGGTCGCGACTTTTGGATACAGGACGCATCCGCTGCAACCGAAAACCTCTTGCTCGCAGCCCACGCGTTGGGTCTCGGAGCAGTCTGGACGGGTGCCTATCCGGCCGAAGATCGCTGCAAAGCAATCAGTAAAGCATTGTCGTTGTCTGACAATCTCATTCCCCTCAATATGGTTGTAATAGGCTATCCGGCAGAACATCCGCAGCCAAAGGACAAGTTCAAGGAAGAGAACATTTCGTACTATGTGGATGAACAATAGGTACATAGAATATAACGATAACTGGGAGCGGGGACGAGGGCGTCCCCTCTCCCAGTTATTTGTATTCGTGTATGGGCAGTTCGCCGTTGAGAGCGCCGAGGGCGTTGAATGCGAGCGACTCCATTTCGCCCTCGCCGGGCAGCACAACGACCGGTGCGAGGAACTCCACTTGCTTCCGTATCTCCTCAACGCAGTACTTGCTGTAGGCAATACCGCCGGTCAGGATGATGGCTTCGGCCTTGCCCCATAGTGCAACAGCCATTGCACCAATCTGTTTGGATATGGTGTAGAGCATTGCTTCAAGCACTTCGTGGTATGGTTGTTCTCCTGCTTCGGCGCGACGCGAAATCTCCTTCATGTCCTTCATGCCCAGCAGAGCCTGGCAACCGCCGTAGCCTGCGAGCATTTTCATGATTTGCTGCTGGGTGTACTTGCCCGAGAAGCATAGGCGCACGAGCTGGTCGGCAGGCAGAGTGCCCGAACGTTCGGGAGCGATAGGACCCTCGCCGGTGAGCGCATTGTTCACGTCGATTACCTTGCCGAGGTGATGTGCCGACACGCAGATGCCGCCTCCGAGGTGAGCCACGATGATGTCCATGTTCTCGTATACCTTTCCGCAGGTCTTGGCATAGCGACGTGCGGCAGCCTTAGCGTTAAGGGCGTGGAAGATAGATTCGCGCTTCATGAACGGCAATCCGGTGTAGCGGGCGCGTGTCATCATCTCGTCTACCACCACGGGGTCGGCCATGAATGCCGGACAACCGCATTCGCGAGCTATGTCGTCGGCTATAAGACAACCGAGATTGCACACGTGCTGATGTTTGGCATGATGCAGGTCGTGCTTCATAAGTTCGTTGACAGCATACACGCCGCCGTGCAATGGCTTCAACAATCCGCCGCGTCCTATCACGGCATCGAACTTCAATGGTATTCCGGCCTTGCGCAACAGCTCCAATACGAAATCCTTGCGGTATTCATACTGTTCGTCGACGGTCATGAACTTGTCTATCTCTTCTTGCGGATGGAGTCCGTCGTCGGTCCACACGGCTTTGTCGTCCTCGTATACTGCCACCTTGGTTGAGGTGCAGCCAGGGTTTATTACGAATATTCTTTTCATATGGAAGTGCTCCCCATACAGCCCCACTCCCTTGCCCCTCCCCCGCAGGGAGGGGAGTGAAGTGCTGAACTTGCTCAGAGTTTTATAGCTTATTCTTATATATTTATTGCAAAGGCGTAGGTAAGTTGGGGAATTTTTTATTGTTAATAATTATTTCACTCCCCTCCCTGCGGGGGAGGGGCAGGGGGTAGGGCTTTTGTTATTTTGGGCTGATACTTCTCATGCAAGCCACGGCAAGCGAGTAGAACTTGGAGTCGGCGGAGTCGGCACGTGATGTCACCACAACCGGAGCTGTGGTTCCGTCGAGCATGCCAGCCACGGTAGCGTTGGCAAAGAAGGTGATAGTCTTGTAGAAAGTGTTGCCGGCTTCGATGTCGGGGAAAATCAGGATATCGGCATTTCCCACCACGGGCGAGCTTATACCCTTGATGGCACCGCTCTCGGCGTCGCATGCAGTCTTCACGTCCATAGGTCCGTCAACGCACACTTCGCCATATCTTCCTTCCTCGGCATATTGCTTTATGGCTTGGTAGGCGAGCGTGATGGGGAACTTGTCGCTTGTCTTTTCGGTGCAATGCGTCAGCGCAACACGCGGACATGAACCTCCGGTGATGTTTCGCCATGTCTTGGTGATGTACGTCAAGACGGCGTCGAGCTGTTCGGTGGTGGGGAAGGGGATGACGGCTGCGTCAGAGAAGAGCATGAGTCGGTTCATGCCCGGAATCTCTGCCACGGCGATATGCGTCAGCACGCTGCCCTTGACGAGTATACCCTGCTCCTTGTTGAGCACGGCGCGCAGCAGGTTGTCGGTATTCAGCGAGCCCTTCATGAGCACGTCGGCGCGTGCTTCGCGCACTTCGAGCACGGCTTTGCGTGCTGCGTCGTCGTCGTCAGAGGCTTTGATGATCTTGATTTGTTGTGGATGGCGTGCTGCGAGTTGTTCGGCTATGGCTTGTTTGCCCTCGACAGCGGTAAGGATAAAGTCTGCAAAACCCTCGCTGACGCTTCGTTCAATCACTTCTTCGGTGTGTGCGTCGGCAGGTGATGCAACGGCCACTATGACGCGCTGGCCCAATGAGCGCAATCTTTCAGGTAGGGTTTTTAAGTTAACAATAGGATTCATAAGATGTTTTTTAGTTTGATATTGGCAAAGTTATCTGATTTTAGTTGATTGGCAAAGAGTTTTATTCACATTTTTATTCCGCTCTTGCAAAATGTTCGTTAAAAGACCGAAATCGAACATTTTTTTGTATCTTTGTACGATGATAAAGGCTGAAAACCAGCGGAATTTTGGCACTCTGAAAAATGTAGTCCTTTTGCACTCCAAAAGGACTCGTTTTGCAAGCCAAAAGGACTCCTTTTACACTCCAAAAGGACTCCTTTTGAAACGCAAAAGGACCCCTTTTGGAAAGCTGTGGTGTAATGTGCTGATTTTCAGGCGATAACAATGACGCAAAATACGCATAACGACAACGTAGACCATAGATATATGACAACATCCGAGTTTGTAAAACAGTTTCGCGAGTCCGACCCCCGCAAGCTTGCCCTTCAGGCCTCGCGCTATCCCGATGTAGACATGCCCTACGCCTTGAATCAGATTCAGGGTTGGCAGACGGCGCTGCGCAAGCTGCCCTCATGGGCTGCGTGCGATGGGGTGGTGTATCCTCCTCATCTCAACATGGAGCAATGTTCGTCGGAAGCTACGGCGCGTTACAAGCAGCAAGTGGCACGTCGGTGGGCCGAACGCATCCCGAACGCATCCCGAACAAGCATGACCGACCTCACGGGAGGATTCGGAGTGGACTTCTCGTTCACCTCGCGCTGTTTCGACTGTGCCACATACGTAGAGCGCAACGCCTCGCTTTGCGAAGTTGTGGGTGCCAATCTGCCCCGTCTGGGCATCCGGAACGCCCAGGTGAAGTGTGCCGAAGCTGAGGCTGTGCTGGAGCAGCTGGAGCCTCAGACCATGATATTCCTCGACCCGGCACGCCGCGACGAGCATGGCGCCAAGACCGTGCTGATAGCCGACTGCACCCCCGACGTGTGCCTGCTCCTGCCCAGTCTGATGCAGAAGTCGCAGTTTGTGATGCTCAAGCTGTCGCCCATGCTCGACTGGCACAAGGCGATAGTCGACCTTGAGGGCACGGTGCGCGAGGTACACATTGTGTCGGCAGACGGCGAGTGCAAGGAGTTGCTGCTCGTATTGGCTCCCGACGGCAAGCCGGAAGTGCAGGTGTTCTGTGTAGACATTCAGTCACGCCCCGACTCAGAGGGTCAGTATCCGCGCAGCGAATTTGTATATAGCATAGGTGGCGAAGCCGAGCCGCAGCCAACCAATTCACAATTCACAATTCAAAACTCAACATTCCTCTTCGAGCCCAACGCTTCCGTGATGAAGGCAGGCTGTTTTGACGAGATAGCCCGGGCCTACGGCATCTGCGCAATAAGCCGCAACAGCCATCTGTTTCTCTCCGACCGTGAGATAGACGGCTTCCCCGGCCGCACATTTGCCATCGATGCCGTCACCACGATGAACAAGCGGCAGCTCCGCCAGACCCTCTCCGGCATGAAGCAGGCCAATATCGCCGTGCGCAACTTCCCCCTGTCCGTGGCCGAACTGCGCAAGCGACTGAAGCTGAACGACGGCGGCGACACCTACATCTTCGCCACCACCACCTCCGAGGGCGACCATATACTTATGCTGACGCATAAGACAAAAAAGTGAAAAAGCTACGTGTTTTCTCAAAAAAACATTACTTTTGCAAACAAAACAACTACGATGAAACGTACAGGAATATTCGTAGGGTCGTTCGACCCGTTCACCATAGGCCATGACTCAGTCGTGCGCCGCGCCCTCGCCTTGTTCGACCATCTTGTGATAGGCGTAGGCGTCAACCAGGGCAAACGCTATATGCTCACCGCCGACGAGCGCGTTGACGCCATACGCTCGCTCTATCGCGACGAGCCACGTATCAGCGTGGAGCAATACAGCGACCTGACGGTCGACTTCGCCAAGCGCCTCGACGCCCAGTTCATCGTCAAAGGAGTGCGCTCGGTGCGCGACTTTGAGTTCGAGCGCGAGCAGGCCGACATCAACCGACGGCTCACCGGCATAGAGACCATCGTTCTGTTTGCCGAGCCGGGATTGGACAGCATCTCGTCGACCGTGGTGCGCGAGCTCACGCATTTCGGCCATGACTGCCGCGAGTTTCTGCCCTGCGGGGCAGAATTTTGAGTTTTTAATTTTGAGTTTTGAATTGGTCGGCTTTGCCGATTTTGAATTATCCAATTTTGATTTTTGGATAATCTCAATCCTCTAAATTCAAAAAACAAAACTTCCCATTCAAAATTCAAGACTCATAATTCAAAACTCAACAACTCAACATCGGCGCAGCCGACTAATTCAAAACTCAAAACTCAAAATTCAAAACTCAACAAATGATAACATACAACGTAGACGGCGTGAAGATGCCGAAGATAAAGAAGCGTGAGACTACGGCGTGGATACGTGCCGTGGCAGCAACATACGGCTACAAGGTAGGCGAAGTGGGCTACATGTTCGTAGACGACGAGAAGATACTCGAAGTGAACAACGAGTATCTCGGACACGACTATTACACCGACGTCATAACATTCGACTACGACGAACCGGGCATAGTGAGCGGCGACATAGTAATCTCGCTCGACACCGTACGCACCAATGCCGAGCAGTTCGGCAAGCAGTATGACGACGAACTGCGCCGCGTCATCATACACGGCATACTCCATCTGTGCGGCATCAACGACAAAGGACCCGGCGAACGCGAAATAATGGAGGAGGCAGAAAACCGTGCCCTCGCCATGCATCCGTAACAATACAAGGATAATCCTCAATAAAATACAATTGAAAAATGCGAAAAGTAATAGGTATTGGCGAGACGATGCTCGACATCATCTTCAAGAACGGCAAACCCATTGAGGCTGTGCCGGGAGGCTCAACGTTCAACGGAATAATATCACTCGGACGTGCCGGAGTAAACGCAACGTTCATATCCGAAACCGGAAGCGATAGGGTGGGCGAGTACGTGCGCCAGTTTCTCAAGCAGAACAACGTGGACACGGCAAGCGTCAATGTCTATCCCGACTCCAAGTCGCCCGTTTCGCTCGCCTTTCTCGACGATTCTAACAACGCCGACTACATCTTCTATCGCGAACAACGGCACGATCACATGGACTTTACTTATCCCGACATCAACCGCGACGACGTAGTTGTGTTCGGATCGTACTATGCCGTCAACCCGAATCTGCGTCCGCAGGTGTCAGGACTGCTCGAAATCGCCCGACAGCGTGGCGCCATCATCTACTACGATGTCAACTTCCGACCCGCACACCAGAACGACGTGATGAAGATTACGCCCAATCTGATAGACAATCTCGAATATGCAGACATCGTCAGAGGCTCGCGCGAGGACTTCACCATATTATATAAGAAGGACACAGCCGAACGTGTATATCGTGCCGAAACGTCGTTCTACTGTCCGCGACTGGTATATACCGACGGCCCACGACCCGTAACCGTAATGGCAGACGGCGGATTCAACAAGCAATACCCGATGCCACAGACCCAGACCGTGAGCACCATCGGAGCCGGCGACAACTTCAACGCCGGATTCATCTACGGACTAATCAAGTACGGAGTGACACGCGACAGCCTGGAGCGAGGACTCGATGAGGCTACGTGGGACAAACTCATAGCCTGCGCCTCGGCCTTCTCTGCCGACTGCTGCAAGGACATCTACAACTACATCTCGACAGAATATGGCAAGAGTCTGCAGCAGTAGGCTGCCCGAAAGTTGCCGCACTACAGCGTTTCAACAATCAAACTTTACATACAATTATGAATACTGAAATTACATCATCAATACATTATGTCGGCGTGAACGACCGTCATAAGCACATCTTCGAGGGACTTTGGCCCTTGCCCTACGGCGTTTCGTACAACTCGTACATCATCGACGACGAGAAGGTTGCGCTCATCGATACCGTTGAGGTAGACTTCTTCCCGCAGTTTCTCGCCAACATACGCTCGGTAATCGGCGACCGCCCTATCGACTACATCATCGTCAACCACGTCGAACCCGACCATAGCGGCTCCCTGCCACTCATCAAGAAGTACTATCCCGAGGCACGTATCGTAGGCAACAAGAAGACCTTCGACATGGTGCGCGGATACTATAACGTCGGTACGGGCGACGATATCGTGGAGGTTTCTAACGGAGACACTCTCCAGCTCGGCAAGCACACGCTCTCGTTCATCATGATTCCAATGGTGCATTGGCCCGAAACGATGGCTACACTCGACCAGACTGCCAACGTACTCTTCTCGGGCGACGCCTTCGGATGCTTCGGTGCGCTCGCAGGAGCGTTCGTTGATGCCGACATGAATTGCGACATCTACTGGGACGAGATGCGCCGCTACTATTCAAACATTGTGGGCAAGTATGGCGTTCCGGTTCAGCAGGCACTCAAGAAGCTTGCCGGCGTGAAGATCGACTACATCTGTTCTACTCACGGACCCGTTTGGCATGAGCACATAACACGCGTCATAGAGGCTTACGACCGGATGAGCCGATACGACACCGACCGTGGAGTTGTAATCTGCTACGGCTCGATGTACGGCAACACAGAGCGTGCAGCCGAGGTCATTGCACGTGCAGCTGCCCAGGCAGGAGTACGCAACATCGTCATGCACGACGTCTCGCGCTCCGACCATTCTTACATCCTGAGCGACATCTTCAAGTACGACACCATCGTGCTCGGAGCTCCTACCTACAACAACGGTATCTATCCGCAGATGCAGGCGCTCATCGACGAGATAGCCGATCGTGGTATCAAGAATCATCGTCTGGCTGTATTCGGCTCGTTCACATGGGCAGGTCAGACCGTAAAGAAGATTCTCGAAGCCAACGAAACGCGCCTGAAGTTTGAGCTTGTAGGCACTCCCGTCGAGATAAAGCAGAGTCTCAACGCCGAGACCGAGGCAGCTTGCGAGGCTTTGGGACGTGCTTTGGCGTAAAAAATAAAAAGCCCGAAAAACCAACTCCTGCTAAGCCCCACCCCCGACCCCTCCCCCTTAGGGAGGGGAGTGATATGCTTTGTTGCCAAGAATCGTTTTATTATGAGAAGAATAGCAATGATTGGAATCGTCCTTTTAATGATAAGTGTGCCCTTCCAGTGGCTCTATCTTGGCAATTATGTTGTCAGCTCAGCAAGCACGCTCATCGCAATATACGGCATTCTCAGATACATCAACAAGCTTGCGTGAATATCGGGACGTCGGACTATAAAAACTTTATTTAAACGACAATAATGACAATGGTCAACAATTAGCTACAGGCTGATTGTTGACCATTGTCGTTATTGCTTGCTCAGGTTACGGCGAGAACGCCATAACCTCCTACTATTGCAGTCAAAGCATACTACTCCCCTCCCTGCGGGGGAGGGGTTGGGGGTAGGGCTTTGTGTGGTTGTGGCTGGGACTTTGTGTCGTTTGGTCTTCTATTTCTACTTTATCACCAGCCTCGTCATTCCCTCTTCGGCAAACGTTTCTTGCGCCACTTGCTGCAGGTCGGCAGCTGTCAGGGCGTCAATACTATTGCATAGGGCGGTGACATCCTTCTTCCATCCGTAGTGCAGATAGGTTTTGGCGAAGTCGAGAGCGAACGATTCGCGGGCGTCGCAGGCAATGCCTATCTGTCCGCGTATCTGCTTCTTGGCGGCGTTCAGAGCCGACTCGCTCAGCGGATGCTGCATCACGCGGTCGAGTTCGCGGCGTATCAGACGCATACACTTGCTCGTATTGCGCGGATCGCAACCGAAATATACCGCCCACAGACCCGTGTCCGAGTAGCTCTGCATCATACTTTCAACTGTATAAACAAGAGCGTTGCGCTCTCTGAGCGAAATGTTGAGGCGAGCATTCATGCCCGGTCCGCCCAATATATTGTTGAGAAGATAGAGCGCGATGCGGCGCGGATCGTGAACATCGTAGGCACGTGTGCCCAGCATAACGTGCGCCAGATGAGTGTCCATGTGCTGTTCTATGCTTTGTGGAGTATAAGGTGGCATTGCCGAAGGCGTAGTGTCGCGCAGAGAGAGCGGTTCGGTCTGAATGGTAGAAGCGGTAGCATTGCTGGCGGAGCAACTCGTGTCGTGCGCCTTATCAAGCAACCGTACCAGCTTGTCGAAGCTTATGTCGCCGTAGGCAAAGAATACGGCGTTGTCCGGACGGTACAACCGGCGTGTGAAATCCAGGGCATCTTCAGTAGTGTAAGTGCGCAGAACGTCTGCCGAACCCAGAATGTTGTGACCCAGCGGATGCCCCTTGTATATAGCGTTTTCGAACAGATCGTATATCAGTTCGGCAGGCGAATCGTTGTAACTTTCAATCTCGTCGACTATCACCTCAACCTCCTTGTCAATCTCCGCTTGCGGATATGTGCTGTGAAACACTATGTCTGTGAGCAGATCGACAGCACGGTCGATGTTGTCGCGCAGTACGGCAGCATGATAAACCGTCTCCTCCTTGTTGGTGAAAGCGTTCAAGTCGCCGCCAACACTTTCCAGATAGCCCAGAATCTTCATCGAACTGCGACGCTCAGTACCCTTAAACGTGATGTGTTCGCAGAAGTGTGCCATTCCCTCGCGGCCCGGTTGCTCGTCGCGTGTGCCCGCTGCCACGGCATAACCGCAGTAAACAACGGGCGAAGCGCTGGGCAATTGTATTATGCGCAGGCCGTTGCTGAGTGTATGTGTATTGTAGTTCATATCCAAATGTTTAATATATGCAAAGTTACACTTTTTGTCGCTGATTTTATGTAACTTTGAAGCCGAAACCCGAACAAAAGGAAACTTTTTAACAACAAACTTAATATGAAACATCTGTTATTGACACTGGCTGTGGCGGGAATGGCTCCTTGCATGATATACGCAGCCGAAACGACGGACAAGGTCGTTCAGCCTACGTTCAAGGAGTGGCACGACATGTCGGTCAACAACGTTAACCGATTTCCTACGCATGCCTCGTTCTTTGCCTATGAGAACCGTAGCGCAGCTCTGAAAGGCGACCGCAACAGTTCTGCCAATTATCTCTCTATTGAGGGCGACTGGCGTTTCAACTGGGTGGCTAATGCCGACCAGCGTCCTACCGACTTCTTCAAGGAAGGCTACAACGACTCATCGTGGAAGACGATGAAGGTGCCCGGAATATGGGAAGTCAACGGTTATGGCGACCCCGAGTACGTTAACATCGGATTCGCATGGCGCGGACACTTCAAGGACAATCCCCCTCAGGTGCCCACAAAGGACAACCACGTAGGCTCATATCGCCGCACTATCAATATACCTGAGTCGTGGGACGGCCGTCAGGTGATTGCCCATTTCGGTTCGGTAACGTCAAATATGTATCTGTGGGTGAACGGTCACTTCGTAGGATACGGCGAAGATTCGAAGTCGGCAATGGAGTTTGACATCACTCCTTACCTCAAGAAGGGCGACAATCTCATTGCTTTCCAGACATTCCGTTGGTGCGACGGCTCGTATAGTGAGGACCAGGACTTCTGGCGTTTGTCGGGTGTGGCACGCGATTGTTATCTGTACTCACGCTCAAAGCAGGCTCATATTGACAACGTAAAAGTAACTCCAGACCTCGACGCGCAATATCGCAACGGCTCATTGGCTGTAAACGTAAAGGCAAAGGGCAACGCCAAGTTTGTCATCGACCTCATTGCGCCCGATGGCGACATCGTTAGCCGCAAGGTGCTCAACACTTCGAAGGTGAAAGTGAAGAAGGGTCAGAGCGTGCCCGAAATCAATGCGACAGTCAAGTTCGACGTGGAGAACCCGCTGAAGTGGACCGCCGAGACTCCAAACCTATACAAGGTGGCTGTCACTATACAGCAGAACAACAAGGAAGTGGAAGCCGTTGCTGTGCGCACGGGATTCCGCAAGGTGGAAATCAAGAACTCTCAGCTGCTCGTCAACGGTCAACCGGTGCTCATCAAGGGCGCAAACCGCCACGAGATGGACCCCGATGGCGGCTACGTGGTTTCGCGCGAGCGCATGATTGAGGACATCCGCATTATGAAAGAGTTCAATATCAACGCCGTTCGTACCTGCCACTATCCGTCAGACCCTTACTGGTATGATCTGTGCGATGAATATGGCATCTACGTTTGTGCCGAAGCCAACCAGGAAAGCCACGGATTCTACTACGAAAAGAACGCCAAGTCGACCGAACCGCAGTTTGCTCTGCCTATAATGGAGCGCAACGAGCACAACGTTATCAATCAGTACAACCACCCGTCGGTTATATATTGGTCGATGGGCAACGAGACTGCCGACTCCAAGAACTTCGCCGACGTGAAGAAGTGGATTCACGAATACGACCCGACACGTCCCGTCCACTTTGAGCGCGCACTCAATGGCGACAACACCGACATCTTTGCCGAGATGTATATGACGCCCGAATACATAGAGAACTACGTGACCCACAACCCCAAGAAGCCTTACATCCTATGCGAGTATGCCCACGCCATGGGCAATTCGGGCGGTGTTATGAAGGAGTATTGGGATCTTGCACGCAAGAATCCTCATTTCCAGGGCGGATTCATCTGGGACTTTGTCGACCAGGGACTGCGCGGTAAGGACGATAAGGGCAATATGATTTACAAGTACGGAGGCGACTATAACTCGTACGACCCGTCGGACAACAACTTCAACTGCAACGGACTCATCAATCCCGACCGCATTCCCAACCCCGAGATATGGGACATGAAGTACTACTATCAGAACTATTGGGCTGAGCCTATCGACCTGAATGCAGGCATAATCTCGGTATACAACGAGAACTTCTTCGTCAAGCCCGAGAACGTATCGTTGTCGTGGGCTATCGTAGCCGACGGTATAGAGTATCAGAACGGAACAATAGCCGACATCTCGATGCTTCCTCCTCACAAGAAGATGGAGCTGGTGCTGCCCTACAAACTCAACGACTACAAGAACCAGAAGGACGTGATGCTCAACATAGAGTTCCGTCTGAAGAAGGACGAGGGACTGCTCAAGGCGGGCCATATAGTAGCCCAGCGCCAGATGCCGATACGCGAATTCACGGGCAACGACCTCTCTGTCAACCCCGCTTCGCTTAAGGCTGTGAAGCTTGTCGACAAGAAGAAGGAGCCGCAGATAACGCTCCACGCCGAGAACTTCACTCTGCAGTTCGACCGCAAGACCGGTTTCATCTCCAAATACGAGGTTGGCGGCAAGTCATTGCTTGGCGAAGGCGGCTCATTGAAGCCCAACTTCTGGCGCGCTCCGACCGATAACGACATGGGAGCAAACCTCGGCAAGAAGCTCGCAGCATGGCGTTCGCCAAAGATGAAGCTCGCATCGCTCACCGCCGACAAGAAGACCAAGACCGTGACAGCCGTTTACGACATGCCGACTGTTAAGTCGCAGCTCACCCTGACCTATCAGGTTGAGGACAACGGTACGCTCAACGTGACGCAGGCATTGAAGACCACGCCGGGTGCAAAGGTAGAACGTATGCTCCGTTTCGGTATGACGATGAACCTGCCTTACCATATGGACCAGAGCACATGGAACGGTCGCGGACCGGTTGAGAGCTATGTAGACCGCAAGATTTCGCAGAATGTAGGCTTATACAAGTCGACAGCCGACAAGATGTTCTTCGCCTATGTCCGTCCGCAGGAAAACGGCAACATGACCGACATCCGTTGGTGGCAGCAGACCGACAACAACGGTGCTGGATTCCGCGTTGAGTCAGACGGCCTCTTCGCCGCATCTGCATTGCACTACAACCAGGCTGACCTCGACGATGGCGAAGCAAAGCGTCAGAGCCATTCACAGTCTGTACCCAAGTCGAAGTATACCAACCTCAACATCGACCTCACTCAGGAGGGCGTAGGCGGTATCGACAGCTGGGGCGCTGAGGCTCTGCCAGCCTATCGCATGGCTTATAAGGACTATACATTGCGCTTCCGCATCACGCCGAAGTCGCTGTATTAATATATAACAGACAGACTTTTTGCAGGTTTAAAGACTTGCAAAAAGTCATAGAAGGGCAAAAGTAGTTCGCTTGAAACTCAAGTAGACTACTTTTGCCCTTCGTTAATTTGTCCGTCAATAAGCAATGATAGCTTGGGCAACCAATCTGCCATTGGTGATGGGCAGCTCAGTAGTCCGCAATTGTATTGCAAATTGAGGAAGGAGAAACGTATGCGTTGCTTGGGTCGGTATTTTTCATTATAAACAGACAGACTTCTACCACTCACGCAGTTTTCCGCTTTCACCTCAATCGGAATAACATCTTCTCCCCATTGTATCACAAACTCTATCTCGGCTCTACTGTCGGGCGACCAATAGAAAGGTTTGTCGCTCTTAAGTATAGGCATAAGCGATTGCAATATAGCGTTTTCTGCCATAGCACCTTTAAACTCAGTATAGTTGGCTGTAGGGCTTAATACGGTGCTGCTCGGAAGTTTGGCTAAACGGCGCAGAAGACCACAGTCGCAGGCATATAATTTGAAGGCGCTAAAGTCTTCGTAGGCAGATAGTGGAAGAAGAGGTTTGGTGATATTGTTGATGCGATATACCATGCCGGCATCCTCCAGCCATAGCAGCGCATCCTCATAATCCTTAGAGCGAGCACCAGGTTTTATTACTTTATATACAAACTTACGGTTTTCCTTTGCCAATTGTGAAGGCAATGAATGCCAAATGGCATGTATGCGAGGTATCTCGCGAGGTTCGGCATATTTGGCAAAGTCTAATTCGTAAAGGTCAAGGATGTCTTGCAATATGGAATCCACTGCATCCATGCCTCGATTTTCAAGCATTGCGCACACGGCATCAGGCATTCCGCCACAAACCATGTATCTGCGGTATTCCAGTTTTAGCTTGTTTAATATGATTTCGGGCAACTTCTCTATAGTTGATATTTGCTCGATATACTCGAAGGTGGGGTAGTCGCTGGCTCTCAAAAACTCCTTGAATGACAATGGGTGCATACGTATTACACGCACTTTGCCTACAGGCACAGTCATCTTTCGTTTCTTCACGGCAACGCCCAGCAACGAGCCAGCGGCTATGATGTGATATTCGGGAGCATCCTCGCAGAAATACTTCAAACTGTTGAGGGCTTCCTCACATTCTTGTATCTCATCAAATATAATCAGCGTCTTGCCTGCAATGAGTGGCACATTGCAATAGAGTGAAAGTTCTTTGAGTATACGTTCTGGCGATTTCGAGTTTCGAAATACGCTCTTCAATTCTTCCTGGCGGTCGAAGTCGAACTTGGCATAGTACTCGAAATTCTCTTTTCCGAAGGTTTCCATAGCCCATGTCTTACCAATCTGTCTTGCTCCTTGCAGCAAGATGGGCTTTCTTTGTGGTGCATCCTTCCATTCCTTGAAAATATGGATAATATCTCTTTGTATTTTCATACTTCACACTTTTAAGTGCAGAAAAGTGTATTGTCGCTACACTTTTCTGCGGCTATTTGTGCAAATATAGCTTTTTTAGATAAGAAAAACAAGTAAAGTATCCTTTATTTAAGATAGATTTAAAAACTTTGCTTACGCAGAATACTTCTTTAATTTTCAACTCTCAACTTTGTTATGGAGTCTCTCTATTCATAACAATATTTGCATTTCTGACCGCTCAAAACTGCGAGTTGAACGCACGAGGAAATCTTTGGTGCGAAATTCTCGAGTTTTGAGCGGCTTTTGTTATATGTCTTATACACAGCGGATTACGCCGATTGTGGTTTCATAACGAAAACAACCGCAACGCAAAAGGACCCCTTTTGCCCTCTAAAAGGACTCCTTTTGCCCTGCAAAACGACCCCTTTTACACTCCAATTGCAGTCGTTTTGCGTACGTGAACGGCAACTTTGGCAGCCGAAAGGAGCCTTTTTGCGATAAAAACGGGGCAATCAACGCTCCATCCACCCACAAAAACACCACCCGAAATCTCTAGAATCAGATTTTCATTTGTAATACTTTTTTACTGCCATGACAATATTTGCATAAAAGCCCTACCCCCAGCCCCTCCCCCGTAGGGAGGGGAGTGGTATGCTTTGCTCCTACATTTGTAGGAGGAGGGTGTGAAGTTAGACAGGAGTCGGCTGTTCCATTCATCCCTTCAACATTTATAAAAACCTAAAATTTCACCACATATTAATGTTAACCAACCTTTTTGCTTAACTTTGCAACAATTATTGCCTTATAGGCATCAAACAGGATATAACAACGATATAGTAACAATATAAACATCACAAACAATGAACATAGCACTAATAGGTTACGGCAAGATGGGCCGTATGATTGAGCAGATATGCAAGGAGCGTGGACATAACATCGTAAGCATCATCGATTTAGACAACCAGCAGGACTTCGACTCACCCGAGTTCGCTTCGGCGGACGTGGCTATAGAGTTCACAGCGCCCTCGGCTGCTTACGGCAACTATCTGCGTGCGTGGAAGGCTGGCGTCAAGGTGGTGAGCGGTTCTACCGGATGGATGAACGACCACGAGGCAGACGTGCGCCGTATGTGCACCGAAGAGGGCAAGACGCTGTTCTGGGCAAGCAACTTCTCTATCGGCGTAGCCATATTCTCTGCCGTCAACCGCTATCTCGCCAAGATAATGAACCAGTTCTCCCAGTATGACGTACGTATGGAGGAGACTCACCATATCCATAAGCTCGACGCGCCGAGCGGCACAGCCATCACTCTGGCAGAGGAAATAGTAGCCGACCTCGACCGCAAGACTGCATGGGTGAAGGGCGAGCAGCACCTCGCCGACGGCACCGTAGAGGGCACCAACAATTGCGCCCCAAGCGAGCTGCCGATTGAAAGCATACGCCGCGACGAAGTGCCCGGCATACACAGCGTAATCTACGACAGCGACGCCGATTGCATCACCATCACCCACGATGCCCACTCGCGCAAGGGATTTGCGCTCGGAGCAGTTCTCGCAGCAGAATATACCAAAGACCACGAGGGCCTGCTCACCACAAAGGATCTGTTCAAGTTCTAAGACAGACACAGTTATAGTCGAAGACAATCAAGTTGATGTCTAAGACAAATTCAATTTTAGCGGGCTGAAAGCCCAGCAAGCACATAGCCCAGGGTAGCACCCTGGGTACGGAGCATTCGCCACAATGCGCCCTGAAAGGGCAAAAGCAACACATTGTTGAAGCTCTGTCAATATAGCTCTACATGCTCTAACAAAATACAGCAATGACCAACAAAGAAAAGAAAGCCCTCAATCCGCGTGTGCAATGGGCCAAGTTCACAGTAGTGACGATACTGTATCTGCTCTTCCTCTATTGGGTGAAGAGCTGGTGGGGACTGCTCGTCCTGCCGTTCATATTCGACGTATACATCACAAAGAAGATACGCTGGCAGTGGTGGCGCGAGTCGGACAACGACGCCACGCGCTTCATCATGTCGTGGGTAGACGCCTTGGTGTTCGCCCTCGTAGCCGTATATTTCATCAATCTGTTCTTCTTCCAGAACTACGTCATTCCCTCGTCGTCGCTTGAGAAGTCGCTACTGACGGGCGACTATCTGTTCGTGTCGAAGGTGAGCTACGGTCCGCGCAAGCCGCAGACTCCCCTCACCATGCCTCTGACACAGCACACGCTGCCCGTATTCGAATGCCAGTCGTACATCAGCTGGCCACAGTGGGGCTATGAGCGTGCCAAGGGACTGGGCACAGTTCAGCAGAACGACATCGTAGTATTCAACTATCCCGCAGGCGATTCGCTCTGCACAGCCGACCAATATCAGGCCCAGGACTTCTATCGTCTTGCCTACGGACTGGGCGAGGGTGCCTATGCCGAGCAGCATGGAGGCTATCTGCCCAACCTCTCGCAGATGCCACGCCAGCAGCAGCGCGACTTCTTCGCACAGCTGTATGCCGACGGGCGCCGCATCATCGACGCCAATCCGTCTACCTACGGCACCGTGACGAGCCGACCTGTCGACCGCCGCGAGAACTACGTGAAGCGCTGTGTGGGTCTGCCCGGACAGACTTTGCAGATAAAGAACCACATCATCTACACCGACGGCCGCGCCAACAAGGAGCCCGACAACGTGCAGTACTCTTACTACGTGAAGCTGAAGGCGCAGATGCCCCTTGAACTTATCGACCAGCTCGGCATTTCGATGGAGGACATTGCCAGCCTTAACTCGGCAGGCTATCTGCCCCTTACCAACGCCTCTGTAAAGGCTCTGAAGGCCCGCAAGGACGTTGTGGAGAGCGTCACGTTTGTCAATGACCCCACACAGTGGGACATCTATCCGCTCAACGGCAACACCGGTTGGACACGCGACAACTACGGTCCGGTGTGGATTCCGAAGAAGGGTGCTACCATTAAGCTCACAATGGACAACATAGCCATATACGAGCGCCCGATACGTGTATATGAAGGCAACGACCTCGTGGTAAAGAACGGCAAGATATACATCAACGGCAAGGAGGCTAAGTCGTACACCTTCCGCATGGACTACTACTGGATGATGGGCGACAACCGCCACAACTCGCTCGACTCACGCTACTGGGGCTTCGTGCCCGAAGACCATATCGTGGGCAAGCCGATTTTCATCTGGTGGAGCCACGACCCCGATCACGGCGGATTCTCTGGAATACGATGGAGCAGATTGTTCAGATTGGTGGATAATATTAAGTAAAGGCCCCGCCCCCGGCCCCTCCCCCGTATGGAGGGGAGTGATGTGATTTTGTGGAATGGAGAAATAATAAGCCCCACCCCCAACCCCTCCCCCGCAGGGAGGGGAGTGATGTGATTTTCTTGGTGAGGAAACTTTGGTTTTCTTATTGAGAGTTTTGGGGGCTTTGTTATAGGTTTTTACTTTTAAATATAATGTTATATGAGCAAGAAGGATAGTCCTTATATGATGGCTTCGCCCGACATTTACCCTATACTGAAAGCCAATTCGAGGAAGAATAGGGGAGAGATGACGTTGGCGGAATCGTTATTGTGGGATTGTCTTAAGGCTGAAATACCAGATTATCATTTCCGCAGACAGCACGTTATCGGGGATTATATAGCAGACTTTGCGTGTCTTTCCAGGCAGTTGGTTATAGAAGTGGATGGCGAATACCATTCCACCGACGAACAGCAATTGCAGGATGAGGCACGCACCGAGTTTCTTAATAAACGAGGCTTTTATGTCATGCGATTCACTAACCAAGAGGTTATGAACGAGATAGACAATGTTATAGAAACAATTGAAGATTTTCTGAATGAATAACTTTCAAGCATTGAATTAATAACTTTCAAATATTGAATGATTAACTCTCAAGTATCAAATAACTCCCAATCATTAAATAGCTCTCAAGCAGCACAGCATACCGCTCCCCTCCCTACGGGGGAGGGGCCGGGGGTGGGGCTTTTCGCTCTTTTGTCTTCTTCCTACTTCCCTCCCATCCAATGGATGCAGAAGCTCCATCGTTATGGGCGCGTGATTGTAGAGCAGCACGACAACTTCTGCAAGCAGACCTATCGCAACCGTTGCCTCATAGCAACAGCCAACGGAGTGCAAGCCCTCACCGTGCCAATCGAACGCTACGACGGAGCGAAATGTCCCATGTGCGACATCCGTATAAGCGACCATGGCGAGTGGCGTCACCAGCATTGGAACGCAATAGTGTCGGCTTACGGCGAGAGTCCGTTCTTTGTGTATTACGAAGACGACATCCGTCCGTTCTTCGAGTGCAAGTGGGAGTATCTCGTCGACTTCAATATGGCGATAACCGAAAAGCTTTGCGAACTCCTCGACGTGCAGCCCAACGTGCAGTTGTCTGACGAATACATCGACGCTGAGGCTCTGCAAGCCCGGCTAAGCGCAGAGGGTGGGGCAGAAGTGCGTGTCGACGACTTCCGCGACGCCATCCGTCCGAAGCGTCCTTTGCCCGATGCCGACTTCACGCCACGCCAGTATTATCAGGTGCACACGCTGCGCCAGGGCTTCCAGCCCAACATGTCGGCGCTCGACCTGCTCATGAACGAAGGACCCGAAGGAATCTTCTATCTGTAGTTTTGAATTTTGAATTTTGAATTTTGAATTGTCGGCTTTGCCGATTTTGAGTTGGACAATTAAGAATTTTGAATTGTTCAACTCAATAAAACAGTAATACAAAAATGGAGGCTAAATACGTTTTTGAAACCGAAATGGAAGTGCGCGACTATGAGTGCGACATCCAGGGCATTGTCAACAATGCCAACTATCTGCATTACACCGAACATACACGCCATCTGTATTTGCAGTCGCTCGGCGTGAGCTTTGCCCGTCTGCACGAGAAGGGTATCGACCCCGTAGTGGCACGAATGAATCTTCAGTATAAGACACCGCTGCGTAGCGACGATGTCTTCGTCTCCAAGCTCGGCATACGCAAGGAAGGTTTGCGCTACATCTTCAATCAGGACATCTTCCGCAAGGCCGACAACCGCCTCTGTCTACGCGCTACAGTCGAACTGGTGTGCCTCATCAACGGCCGACTGGGCAACAGCGAAGACTACGACCGAGCCTTCGGATTTCTATAAAGAGTATGTGTCAAAATGGAAGTGGTAGGAATTTTCGTAAACTCGTTTCGTAGCTTTGCGAAACGTAAATAATTATAAATATTCCGCTGATATTCTTTCGTTTAGCCTTTTTTCTGTACTTTTGCATTCTTAACACTAAGTGTATTGAATTAACAAGTTGCGCCCTCCTGAAGGTCAATATGGGCGCGCTTTTTCAGAGTTATATAACAAAACAGAATAGAATAGATGTCAGCAGTAGAAATTCGTAAGGTTGAGTCGCGCCGCGCCCTCCAGACTTTCATTGATTTTCATTATGACCTTTATGAGGGCAACGAATTCGATGTGCCCAATCTCTACACCGATGAGGTGAACACCCTGCGCAAAGACAAGAATGCAGCATTCGAGTTTTGCGATGCCGAATATTATATGGCTTACAAGGACGGACGCCTCGTAGGACGTGTGGCAGCCATCATCAACAACCGCGCCAACGAACGTTGGAACCGCAAGTCGGTTCGTTTCGGATGGATAGACTTCGTCGACGACCGTGAGGTCTCGGCTGCTTTGTTGAAAGCCGTTGAAGATTACGGACGTTCACACGGCATGACAGAGGTGGTAGGACCGCTCGGTTTCACCGATATGGACCCCGAAGGCATGCTCACCGAAGGCTTCGACCAGCTCGGAACAATGGCTACCATATACAACTATCCCTACTATCCCGAGCACATTGAGGCGCAGGAGGGATGGATTGTAGACAATAAATATGTAGAGTACAAGATTCTTGTGCCCGACACCATGCCCGACCGCCACGCCAAGCTGGCAAAGATGATACAGCGCCGATACAACCTCCGCGTGAAGAAGGTTACGAAGAAGGACATTTTTGAGGGCGGATACGGACGCAAGATATTCGAACTCATCAACACAACATACGCCGACCTTTACGGCTTCTCACAGCTCACCGACCGCCAGATCGACCAGTACATCAACATGTACTTCCCCCTTGCCGACCTCAGCCTCATCACACTCATCGAGGACGCAGGTGCCGACAACAAGCTCGTGGGAGTTGGTATCACCATCCCTTCGCTTGCCTATGCACTGCGCAAGTGCAAGCGTGGACGTCTGTTCCCGTTCGGATGGATACACGTTTTGCGCGCCATCAAGCGCCACAAGACCAACATCGTCGACCTACTGCTTGTCGGCGTGCTGCCCGAATATCGCTCAAAGGGAGCCAACGCGCTGCTCTTCTCCGACCTCATTCCGCGCTATCAGAAGTACGGATTCGAGTGGGGCGAGTCGCAGGTGGAGCTTGAGAGTAACGAGAACGTGCAGGGTCAGTGGGGCGATTTTGAATGTGTCTGCCACAAACGCCGCAAGTGCTATAAGAAAGATATAAAGTAATGGAAGAAGAAATCATACAGCCAACAGTCCAATATACCGACGACAACATACGCCACCTGTCCGATATGGAGCATGTGCGTACCCGTCCCGGTATGTACATCGGACGCTTGGGCGACGGCAACCTGCCTGAAGACGGCATATATGTGCTGCTCAAGGAGGTTGTCGACAACTCTATCGACGAGTTCAAGATGAATGCCGGTCGTCGCATCGAAATCGATGTCGACGACCGTCTGCGTGTTTCGGTGCGCGACTACGGCCGCGGCATACCCCAGGGTAAGCTCGTCGAGGCTGTATCGGTGCTCAATACCGGAGGCAAGTACGACTCGAAGGCGTTCAAGAAGAGCGTCGGACTGAACGGCGTTGGTGTCAAGGCGGTCAACGCTTTGAGCGCTCATTTCGAGGTGAAGTCGTATCGCGACGGAGTGGTAAGAGCGCTTAAGTTTGAGCGCGGCAACCTCATGAGCGACCATACCGAGGACACTACCGACGAGAACGGAACCTTCATCTTCTTCGAGCCCGACCCGACATTGTTCACGGGCTACTCCTTCCACGACGACATCGTGGAGACAATGCTCCGCAACTACACCTATCTTAACACGGGGCTAACCATCATGTACAACGGCCATCGCATCCTTTCGCGCAACGGACTGGCCGACTTGCTCACCGACACAATGACCGTCGACCCCCTTTATCCTATCATTCACATGAAGGGCGAAGACATAGAGATAGCCTTCACACATACCAATCAGTATGGCGAAGAATATCACTCGTTTGTCAACGGACAGCATACCACTCAGGGCGGAACTCATCAGAGCGCGTTCAAGGAGCACATCGCCCGCACCATCAAGGACTTTTTCGGCAAGAACTACGAATTTACCGACATTCGCAACGGTCTGGTTGCAGCCATAGCCATCAATGTTGAGGAGCCGATGTTTGAGAGTCAGACCAAGATTAAGCTCGGTTCGCTGCAGATGGCACCCGAAGGCGAAAGCATAAACAAGTACGTAGGCGACTTCGTGAAGCTCGAAGTGGACAACTATCTGCATATACATGCCGACGTGGCTGAGGTGATGCAGCAGAAGATAACGGAAAGTGAGCGCGAGCGAAAGGCAATGGCTGGCGTGACAAAGCTCGCCCGTGAGCGTGCCAAGAAGGCCAATCTGCACAACCGCAAGCTGCGCGACTGCCGCATACATTATTCCGATGCCAAGAACGAGCGCAAGGAAGAGTCGAGCATATTCATCACCGAGGGCGACTCGGCGAGCGGATCGATCACCAAGAGCCGCGATGTCAACACCCAGGCTGTATTCTCCCTGCGAGGCAAACCCCTCAATTCGTACGGACTGACCAAGAAGGTTGTGTACGAGAATGAGGAGTTCAACCTGCTCCAGGCAGCCCTCGACATAGAGGACGGATTGGACTCTCTGCGCTACAACAAGGTAATCGTGGCAACCGATGCCGATGTAGACGGCATGCACATACGCCTGCTCATCATCACATTCTTCCTGCAGTTCTTCCCCGACCTTATCAAGAAGGGCCACGTATACGTGTTGCAGACACCGCTGTTCCGCGTCCGCAACCGCCGAACGAAGATAAAGAACAAGCAAGCCATAGCCGATGCCGACGCCCGACTGACCGGAAAGGAGAAGAAGAGCGACTTCATCACACGCTACTGCTATAGCGATGAGGAGCGCCAGCAGGCAATACGCGACCTCGGACCCGACCCCGAGATAACACGATTCAAGGGCCTCGGCGAGATCTCACCCGAAGAGTTTGCCCACTTCATCGGTCCCGAGATGCGACTCGAACAAGTCACCCTGCACAAGACCGACCAAGTGCAGAAGCTACTCGAATACTACATGGGCAAGAACACCATGGAACGTCAGAACTTCATTATCGACAATCTTGTGGTGGAAGAAGACCTGCCCGAGGACACCTTCTTCGAAGAATAACATCTATGCCAAATAACAATCAACAAATGAAAACAATCAAAGCTCTGCTTGTACTGCTCCTTACCATAGTGGCAGCAGCGAGCGTCAACGCCCAGAAACTGCACCCTCTGCGCAAACTTCAGTTAGCCGAAATGGCCATATCGCAGCTTTATGTCGACACGGTCAACCAGCAGAAGCTCGTCGAGGACGCCATACGCGGAATGCTGAAGGAACTCGACCCACACTCGCTCTATTCCACTGCCAAGGAGACAAAGGCGCTGAACGAGCCGCTCAACGGATCGTTCGACGGCATCGGAGTGCAGTTCAACATGGTTGAGGACACCCTGCTCATCATACAGCCCGTGTCGAAAGGCCCGTCAGAGAAGGTAGGAATACTCGCCGGCGACCGCATAATCACCGTTGCCGACACCGCCATTTCGGGCGTAAAGATGGAACGTTCGGAGATAATGCGACGTCTGCGCGGACCCCGCGGTTCGAAAATCAAGCTCGGCATCAAGCGCCGTGGCGTCGACGAACTGCTCTACTTTGACGTGACACGAGCCAAGATACCCGTATATTCGGTCGATGCCTACTACATGATACGCCCCCGTGTGGGATACATACGTATCGGATCGTTCGGCGCAACGACCTATGCCGAGTTCATGAAGGCCGTAGACACCCTGCAGACGCAAGGCATGCGCGACCTCATCATCGACCTTCAGGAGAACGGCGGAGGCTATCTGCAGGCAGCAGTGAAGATAATCGAGGAGTTCCTGCAGAAGAAAGACCTCATCGTTTATACCGAAGGACGCGCCCAGCGACGCATGGAATACCGCGCAACGGGCAACGGCCGACTCACAAAGGGCAAGGTTTACGTCCTCGTCAACGAATACTCAGCCTCAGCAGCAGAGATTCTGGCTGGTGCAATGCAAGACCAGGACCGTGGCACAATCATAGGCCGACGCTCGTTTGGCAAGGGACTCGTGCAGCGCCCTATCGATTTTGAAGACGGATCGATGATACGACTCACCATAGCCCACTACTATACGCCCTCAGGACGCTGCATACAGAAGCCGTATGCAAAGGGCGACCAGGAGGATTACGCTATGGACATAGAGAAACGATTCAAGCATGGCGAGCTGTACTCGGCCGATTCGATACACTTTGCCGACTCGCTGAAGTATCAGACATTGCGCCGTCACCGCACCGTTTACGGCGGTGGAGGCATCATGCCCGACGTTTTCGTGCCCCTCGACACAACGCAGTTCACCCTCCTGCATCGTCAGATTGCAGCCCGTTCGCTCATCGTCAACGCTACCCTGCGTTATGTAGACCAGCACCGCCAGGGGCTCAAGTCGCGCTATACAGCGTTCGACGACTTCTATAGCAACTACACCGTGCCGCAGTCGATGACCGACAGTATCTTTGCCGAGGCAGAACGCCTGAAACTCAAAGGCTACTCTAAGGAAGAGTGCGACAAGACTCTGCCCATGCTCAAGGTGCAGCTCAAGGCGCTCATAGCACGCGACATCTGGGACATGAACGAGTACTATCGCATAATGAACGAGCAGAACCGCATCGTACAGAAGGCTGTAGAGATAGCCACGAAATAATCGGGACGTATAGCTTAAATCACCTATATAATATTCCAAAACAGCCAAAAAGCAAGGCTGGATGGAAACTTTTAACAATAAAAGAGTTTCCATTCAGCCTTTTTTATTTACCTTTGTAGCTTAAATTCAGCTACATACAGCATTTGCGACACATCTATGTAACGTCTGTTACGTGTCCCGCAAGCAGCCAGAAGAGGCTCTCTCGCAACGGCTCATATCCCATGTGTCGTGCCCAAGGGCCCTCCCCGCATTTCAAAAGGACCCCTTTTAGCGTGCAAAAGGACTCGTTTTGGAAGGCAAAAGGACTCCTTTTGGACAGTAAAAGGACCCCTTTTGCAAGGCAAATGTAGTCCTTTTGCAATGCCATATCAATTTGAGCTGAAAACAAGACATATACAACGATAGTTTTAAGATGTAAAAAGAACTATATCTTTTAGAAAATAACAACAAGTTAATAAAAATACAACAGCAATGAATCATTCTACATGCAAGACTGTGTTGACAGCCATTTTATCCCTCGCCGTGTCGCTCACGTCAATGGCACAGGGCAAGTTCGTACCGTTCAAGTATGGCAATTTCGATACTTGGGTGACACGTCAGATACACGAGTCGGCTGTTATCGGCGGACAGACCAAGACCCTCTACGAGATAGGCCCCAACCGATCGCTCTCTGGCAACAACCCATACGTCAACCTCGGCGGTTCGCCCTGGGGCACCAGCAACGTCATGGCTAAGGTGTCGGGCATCACCAAGACCAACAATTCGGTATATCGCGACAACCACGCATCGGGCCATTGCGCCAAGATGACAACCCATATAGAGACCTGCAAGGTTCTGGGACTCATCAACATCAAGGTGCTTGCAGCCGGAAGCATATTCCTCGGCGACATGAAGGAGCCTATCACAGGCACCAAGGACGGCCCCAAGGCGCTCAACTTCGGCATCCCCTTCACACACCGTCCTAAGGCATTGCGCTACGACTACAAGGTACAGGTGCCCGGAACCCCCAACCGTATACGCCAGACGGGATTCTCGAAGGTGACCACAGTGCCCGGACCCGACTACTGCATAGCAATGCTGCTGCTGCAGAAGCGCCACGAGGACGCCAACGGCAACATCACCGCACAGCGCGTAGGCACCGTCGTTGTGAAGTACGGCAAGTCTACCGGCGGATGGGTTGAGGACGCTACCTACGAGATTCATTACGGCAACATCACCGGCAAGTCGTTCTACAACGCTGCCACTATGGGGCTGCGCTCTCACGACTACGCCCGCAACTCTAAGGGAAAGAGCGTGCTCGTGAAGGAAACCGGATGGGCTCCGGCCGACGCTACGCCTACACACATAGTGCTGCAGTTCTCGTCGAGCCACGGCGGAGCATACGTTGGCACTGTAGGCAACACGTTCTGGGTGGACAATGTTGGTCTTGTATATTAAAATGCATGGCTTGTCAGCCAGTTGTACTGGCCTTATATATTAATAATGTAAGCAAGCAATTCAAAACTCAAAACTCAAAATTCAAAACTCATCCATGCTCCATCGCTCACTAATCGCAATAGCCGCCATGCTGCTTCCGGCAATGCCGATGGCGGCGGCAGAGCCGGTCGACACCGCAGCCGTAGACACTTCAGCAGTGAAGACAACGCATAAGCGCGGATTCATGACCCGCTTTCTCGACTACTTCAACGATGCCAACAAGGAGAAGAAGAACAAGCGCTTCGACTTCAGCATAATCGGCGGACCGCACTACAGCACCGACACCAAGCTCGGACTGGGACTCGTGGCTGCCGGACTCTATCGTTCCGACCCCGCCGACTCGCTCTCGGCACCCAGCAACGTGTCGCTCTTCGGCGACGTCTCGACCGTGGGCTTCTACATGCTAGGCGTACGTGGCACGCACAAGTTCCCCCGCGACACCCATCGCATTGACTATACGCTCTACTTCTATTCCTTCCCCTGCTACATCTGGGGCTTGGGCTACGACATGGGCGACAACAACGACAACAAGAGCAAGATGAAACGGTGGCAGGCGCAGGCCAAAGCCAGCTGGCTCATACGCACAGCCGACAATCTCTTCGTTGGTCCTACCGTAGCGTTCGACTACGTTTGGGGCCACGACATGGACCGTCCTGAACTCATCGAGGGCCAGCGCCGCGTATCGTTCAACTCCGGTGCCGGGCTGACTCTGCTCTACGACACTCGCGACAATCTCACAGCGCCGCACGAAGGCGTATTCCTTCAGGTGCAGCAGTTGTTCCGCCCCAAGTTCATGGGCAACAAACGCGCATTCTCTACAACCGATTTGCGCATGGACGCCTATCTTCCCATGTGGAAGGGAGCCACTCTTGCAGGCGACCTGCGCACACAGTTCAACTTCGGCAACCCACAGTGGTCGATGCTTGCACTCCTTGGCGATAGCTATTCCATGCGCGGATACTATCAGGGCAGATACCGCGACAAGCACAAAGTGGAGGCGCAGATAGAGCTGCGACAGCACGTATGGCGACGCAACGGCATCGTGCTGTGGGCAGGAGCAGGCACCGTGTTCCCCAAGTTCAGCCAGATAAAGATGAACCATATACTGCCCAACTACGGCATAGGCTATCGCTGGGAATTCAAGAAGAACGTCAACGTACGTCTTGACTACGGACTCGGCAAATCAGGACAGAGCGGATTTATCTTCAATATAAACGAAGCTTTCTAAGCAGCCCCTTAACAATCCTTTTGAACTAACAATACTTTATATAATGATTTTGAACAAAAAGCTAATCATGGCTTTGCTCGCGACGGGCATTAGTGCAAACACATTTGCAGCCGAAGACTCAGACAATCCCGACCAGACAGACTCGTATCGCGACACGCTCAAGATTAACGAGATAGTCGTAGTGGGCTATGGCAAGATGCGCCGAAAGGACGTCACCAGCTCAATCACTACCATCCAGTCGGCCGATCTCAACAAGGGTGTGTACACATCGCCTGCACAATTGCTGCAAGGCAAGGTGCCCGGACTCACCGTTTCAAACAGCGGCGACCCCAACGCCGCTCCTTCCATCACCCTGCGAGGCGCTTCCACGCTGCGCACGGGTGCAGCTATGGAACCTTATTATATAGTCGACGGCGTGCCAGGCGTCGACCTCTCGCTCGTAGCAACCGACGATATCGAGTCAATCGATATCCTTCGCGACGCTACAGCCACCGCCATCTACGGCTCAAAGGCAGCCAACGGCGTTATCATCGTCACCACAAAGCACGGCTCGGCAGGCTCGGCTCGCGTCACATACAACGGCTATGCAGCCGTAGAGTCAGTGGCTAAGTATCTCGACCTCGCCTCAGCCGACGAGCTAAGAGCATACGCCAAGCAGCACAACTTTACACTGCCAAACGATATGGGCGGCAATGTCGACTGGCAGAAGGAGGTGCAGCGCACCGGACTGTCGCACAGTCACAACCTCGCCGTGTCGGGTGGCAACGCCCGTTCGGGCTACAACGTGTCGCTGAGCTACCTCAACCATCAGGGCATAATACGCTCGTCCGAACTCGAACGGTTCGGAGCACGTGCCCTGGCACATTCTAAAGTGTTGAAGGATCATCTGCAGTTGTCGCTTGGCGTAAACGGTAGCCAGACCACAAAGAAAGGTATTGAGGCGCAGGAGCAGGGCGTCAGCGTCACAGATGCAATGGTCTACTACTCGCCATGTCAACCCGTGCGCAACAACAACGGCTCATGGAGCGAGTCAACCAGCACAACCCAGTACTACAACCCGCTCTCGATGATCAACGAGGATACTAACCAGAACATCTACCGACGCATGCAGCTCACCGGAAAGGGCGAACTCACCATACTGCCCGACCTCACCTGGACCGCACAATACTCTTATCTGTACAACCAGAACGTCCTGTCGGAGTATCACTCCATAAAGTCGCAGATAGTGAAGACACACGGTCAGGCCACACGCTCTACATATATGGACAACAAGCAGGTGTTCGAAACCTTCGGCAACTTCACACACAGCTTCCCCGGCTATCATAGACTGGGCGTCATGGTGGGCTATTCGTGGGAGCAGAACAACGAGAACGACGGCTTCGGACTCACCGTTAAGGACTTCTACAACGACGCCGTGAAGTACTATAATCTCACATACGCCAACCAGATTGACGGCATCGACGCCGTAGAGAGCGGCGCCGAGTCGACACTTCGAATGATTTCGTTCTACGGACGCGTCAACTACTCGTTCGCTTCGCGCTACAACTTCCAGGCAACATTGCGCCGCGACGGTTCATCGGCATTCGGCAAGAACCACCGTTGGGCTACATTCCCCTCGTTTTCGGCTGCTTGGCGCATCGGTGAAGAGGAATGGGTGCGCAACCTCGGCATCTTCTCCGACCTCAAACTGCGCGTCGGCTACGGCGTGTCGGGCAACTCGCTCGGCTTCGACGCATACTCGGCACGGCGCACATACGGCGCTAACGGATGGTTCACATACATCGACGCCAACGGAGTGGCATCCAACAAGCACACGCTTGCAGCCACCAACAACGCCAACCCCGACCTTAAATGGGAGCGCACCGGCATGTTCAACATCGGCATCGACTTCGGATTCTTCGACTCGCGACTCACAGGTACAATCGAATATTACGACAAGCGCACGTCCGACCTTATATATTATTATCCCGTCTCTACCAACCGATTCCCCTTCGGTACAATGACTGCCAACGTGGGCGACATCACCAACCGAGGCATTGAGATAACAATCAACGCCATTCCGGTTCGGAACGAGGACTGGCAGTGGACTTCGTCGCTCAATCTGTCGCACAACAGCAACCGTGTAAAGAAACTATCCAACGCCGCTTATTCTGTAAGCTATCAGGATTTGGCTTACCCCTGGATTGCAGGCAACACCGGAGTGGCTGTACAACGACTTATGGAGGGCAGCCCGATCGGACAGTTCTACACCTACGAATTTGCCGGACACGACGAGAACGGAGTTTCGCAGTTCTGGGTACACGACCCCGTTACGGGCCAGCGTACGGGCGAAAAGACCATCAAGCCAGTCGATACCGACCGCACCAAGACCGGTTCGGCACAGCCAAAGCTCACACTCGGATGGAACAACACAGTCTCTTACAAGAACTGGGATCTAACGCTCTTCTTCCAGGGAGTATTCGGCAACAAGATATTCAACGCTCTTCGGGCACAGTACAACAGCGTGACATTGATAACGCAGGGCAAGAACGTCTTCCGCGAAGCACTCACCAAGCAGAACTTTGGCGACGTAAACTCGCAGTCGCCGTCCGACCGTTACATCGAGAACGGATCGTTCCTGCGCCTCTCGTCAATGTCGTTGAGCTACGACTTCGGCCGCCTGCACGGATGGGTCAACAACCTTTCGGTGTACGCTACTTGCAACAACGTGTTCACGCTGACATCGTATAAGGGTTGTGACCCGGAAGTTTCGCTCGGCGGACTGACCCCCGGCATCGACTGGCGCAAGGATTATTATCCACACACACGTACGTTCATGCTCGGAATGAAGGTCAGCTTCTAAGACAGAGCAAGCCCTGCCAAGTCTCTGGCAAGCTACACCAAGCTTTCACAAACATTGGCTCAGCAGGCTCAAAGAGGCTTAGCAAGGCCCAAAGAGGCTTAGCAAAGCCCCTAGAAAGGCTTAGTAATGCCTAGTAAGGACCCATAACATCAATAATCAATCATTAAATATAGAATGAAGAAATCGCTTCTTTTCGCGTTCGTATCATCGCTTTTGGTGCTTGCAACAAGCTGCACCAACCTCGATGTCGACGTGAAATCAAAATATACCGACTATCCAACGGAGTCGGAGGTGGCTCTTGAGGCCAAGATGGCAGACGTGTATTATGCCTTCCGCAAGCAGTTGGGCGACAACTACAATCGCATACAGTCGTTCTCGTCAGACGAGGTTGCGGGCATCAGTTTTGGTGGCGACTACTACGACAACGGCGAAAACGTCAACCCGACGCTCCACAACTTCAACCCCGAAGACAAACCCTTGAACTACTGGGCAGACCTTGCTTCGGGCATAACCAAGTGCAATCAGGTGATAGAAGACCTCGGCGGCGACAACGCCAAACCCGAAGTGACAGCCCCGGCACGTGTAATGCGCGCCTTCTATCACTTCATTCTGATGGATAGTTTTGGCGATGTGCCCATACTCGACCGCCTTCCCGACGACAACAAGGCTGTAAGCCGCGAGCCACGACGCAAGGTTGCCGAGTTCATCGAGACCGAACTGAAGGATTGTCTGCCCTTGCTCACCAAACAAGTGAACGTCGGCACCTACGGCAAACCTACCTACTGGATGGCTGAGGCGCTGCTCGTGAAGCTATACATCAACTGGGCTGTGTACACAGCCGACGACGTTGCCGACTACGATGCAGCCACTTCGCCCAACGAGAAGCTTGACGAATGTGTGCGTCTGTGCGACGACATCATGCAGAACGGACCCTTCGACCTCTCTGACAGCTATCGCAAGAAGTTCCTGTACGACAACGGAGCGCACATAAAGGACTTCATCTATGCCATGCCTTACGACAAGGTCAGCGCCCAGGGAATGAAATACGGACGCTGGCGCACATTCCGCAAGGTCGACAATGGCGAGACAATAGGCTATCTTGGTGGCAAGATGAACCTCTCGTGCGCAGGTATATTTGCCCTCAACGAGGAGTATTCCAATCTCTTCACACTGCCCGGCGACGACCGCAACGAGATAATCCTCGGTGCCACAACCGACGGAAAGGTGTTCATACACGACGCCGTTACGGGCGAGCCTACAGCCAATCCGTATATATACAACGGCAGTCAGCTCGTGCTTTCGAAGAAGATACACCTCGTAGACGATTCCGAGGCTGCACGCCAGCGCATCAACTGCGGCTCCAGCCCTACCGGATGGAGCCAGGGATATCGCTCGTTGAAGTTCTATCCCAACCCCAACGAGTATTCGGGTTACAACCGCAACCAGAGCAACGACGTTCCTATCTTCCGCCTTGCCGACATCATCCTGACCAAGGCCGAGGCTCTGCTGCGTGGCGCACGTGCCACCAATGCCGACACGCCACAGTCGCTGCTCAATCAGATACGTGCCTATGTGCATGCCCCGGAGTTTGCCGGCAAGCCCACATTGCATGACCTTCTCGACGAGCGCGGACGTGAATTTGTCGACGAAAACTGGCGTCGCAACGACATGATACGTTTCGGCACATTCGAGAGCGAATATGGTTTCCACGTCAACGGTTTCCCCGGCGCACGCTTCGACAAGTCGTGCCGCATACTGCCGGTGCCCAAGGCCATCATGGAGGAGAACCAGAACTGGGAACAGAACAAAGGTTATTAATAATGTGTTGACTCATTAAAATGAAATTACGCTTATTACTCTCTCCACGCTTCCTCTTCTTCTATATGGTGCTGTCGCTTGCCGTTCCCAACGTGGCATTGTGCTTCACCGAGAACACACCGCTTATGGCCGATGTGGTAGGCGTGCTGCTTCCGCTGTCGCTATACGCCCTGATTATGTCCGTTTCGCGTAATGTAGGGCGCATGGTGTGGATACTTTTCCTGCTGGTTTTCTTCGCTGCGTTCCAGATGGTGCTCGTCTATCTGTACGGCAACGGCGTGATAGCCGTAGACATGTTTCTCAATCTCGTCACTACCAACCCCGGCGAGGCTATGGAACTGCTCGACAATCTGGTGCCAGCCGTTGCAGGCGTGTTCATACTCTATCTGCCCTTGCTCGCAATAGCGGCATGGCAGTGGATAAAGGGTGTGCGCATCGACCGCCAGTTCCAGCGTCGTGCCATGCGCAGCTCGCTCTGTTTGCTACTGCCCATGGCGGTGCTGCTAGCCATTTGCTATGTGGCTTATCCGCAGGGCAATGAGAAGAAGGGCAAGTTTGAATATCACATCGAGGACAATATGTATCCCGTCAATGTGTTCTACAATCTTGGTCTGGCGGTGCAGGAGAGTTCGCGCTCGGCACATTACAATGATAATGTAGCCGGTTTCCGTTTCAACGCAGTGTCGGAGCATCCGAAGGATTCTGCCGAAGTGTATGTGCTCGTGGTGGGCGAGACCGCCCGCTCGCGCAACTTCCAGCTGTATGGCTACGACCGTCCTACCAATCCGCTGCTCAGCAATACCTCAGGACTGCTCGTGTTCAGCAACGTGCGCACGCAGTCGAACACCACACACAAGAGCGTACCGATGCTGCTGACCGCCGCAACAGCCGACGATCACGACCGCCTGTATCGCGAAAAGGGAATACTCGCTGCCTTCCGCGAGGCAGGATTCTACACCGTGTTCCTCTCCAATCAGCAGCCCAACCACTCGTATATCGACTTCCTGGGCAGTCAGGCGGACGAACATCTCTTCATACGCGAGGCTGATGACGATGCCGACGCAGCCGCCGCTGACGGCAAAGCTAACGATGTAGTGGCTCAAACGAGCGACGAGCGCCTGCTGCCGTTCCTCAACAAGGCTATGGCTGAGGGACACAAGAAGCTGTTTGTGGTGTTGCACATGTACGGTTCGCACTTCAACTATCGCGACCGCTATCCACAATCACGTGCCCGCTTTATGCCCGACACGCCCACCGATGCAAAGCCCGACAACCGTCCGCAGCTCGTCAACGCCTACGACAACACTATTCTGCAGACCGACTACATCCTGCACAGCATCATCGAGAAGCTGCGCTCTACCCGAGCCGTTGCCGCAATGATGTACACGTCCGACCATGGCGAGAACATATTCGACGACTCGCGCCGCTTGTTCCTGCACGCTGCGCCACGTCCGTCGGAGTACGACACCGACGTGCCGCTGCTCGTGTGGACCTCGGAGGCTTACGGCCGTGAGCACGCTACGACAGTAGACGCATTGAAGTCGAACCTCAACAAGGGTGTGCAGACCAGCGCTTCGGTATTCCCGACGATGCTCAGCATAGGCGGCATAAGCACCAAGGCACGTGTAGACAGCCTCTCGCTCACCAATCCGCGTTACCGTATGGGCACGCGCCTCTATCTCAACGACCATAACCATGCAGTGCCCCTGAAGATGTACGGAATAGAGTAGGGGTTACAGGCTGACATCGCCCATCATCCATCTCAATGCATTCACACGCTTAATGCCGTCGTAGTCGGCGGTAGGATCTTCATCGAGCGTGAGAATGTATTTGGGATATTGGTCGTTAATCTGCTGTAGTGAGGCCAGTTCTCGTTGCAGTGTTGTTTCGTCTCTAACGGTTGCTGCCACTTGATAGTAACTGATATTGTTCTCGTCGATAGCCACAAAGTCAACCTCAAGGCTGTCCATCTTTCCCACATACACTTTTTTCTGGCGGTGCAGCAGTTCCAGATAGACAATGTTCTCGAGTATTCTGCCGGCATCGAACGAGCGCGAGCCGAGAAGCATACGTCTCAGACCGATGTCAACGAGATAGTACTTGCCAAGCGTCTTGAGCAGTTGTTTGCCCTTGATATTGTAGCGTTTGGTTTCGTAGACGAAGAAAGTTTCGCACAGAGCCGACAGATAACGCTCTACTGTTTTTTGGTCAATTTTCCTTCCATCGGCTGTCATTATGTCGGCAATACGTTTGGTTGAAAGTATGTTGCCGATATTGTCGGCAGTAAATCGTATAACGCTTTCAAGCATCATGACGTCGGGCAGTCTCTTGCGGGCCATAATATCCTTCACCACAATGGTGTTGTACACACCGGTAAGGTAGTCGATGATTTCGCTGTACGTACCAAGCTCAATGGTGTATGGGAAACTGCTTCTTGTTATGTAGTCAGTATATGCCTGCGGCAGATTGTTGCTGCTGTCGGTGCCTTCGACATATTCCTTGAACGACAGAGGCAACATGGCAATCTCGATATATCTTCCCGACAGCAGTGTGGCAATCTCGCTCGACAGCATATAGGCGTTCGAGCCCGTGACGTAGAGGTCGACCGTAGGTTTCAGATTCAGACTGTTGATAATGTCGGGGAAATCGCTGACGTGCTGAATTTCGTCAAAGAATATATACGTCATGCGGTCTTGCAGGATAAGCGGCTTTATGTAGGCATACAGATTGTGAGGATTGCGAAGCTCGTAGTTGTCGTAATCCTCAAAGTTAAGGTATATAATCTGGTTGTCCTTGACTCCATTGCCCAAGAGCCAGTCGCGGAAAATCTCCATAATAGTTGATTTTCCACAACGGCGTATTCCCGTTATCACCTTTATGATGTTCTTGTCTTTAAAGGCTATGAGTTTGTTGAGATAAGCTGTACGTTCTATTCGTTTCATGTGGCGGTTTGGTTTTATCTGCCGCTAATTTACACTTTTTTTAGGATAAATCGTCCTAAAACCGCCCCGTATTTGAAAGTTTTAGGATGATTTGTCCTAAAACTTCTCGGTTTAATGAAGTTTTAGGATGAGCCGTCCTAAAACTATTGCATTACAGCCATTATTTGAGGCGTTTTCAAAAGGAGTCCTTTTGCCCTTCAAATGTAGTCCTTTTGCATGCCAAAAGGAGTCCTTTTACAACACAAAAGGAGCCCTTTTGGAAAGCAAAAGGACTCCTTTTTTTTATGCCTATGGCAATATCACTAAAATAGTAGGGTTTTTGTTCTACTCGCCCATCACCTTCTTAGGCAATACAAGATTGAGTATAACGGCAAGCAGGAACACTACAGCCACGCAGTTTTCGGCAAATACGGTGCGCACGATTTCGGGGAATATGGCAAACATTCCGGTGGCTTGGGTGAAGCCAAGGCCTACACTGAGCGACAGACTGACAATGACCATGTTGCGCTGTGAGAAACCTGCGCGTGCCATCATGCCGAATCCGGCAAACAGAATGCTTCCGAACATCATGATAGTACAGCCGCCGAGCACAGCCTGCGGGATTGTTGTAAGGGCGGCACCGATAGCGGGGAACACGCCGCCGATAATCATCACCACAGCACCTACGCCGATAGTGAAGCGGTTTACGACACCCGATATGGCTGCAAGACCTACGTTCTGGCTGAACGATGTGATTGGAGTACAGCCGAACAGACCCGATACAGAGCTGACGAAACCGTCGCAGCAGATGGCAGAACCCATCTCCTTGGTCTCAGGGTCGCGCTTCAAGGCGCTGTTGCAGAGTGCTGAAGTGTCGCCGATAGTCTCAGTAGCCGACACAAGATATACGGCTACTACAGAGAGGATGGCGCCGATGTTGAACTCGGGAGTGAAGGGAATTAAGCGCGGCAGGGCAATGATGGAATGTCCGCTGAGGCTGTCGAAGTTGACCATACCCATGAAGCAGGCGAGCACATAGCCCACGATGAGGCCCACAAGGACCGAGAGCGAGCGCAGGAAACCCTTGGCAAACACCTGGCAAAGCAGGCATGCAAGAAGCGTTACGGTGCCCACAATCCAGTTGTTCATGCTGCCGAAGTCGGGCGCACCCATACCTCCTGCAAACGAGTTGGCTCCGATGGGCAGGAGCGAGAAGCCGATAGCCGTAACGACGGTAGCCGAAACGACATGCGGGATGAGCTTGATCCAGTACTTGACGAAGAGTCCGAGCAGTCCCTCAACAAGTCCGCCGACGATGACGGCACCTATAAGCGTGCCCATACCGTATGTTCCGGCAATGCCGATGGCAAGCGAGAGGAACGTGAACGAGATGCCCATCACGATAGGCAGACGCGAACCAATGCGCCATACGGGGAAGAGCTGCACCAGAGTACCGATACCGGCAATCACCATACAGTTCTGTATGAGCGCGGCACTGACTGCGCTGTCGAGTCCGACGGCAGCGGCAAGAATCATGATTGGAGTGATGTTGCTGACAAACATGGCCAGCACGTGCTGTAGACCGAACGGGAGAGCTTTTCCCAACGGCACTCTACCGTCAAGTCGGTAGAGATTCTCAGAGGAATTTGACATTGTTTTTATATGTAAATAAGAATTATAATATCCCTTCAAATAATTTCCCCGAAAAGACCGCAATGTCACAATTGCGCTTTTCGTCGGCAAAGTTACAAAAAAATCCTGGTTATCATTCCAATGCAGGAATGAAACCAGGAAATCAAATATCACTATTTAGATTTAATCATATTCTCAATGTCTTCAAGCATTATAAGTCTTGCCATCACTGGCAGTTGTCAAATATTGTTTGACAACTGCTGATTCTTCTAGTTCTCTCTCCTTCAATATGTTAATGACATGATGACTTATGGTTTGTTTGGAGGTGGCAAAAAGTTCTGCCATCTGCTGTTGGTTAAGCCAAACCTTACCATCTTTAGCGTACAGAGCAACTGACGCTTTACCGTCAGTCGTACGATATATTATTATGTTTTGGCGATTATCCATAGAAGTTGTTGTTCGTTATTAATTGCAGATAACATTGAACAGTCCGCTATATTCATCCGTTGTGACCTTCTCCTGCATACCTATGGCACGCCCCATCAGCCGCACCACGTTCTTAAGCTCGTTGTATCGGTCGAGCTTGAGCTGCTGGTTGATGACGTAGCCTTTGATGAGGTATTGCTTGAGAACGGAGGTTGCCCACTGACGGAAACGAGTGCCTTGTATGGATTTTACGCGATAACCTACGGAGATGATAACATCGAGATTGTACATTGTTGTCTCATACGTTTGATCTTGGTCTTTACCCATATGTGCAAATTTTGCACATGTGATATTTTTATCGAGTTCGCCCTCTTTGTAGCAATTGTTTATATGACGTGTGATAACTGTTCGGTCGCGTCCAAACAACTCTGCCATTTGACTTTGTGTAAGCCACACTGTCTCATTCTCCAACTTAACGTTAAGTTGTACGCTGCCGTCTTGCGAACGGTATATTTCTATTGAATTGTTCATATTTGTTTTCTTTTATCAAATTAAGATCAAAAAGTCCTTTTTACTTTTTAACCCTTTTACTTTTTTACTTTTCAACTCTTTTACCTTTCTAATACAACCTTCGCTCTGCCCAATCGCCTCTGTAGAGATTTCTATAACCAATGGCTTCGCTGATGTGCTGCACCTCTACACGCTCCGAACCGTCAAGATCGGCAATACTACGTGCTACTTTCAGAATACGATTGTAGGCGCGTGCCGACAGCGAGAACTTCTCCATGGCTGTGCGCAGAAGAGCGATGGAAGCGTCATCGGGCTCGGCAAACTCGTGAATCATGCGCTCTGTCATCTGAGCATTGCAATGAATGCCACGGTATTCTTTGAAGCGTGCAGTCTGAATGTCGCGCTCCTTGATCACACGCTCGCGTATTGCCGAGCTGGGTTCGCCCGGTTCGGCCTTCGATATGTCCTTGAACGGCACGGGAGTGATCTCGCATTGAATGTCTGTTCGGTCTAAGAAAAGAGGGGCCGCTGATTGTCCCACTTTTGGCTCGCTCCATGCCATCTAGCACTACGCCTACGATGATTTATCAAGGACATAGGTGAATGGCCATTGTTTATGTTCACGATGTAAAGATAACACTTTTTGTTTAATTAGTCGAGCCTTTTTGATTAGAATTGCTCCATTGTGCATAGACTCTATACATTCCCACATGGGCCAGGTGAATTTCTGATAGACAGAATCTAAGGAATGTATTTCGACGAGGTTGAGTCCGATAACATGTTTTTTGAGGTCTGTATTGCGGTATTGCTTCTTTACGACAGCATAGGCGCGTCCCAGATCCTCAAAAATGTAGGGCGCAACGTCGGCGAAAGGTTCCGATTCAAGACCATCCATAGTGATAATATAACACTCGGGAACCACATCATT